>WLWD01000266.1_pt1 | contig 157341 bp, 88 predicted proteins | sample 6712731 | NCBI WGS metagenome assembly WLWD01 (sample SAMN12718690, study PRJNA576275) | sponge metagenome | isolation source: marine sponge | host: Mycale hentscheli | place: New Zealand: South Island, Marlborough, Capsize Point | collected 2014-11-01
ACGAACAAAACAAACACAACTATGAATAAAAAGGAAAATGATAACAAAACAACTTCATAGCATATACCTGGATGCATTGGATTTATTTGTTTGATGAATGTTAAAAAGTCGGACTAAATAATCTGGAGAGTTGGGTTTTGGATTTTGCTATAGAAAATAGTGATACAGAGTGTTGCTATGATTATCAGCTAGCATTCTGTGGGGTTTACAGTTGGAAGATATGGGTGATGACTGTTGCTAAGGCGATGAAGACCAGGTGTGTGGCGTACAGCGATGCTGAACTGGAGACAACAACATGAAGGTCATTATTCTCTTGAGTTTGGGCTCTTTGAGGCAGTTTGATGTTTAGGTTCTCTGTAGGTTGAAGGTTCTCCCTGCTTTCTGTAGGTTGAAGGTTCTCCCTGCTTTCTGTAGGTTGAAGGTTCTCCCTGCTTTCTGTAGGCTGAGGCTTCTGGGGATCTGGGTCGTTCACATTGGAGACCTCTCCACTTGGATTCGAATCTCCTTCGAGATCATTGGAGTTTTGAGTTGTTGGGTTCCTGGATTCTGGTTGTGTTGTTTGTTGGTCAAGTATTGGTAGGTTAATGTGATTGTCTAGCAGTAGTTGTTGTTGTGTTGTTATTTTTGTTTTTGTCGTAGTTGTTATAGTAACTTCTTCAGTTGGATTATTGGTCTGTCGTGCTTGTCTGGTTGCTAATGAACCTTCAACCTCTACTCTTAATGAGCTTCTCTTTCTTTGTGGAAAAGGGGAGAACCCTCCAAGCTGATTGTTCACAATATAGGGCTTTCTAGTGGTCCCTTCTGTGGTACTAGCTTCTGTAATCTTCACTGTGGTTGCATCTGTGGACTGGGCAGTGGGTGTGCCTTCAGTAGGAGTATCGGTAGTGGCTCTTCCGCTGTCAATTATCATAGTGCTAACGGTGAACGGATCTTCAGTTGGTTCAGATGTCACCGTTTTTTCAGTCGGTTCGTGCGTGCTCTCTGGTCTATCAGGCTCTATGATTAGTTCTGGCTCTATGATTATATTGGGGGTTTCTATGTCTATAATGCCAGGTTCGCCCTCCCAGAAACCTGAACCGGAACCAGACCCCGAACCCGAACCACTTCCCGACTGAAATTCCTCGATGGGTTTCTCGAAGCACTGGTTGTACAGGACCCGGTTGCAGTCCTCGTCATCGCTCTCCTGGCAACGGTCCCTGAAGACTACGGTCCTCTCAAGGTTAGTGCTGAATGTTCGGATATCTTGAATGAGGGATGAGTACAGGACGCTGTCTGTGTCCAGAGGTAGCTTTGCATACACTGGGTTGTCCTTCTGGTTCTGCTTGAGTATTCCAACTTGGGGCAGGTGGTACCTACAGTAAGGGAAAAGGGATTGTGAGCTTGTGACTATATTATAGGTATGTATGTTAAGCTGCTCAAGAAATAATATTATTTAACTGTTACATCATTTGAAAAGAAATAGCTACCTTACTATTTTGATCTTTACATACACACACACACACACACACATACACACATGCGTGATTGTGTGACCTAGTTTCCCTCCCTCCTCTCTCCTGTCACATTTTACTCTCTTCATTCTCGGTGGTCCCCTAAACTCAATTACTGCCACTGCTGTGGCTGTGGTTGTTACAGCTAGGCAAGCAGGTGGTATGGATGGAGACTTAGTTGCCATGTCGACTCACCAAACCCATACTCTCACTTTATGCGGTCGTTTCTGGTCAAGGCTTTAACTTTTACTCAATTTGCAAACTATTCGGATGTTTTGCAAATCTTGGGAAGCGTTAATTCGTTTTAATCAGCTTTTCTTTAATGGTACGAGATTCAGACTCATGGGAAGAACAAGGTTGAGGTTTGGATAAATGCATTATCGTTTAGAAGCCCTGAGGTGTTAATGCGACAAGTCTCTCTTTTTACACTAAACAAATTACTATAATTTAGTGTGGAAAGATTTGTGTGTGTGTCAAGAAACGCCAGGTGGCTAGGTTAACACTATGTAGACTTACTCTCCCAGAGCTGTTCCTGTCCAGCAGCGTGTGTTCCCTCCCTGAGAGAGTTTGTTTTCAAAGACACAAATCTCCTCGGGCACTCCCACCATCTTTGCCGCCAGACGTTCCAGGCAAGTTAGCTCCGCCTCCATCACGGTTGTCATGTCCTTGAAGTCAATCTGCTCCACCAAAGTGTCTAACTTCTTGGCACGGGTGGACTCCTGAACCGGCTGGAAAATGGAGCGTCTTTTCCTGCTCAGAGTGACCTCCTCATCTGGAGTGTCGTAATCGTTCGTGCTACACTCTTGGGTCAGCTGGAAAAAGTAAACAAATGAATTCAATGTGTTGTATGTGAAAGTAAAATTTTCTGACTGAGAATTAATTTTAAATGAAGTTATCTGGGTATCTTATTTTGGGTGAATGGTACATGTTATAGTAATATTCAGTTCCTTTCAAAACTACTCAGTGAGAGACATGCACTTCATATGACAATTTCATTCGAATGGAATTAATAGCAGCAGCAGACCTACATAGACTTAAGCATTTTTTTTGTGTGTGATTCTACCAAATTAGCTTATTGCCTGGAGCCATGATGATGTTAAATTTGTTTCCTGAAAAGTATTCATTCATCAGTTGAAGCTACTCATAGTCCAAGTCATTTCATCCTGTTCATTTGTATGCACTATTAACCATTGTCTAATATAACAACCTTACCGTTTGGTACTTACATAAATCTCAGTGTTTACTCAAACAATTGATTACACTATGTTTACTATCTCTTCAAATTCACAACTAATTATTTTAGGGATGATTATAATTAATTCAAGGATATTTGTAATATAAGGGTTTGATTATACCTTATTAAAGTTGAGTAATTACCTTGCTTTCCAACATGTCCTCATTGTGCTTGAGATAAGCGACCAATCCCACAATTTGTTTCAGGTACTTGTCAACAAAGTTGTCCGGCCTGAAATCTTCTATCAGACTGACGGAAAGGGTGCGGAGGTGTTTCACAAATGCTGTGAATGGGCCGTGAATTTCAGCCAAGTCAGCGAAGCAGCCTCTCAAAGTGTTTATGCACATGCTCAGACAAGGCTTGAACCTGCCATAGCCGCTGCACAATGGGCAATACTGCATGCGAATGGTAGCTGCTACGCACGATTCTGAGAGAGAGTGACCTCGGATCGTTTTGAGCGCATGGTCGGCCACCTTAAGGGCTCGCACGAACTGTCCGAGATCGTGGAGCTGTCGTTGCATCGGTTGGAAGATGTCCATATAGTATTCTTGTACAAGCTCCAAGGTTGTGTTTTTCATGCAGTTCAGGGAGATTGGGTCTTCGAGCATGCTGGTGAGTTCGGAATTGTCTCTGAAGATATGAGCCAGTGTAACTTCAGTGAGACCATCCAATGAGTCTCTCAGAAGCTGCTGAAGAGGGCAAGTGTCGGCGATGGCCGAGAAATAGCTCAGATACTGTGTGAGATTGTCTAACATGTGATCTGGAAGAGCGCCTTCTAAAGTCTGGTTCAACTCATTCTCCAAGTTGTTCATTATGATATCCATTAGTATTCTCGATGATTCTACGCAACAAAGTTTACAGTAACAATAATATTAGTTTAGCTGTGGGTGGTTTGGCCACTAATTTGTGTGCTTACAGAACTCTTGCCACTTTTATTATTGATTGGCAATTCTGATAGTGCCCATTGTGGGCAGCACTTTAGTGGTTGACGAAACCTTAAAACCGGTAAAGATGGGCACATCTGGCCATTAATTGATTAAGAAGAGCTAACAAACTAACTGATTAATAGCTAGATATATTTAAATGACATTGTTTCTCGGCCACTTACTGAACAATCTTTTTCCGGAAGCTGGACAGGATTCCAAGTGTTCGTTAAGGATGTTGTCATAGTACTTCTTGAATTCATGGTGGGAAAGAGTCAGGAATTCCTTCTCCATCTGAGCAGTGCAGCACGATATGTTCAAAGGGCAAAATGATCCTTTAGTAGCTGCAATGAAAACAAAAAATAAATAAAATATTAGTCAAGGTATATTATTCTTGACTTCAAGCATTAAGTGTAGCTTCATGGACTATTATAGATAATGGGCTATGGAGAATCATTGTTCTATGTATCACTATGTATTACATGTGACTATATCCAATTTACAGTCCTTAAATATTTGAATGCACTGCTTGCCTGGTCTTGCTTTCACATGGACAAATACTGTCTTATCTGTGGAGCTGTCATAGCGCTGCATGAAATCCGAGAATACATCTTTCACTTCTTCCTTGTGGTACACAATCTCCTCCAGATATTCTCTGACGTGATCACAAGCTATTTTATACTTGTTAGGGGCAGTATGAGAACCGGATTTTCCAGTGACTTCCCCACTATCTCCTCCTGCACCACTCCTCGAGATGTCCCCCGCTTCATCACTATTAGCATGTACTTCTGTAGCTCCCAGAACAATCAGTAGTAAAATTAACGATAGGAACAGGGTAGTACTTTTTCTAGACATCGCTCTCGCGTTCGGATTCTCTCAGTCAATCGTCCACAAACAACACCACAACAAATCTTGGTTCTGCAGGTTTTATATACTGAAGTTAACGCGTGCGCAGACTTAAATTCATTTTGCACATGCGCCCTCTGAGGTACTAGTCCTTCACGCCTCCTACTTTTTGAATCCGAGCCACTCCTTCCCTTCAATTCTGCAGAATGACTCAGCAAAAATCAGCTGAAAGTGTTTTCAGAGGCGGGGCGTCGGTGTTGATTTTCGCCTCGCTTCTTCCCCTTCTCGTCTTAAGGCGCGAGTGTGCTTATTGGGTCCCCGGTGGAGGGTAGTGGCGGGGAAGAGTCTAAATGAGTTATTTGGGACCAGTTGTTTTGCATAATTCTAAGACATTTCGTTCAAAATGGTAAGTGTTGTGTGGTGGGCTTTTTAAGGAATTTCGTTCTTTAATATGTGGGAATGTATGTTACAACTAGTGTTACTTATTATCAGTTTGCTTTCTTACTGATTTATTACAACTTTTCCCCTAGAACAAGTTTGATACTAATGATTTGCACAAGATAGTCCTATTAGCTATTCATAGTAATAGATTCTGAGGTTTTTTTACCCTGAGGTAGATTATGTGAAGTTGTGATCTACTGCTATGCTCAGGCATAACAGACCTAATCCTACACCCGAAACATAGGCTTAGGAAGATGTCGTTGGGTAGAGATGCTCTTTCATCCATGTATGTATGGGCTTATGTTTCTATTGATTCACTACAAGAAGCTAAGGTATTTACCATATAAGCAATTAAAATTAACCTATAATACACACACATATGTATATATTTAATGTAGTACACTTATGCAACATCTGACAGTTTATTAATTGATGCATAAATTGCCGTAAGCCTAATCTGCTAAGAGTGCAGGAAGCTACCTATACACCATAAAGTTCAATAGAGAGCCAGTTAGTGAAACTATGACAAAAATTGCGCCTGATGCTGGTAAATAATTTTTGCACATTCGCTGTAGCAGAAGTTTCTGTTACATTGCAGCCATATTTTTTCATGGCGATGGTATTTAATAAATCAAAGGGCATCGAAAAGTTGAAGACAGCCAACCACACTTACTTAAATGCTAATGTGGAATAAGTCGCAGTTGTGCTGCAGCATAACAGCCAGGCTGTCTGCATTCAGTTAACAATTTTATTGGAAAAAATCACCTGATTTTTTAAGCAATTTTTTTTATTTATTCATTTCCAGGATGTTACAACATTTCAGTATTGGCAAACTACCTACAGTGGGAAGTTGTATGTCATTGTTTGTTTGTGTATGAATGTTCTATCTTATTTCTAGCCGAAGGCATAGACTGTATATTTTGGCCCGGCAGCAATGTGAATAAATAAATGCCCGTGCTACTGTGAAAGTAAAATTATCGTTATTTTATACATTTAATGCTAGAGCAAAAGTATCGATCCACTACTGTGTAGGATCTGTTTATCAACTCTACAAGGCCTGCCATTTATTGTGTCTACTTGGGAAATGAGCTTAAAAGAAAAAAAAAATTCCAGTTGTTTGCTTGGTGCCAGTGGGTTTTTCACTCTCTAAGGACAATTTTATCAAGACTTGCATAATGAAGTTATTTTTAAAAAAAGCAAGAAAGGGTTGTCATATATTGAAGAAACTGTTGTTCTGGTAAAGGGTGTTTAGTGTCATATTGCCTTTTAAGAGTGTGCAACTCTGCAATTGAACAGTGGTCTATTCATTCACTAAAATATGACTTTTTTGGCCTTAGTTATCAAACGTAAATACTAACAAAGCTACATTGTGATAGTGAAAGGCACTGGACTTCTATTTGTTGACTCAGTTCAAACTACCGTATTCTACGTGGCATCTTGTCTTAAAACGGCAACACAATATAAAAACAGAAAAGTGTGGAGATCATAGTTGGTGCAACATCACTCCGTGCTGGACTGTGTAAATCATTCACTTGTCACTTACTAAACTATTCTTTTGTCAGATATTTAATGAAATGTTAATTAATTATTACTACCAGTGTAATCATAGTAACGTGATAAAAATGAGTAACTGCATTAGCTAATGTATTGGGCAGTGTTGAAAATGTATTGTGCTGTGAGTAATCAGTCACCAATACTAGCTGAAAGACAACAACAAAAGCTAAAATTAACAAAGTTCAACTGTACTTTTTGATTGAAGTAGGAATGAGATATTCTAGTTACAACTGATGTAATTTGATGGTGCCGTACTGAACAAAAAATAACCCTGACACAATAGAGTTAGATCATACTCCAGTTTGCCGTGCTAAGATTCTTTTGTAATCGTTCTCCTCTTTGGTTAATGTTTTACACGTAGAACAAGTTGAAGCAGTCTCAACGCAGCAAGGTTCGGCATTTCATTGCTGTGACAGGCACAGACGAGCACACAGCGGCCAACTGTCTCACTCAGAATGACTGGAGACTAGATCTGTCTACGGACAATTTCTTCCAGGATCCCATGAGATACCTTGTGGAAGCACCTCGAGCGGCCGTGGACAAAAAGAAGCTAGACCAGCTCTTTAATAAGTACTGCAGTAAGTGATTGCTGTACGTAAGGGATTGTATTGATGGATTACATCAAGTGGTATCCGCATTGTGAGAGACTTACTGGCTGGCAGCTTATTTGTTGTGATGGAGAGTGTGCCACACCTTTTGTACAACTTCCTCCAATTAGTGTCTTACCTCATTTACCACAAGCAACAATATATAGTACATAGGATTTTTAAAGGCCTTTTTAGGGGCTTTTTTCCCCCTCCCCTTCTGGAAAAATTTAGAACCTTTAGTAGAGACTTTTCAAATATTTATCAATTTATGGAAATGACTAATCACCCTAAAATGTCACAAATGGTGATTTGACCCCCCTCCCCCCGAAATTACTCCCTGAAACGATATCCTGTATAAACCCATCCATCCATCCATCCATCATCCATCCATCCATCCATCCATCCATCCATCCATCCATACATCCATCCATACATACTTACATACATACATACATACATACATACACACACATACATACATGCATACATACTTGTACCATCGTATGTTCAAACTGTCCAATCACATTGCTCATTTCGAGTTGAATATATTTCATACCCACCTCCTAGGAGGTGAATAAGTAAATCACCCAATCAAAGCTCGCTTATGTGTGTTTCCTATAGCCTAGAGCCAGAGTACAAGTCAGTTGCACCACTCCGTGTTCAGTCAGTATGGGGTTTACACTATCCTAGGGCCTTTAGCCCTCGGTTGTGTAAATCCCACACCAATCTCCATGTTGTGGTATAACCTATACATACATACATACATCTGTACATACATACATACATACATCTGTACATACATACATACATACATACATACATGTATACATACATACATCTGTACATACATACATATATACATACATCCGTACATACATACATACATACATAAATACATACATGCATACATATAGCAATCATTTTACATTTATGCGTTTGATTTTTGTGTTCAGATTCAACGGAGGAGGACAAGATGTTAGCGGAGGGTATCAGTCGGTTTTGTGACGATGCAGGTCTAGACCCTTGTCAGATCACAGTGCTCATACTAGCCTGGAAGTTCAAGGCAGCCACACAGTGTGAATTCACTAGGAAGGAATTTGTGGAGGGGATGGCAGAAATAGGGTAAGGGAGTGAGAAGGCCAAAAGGGAGTGCAGATATTCCTATATTTGGTGTGTTTACAAGTTATATTGTGTTCTCTTCCTTCTTCCCTTTCAGGTGTGATTCTATAGAGAAGTTGCGGAGGCGTTGTGAGACGCTGGATGGCGAGATCAAAGAACCGTCAAAATTCAAGGAGTTCTATCAGTTTACTTTCAACTTTGCAAAAAATCCTGGACAGAAAAGTTTGGGTGAGTCTGAGAATTAAGATGGCATATAGTGATGGGGGAAAGTCCCTGTTAGACCTACCTCCGCTGCTCCCATCCACACTACATATTCAATGGGAAAGTCCCTGTTAAACCTACCTCAGGTCGTCCCATTCATACTGTGTATTCATTACGGAATTATTTAATATTTTTCATAATGTTATCATGTGTTGTGTTTAGATTTAGAGATGGCTATAGCATACTGGAATATAGTAATGAAAGGCAGATTCAAGTTTCTGGACTTGTGGTGCACCTTCCTCACGGTATGCCTGGAAATACTGCAAACTTATTTCTTAAAAAAAAAATATGTGGTTGTAGTGCAGTGAATTTGGTACTTTTAAAAACAATTTTTATTCGTGTGAAAAATTCTTTTTCATAGACGAACCAATTCCAAGTTTCTAAATAGCCTTTGAGATATATTCTGCATGGATAGTGCTGAAGGTTTGCACCTTTACTGTTAACTTAGTGTCCCTGCCTGGAGGGCAAGGATACTCAATGTATCCTGCGTTTAATGTCCCTCCAGTTGTGTTGTTAGGAGCAGTTGCTAGCTAGGAGATGTGCAGCCGTCGTGAACTACCGTTTTTAGGGTCCCTCAAGCCTTAAGTAGTGCTCTTGCTGCGCTCGGGACATTAAGGCCTAGAATCTTTGGGACCCTAAGAGCGGTCCCCTTGGAGGTGTGGAGGCGGCGCCTAACTATTATTTGGAGTACTCAACTTGAGTATATTAGTAAGCATAGTCTCCTAATAAGTTAACTAGTGGTGTGCTTTAACACAAACTGGGAGTGAGCTAGCATATGAAATGATTTTATTGTTTATTAATTGAATTATTTTGAAGAGAAAACTTTAGCTTGATTGTATAGTTTATCATCTCTAGCTTTTCTTGAAGCCAAAGCGATGTTTTGAAGTAGCAATGCAGTGCTCATTAATTATAGGGTAGTTATTCAACAGCACAATGAATGTAAGTAGTGCTATTTTTAGTTATATATATGAAAAATTCCATTCTTTACGCAAGAGAGTCTTGCCTTCTTGCCCACTATTGGTAGACTGGTTGTCACTGAAGTACCAAATAGTTTCTTTTAGTGACACACAACACACATAGCTTCCCCTAACAGTGACCATCACCGATTATGACCACAGTTCCAACTAAACAATAAATTGTGAAGTTCAGGACTTGTATATGTTGGCTGTTAGAATTGAGAAAATTTGCTATTAAAATAAAGGATTGCCAGCTGAATGCAGAGCGCTGGCTGTATGGCACTAATGGCGGTCCAATTGAATCTCATCTATGATGGTGCATTGAGCATTCAAAAAATATGTCATGTCGAACTTATACAATGTTTCCTGTAATATGGACTCAACTAACATGCGTGATCAAACTTGCTCCCCTGCTATTAATTGTCTAATTACAATTCTGTATTATTTAAAAAAAATCTGTATTATTGTTTTTGTATTATAATGTTAGGAGCATCATAGTCGTTCTATCCCTAAGGACACGTGGAACTTGTTGTTAGACTTCTCCATCACCATTGACGACTCCATGAGCAACTATGACGAAGAGGGTAAGCTAGTCATTAGTGAGTGGACATTCTGTGTGCTAATTGGAGAATCGGTAAATTAAGTATTTTTAAATCGACACTTAGAATGTATTGGTTGATGCCAGCATAAATTGTAAACATGACTAGTCTTTGGTGATGTATTATGTTTTGACGTCATATCCATTATTCTCTAGCTTCATTCCGTGAATACTGCTTGTCTGCTGCTATTATTTTTATTGCTAATATTATGCAGTAATTCCTGAAGGTTGTAATTTAAGTGTGTGCGGTTCACTGTCACGCGAGGAGTCGTTGGTGTGGGGGCGTAAATCCCAACCGGCTTCCTAGGTCACACGTGCTCACACAGAGGGTAAGTGGTCAAACTCAGAAAAGGCCCAACTGCCAGCTCTCAGAGAGCTTGTCCCGCGCAGGGTTAAGGATGTGTCCACCAAGTCTAAGTCCAATGTAGCTAAGCTAAGCTAGATCTGCGATGAACCACAAGTGAGAAAAAGGATAGGTGTGTTTATATTCATACAAAAGTGATACAGTCACAGTGGGTTGACAGGTAAGGTGTGGTAATATGAATGTTGTTAAGTGTAAAGGTTATCTCTTGGCCAGGCTTATGAGGCCTGGACAAAGTGAGATTAGGATATCTTGCTTTATTAACCCTCAGCACACATGCATGATAGTACAGTAGAACCTCATAGATCTGAACATCAGACAACCGAATTTACCTGTTGACCGAAGGGCAAAGGGACATTGCGATGGGTACAGGGTCGTCATTTTTTTTTTTTTTTTTTTTTTTTTTTTTTTTTGGTGGAACTGCAGCAAAATGGCAAAAGAGTTACTATCGCAAGTCGTGCATTCTGGTTTACTCGAATCAAGGGTACACCATTAAATGGTCCAATAAAGCTGAAATACTGTATTCATAGTATTTTAGTCATTTAAATATTATAGTACAAATTTAATTATGTTATTTTCAGAGTTAGGTACATTTCAGAGGTAGGTATACCTCATTTCCCAAAGGGTACGTAGCTCTGAGGTTTTACTGTACTCACTTTGTTTGTCAGTCACTCGGTTACACAACAGCGTATCTAGAAGGATGTGGTCTTCCAAACATTGAATAGAGGCTACTGGACAATTGAGTCCCTATTTCGACTTATATTTCCAGAAAAAGCTAGTCATATTTTGCCTTATGATTGTGAGCCTTGCACTGTGGATAATGTCCCTATGTCAGGTCATAATCACGTAGGCAAGCAATTTATCGCTGCTCATGGCAGTTTTGCTTTGTGCTGCCATATGCAGAGTACTTTGTGCTGCAAGTTTGTGTGGAGTGCTGGAAGTGGAGCTTTGCGTTGGAACACTGATTAGTGTTCAGTGCACTTTGAATATTTCTAGCTTTTTATTTTATTTTATGGAGACAGCATTACATCTATACCGTTTTCATTGCACCAGCTATACACTGACCTATCAGGATGCCTGACTAGGAATACTAAAGTAATTGTTTTAGTCTGAGAAATGATTTTTAATAGCTAGCTAGTTTACAGTAGCACTGGCGGTTTGTACCTTTAGTGCTTCATTAATTTTTTTATTTGATTTTCGTATACTGTATTTTTTGTTATTCTTGAGTGTTATTAATCTATTCAATTGATTATAGTTTTGGTGATAATGATGTATTTGTCTGTAGGGGCGTGGCCAGTACTGATAGATGACTTTGTGGAGTATGCTCGGCCCTTAATTGCCCGCAGTGTTCCAAGGACATCACAGTGACCAGTTGTTGTAGCATCACAATCATTCTGTATTTGCATTGCACGTTCTCCACGTTTCTATCTGTCCAATGCACTCTCTCATGTGACCACTGACTGACCCATTCACTGGTGGGTCATCATCTTGTTCTCTTAGGGAATATGATTCTTATCAGTTTAAATTATAATATAACATGTGAACTGGAAATTACACATGCACAGTGTACTTATTTACTATTGTAAGGTTAAATATTCATAAATAGCTCATGGGTGGTTGTGTTAGTGTAAGTTACAGAATTATATTTTGGCAATTCAGATTTGAAACTCCGTGGGCATATCTAGCCTACAATTCTTTAAATTCATGCTGGTAAGGATCAATGCCTATTGATCACTTAACCTGGTGATTAGGCCCTGCCTGATTATGCTAGCATTTTTCTGGAATAATAGACATGAGATTGCATAAGGGGAATAATTCTAAAATAATATAAGCATTTAAAAGAATGATAGGGGAAATGAGAATAATCAGTCAAATAATTCATAATTTTAATTGCAACGAAAGGATGTAAACATTTAGATGTGTGTTATTGGTAGATCTTCATTACTTAATTAATTAAAGCAGCTGGGTTTGTGTTGGCAACTTCTGTTATTATACTTCCAAAATGAGAAAAGTTTGAAATACTGGAAGCTCTGTCAGCTCGGGATGATGCTAACTGGTTTCTCATCTTGAGCGAGAGTATATTAAAAAAATTTTTAATCCCTTAATCCACATTTTCCCCCAAAAGTCTGGTACAGTTTCTCACAATTGAACTTTTCAGCTGCATGTTTTTTTCATTCTTTGAACTGTTATACGAGGACATTCAAGGGTTTCACTGAAAGGAACAATATCCTATTCTTTTGGAATAGCTAATAACACAATTTTTTAGAATAAAGAAAAAAAATTCTAAATATTTCGAGCATGATCCAGCATAAATAGCCGATTGATCCTTCAATGTCAGCTCCTATAGCTAACAACAGTGACTATACAGTGACTATATTGACCAATATCTACAATATAATTTTTTATAAGCACTCGTTTGAGTTTGATGAAATTAATTCAACAAATTTTTTTTTAAGTTCATGTTCTCTTCATCAAACAGCTTAGCTAGTGATTTAGTGGTCACTAACACCAGCAGGGCCTGCTGGATCATGCTCGAAATTTTTAGAAAAATTTTTTTATTTTATTTTATTTTATTTTTTAATTTGCGAAAATATTTTCCTTGTTCAACCTTCAAAGCTAAAATCTTTATGCAGCAACGATTGGGATAAATCTCCTGTTCCAGATAGAACACCACAGTGTTATTTGAGAAATCTCAAGTGCAGTCCCTTGAGTTGCTCAGTAGTTTTTCTGATGCCTCTAAAATAGCTTTACGCTGCAGTGGTCTAGTTATATACTGCAGTCTCTGGCAATGTGGATATTTTTTCCTCATGGTAATCAACAGCAGGGTAGCTTCTATCAAGAGATTGACCATTTCCATATCTGGAATTGTAAGCAGTGCAATTTTTGGCCTGGCAACTTCATATTAGGATGCTTCTTGGAATTTTACTGGCTAATGTGTTACTTATTTTTTCTGATCTGGCTTGATGAAAAATTTTAAAGATTTAACACGACACTATGTTAGAATAGCTAGACCTGCTGATGCAAGGGCCAAAAATTCTACCTCTTCCTGCCAGTGAGAAAGAAATTAAAAACAAAGAAAGAATCTCTCACCCATTGTGGCCTATGATCAGTTCTAACTTCACTGTATAGTTTCTAAAACAGCAATCTGCTCAAATCACTTCGGAGATCTCAGGAAATCCGTTGCCTAATCAGTGAAAACTCACTAGTATTCTAATGCAGTGGTATAGGAGGAGGGGGGGGGGGGGGGGGGGGGGGGGGCGGCGGCTCGGGGGGGGGGCGGCGGCTCACGGCCCCCATAATTTTGGGGTACAATCTAATGAGGTGATTTCTTACATGAACACTTTAATAAAGCTGTTCTAAATAACAGGCTATTAGTGCCACTTCCTAATGACGGAATTAAACCACTTCTCCCGTCACTTTGTCGTGGGAAAAACTCATACCACTCTCCCAAATCTCCTCCTATAGATTGGTCTTCTTCTTTCTGAAGTGCTGTGGCTTTTGGATACAAGGTATTCAGATTATGTGACTCAGCTTGGTCAATTGAACAAAATCGCGAATAGAACTCGACAATGAGAAATCAAAACATATTTTCTTAGAACATCTATGGTGATAAATAACATGAATATGCAGACTATTTGGGTGGTTCTGACTTAAGTTGCATATCATTTAAATTAAATGTGCTGCCACGGTCACGAGCACGCAAAATGCCACTAGCGCTAGCTAGGGCGTGGCTTAAGTTTGCCTCGGAGGAACTTGTGCTCATTTCGACGAGAAGAACCAGGTCTAACTGGCACAAGGTTCCTTCTAGAACTAAACCGCCGGGTTGAGACTAATTTATCTTTTGAATTCTTTCTGGGAAGTGCGAGATCTTGGAAGGGCCCCCTTTATAGTGAGTCCAAAAAATACTGATGAAATAATTGAAGGGAATTATTATTTGATACACAAGTTATTTAAAGTAGGGGCATTTTACAAATTTTATATAGTGCTTTTATATAGTAGCTATATAAGATGATCAAAATTATAGCGATTTGATAATTGGCGAGCGAGCGTAGCGAGCGAGACACTTACAGGGGTAACACAATTGAAAATCGGGGATGTTTGTTTATTGGCGAGCGAGCGTAGCGAGCGAGACAGTATTAGGGGTGGATAATGCAAAATCGGGTATATGTTAAATGGTAAAAGTATGACAACTTGCAGGAAATGCCTTCCTTTATTGCACAGCACAAACAGCATTATGTCTACTCTGCATATGAAACTGAGGCTGAAGCACAAAATTTGAAAGGAAAGCAGAGTGAAGCTTACCAAATAGTATTCAATCACTACCATGGCAAACTGTGTGGGTCACCTCTAAGGATGATCATCTCTGGCACAGCAGGAACTGGAAAGTCATATTTGATAAAGTGCTTGAAGAAATTGTTGGGCGATTGCCTTCGTGTGACAGCTCCAACTGGAGTGGCAGCTTACAATGTAGATGGCTATACGCTTACTAGTAGTGAAATGTCAATGGTTGGCCGAAAACTATTTGGTCAGGTAGACAGAAGACTTCGCCAGGCATTCCCTCAAAGGTATCGGTTTATTGTTACTCGTAACTCAACTGTGTTTCATGTTGTTTTTTTTAATGAAAAAAATCTAGATCTCATGAGGTACTGGGTGGATGTTCCTGTCTACTGACTGGAGACTGGGGTCAACTACCACCAGTGATGGACTTGCCACTGTACTCTACAGCAACAAAATCTGAGCTGTCTGACCTTGGCAGTGCTAATTATCGTCTCTTTGATTGTGGTATTGTTTTGAAACAAGTACTCAGGCAAGAAAGCCTAGACTTTAAAGAGTTACTCATGCGTCTCAGAAATGGTGAAATTACTTTGGATGACTGGAAAGTTCTGATGAAACAGACTCCAGCTGCTGTAGGAAATGCCAGCACATTTCAGGAAGCTCTACATCTTTTTCCAACTGCTGCAGCAGTGGCTGAGTACAATGTTGAAAAATTGCGAACAAATTCTCAGCCAGTAGCAAGAATTGAAGCCATCCATTCTGGTCCTAGAGCTAGCAGAATTCCTGCAAGTGATGCTGGTGGATTGGAACCAGTTATTTTTTTAGCATGCAAGGCACGTGTAATGCTGACTGCTAATCTGTGGGTTCAAGTTGGACTGGTTAATGGAGCACTTGGTACAGTTGTGTCAATTTGCTACGATGGTGCAGATCAATCACCACCAAGTTTACCAGTAGCAGTGACAGTAAAGTTTGATTTCTACACTGGTCCTACTCTGGCAGATGGCACTGTTCCAATAGTTCCACTACGCCGCACATGGTTGTCCTCTACCTACCCATGCTCGAGACTCCAGCTTCCCCTAAAATTGGCCTGGGCAGTTACAATTCACAAGTCCCAAGGTATGACATTAGACAAAGTTGTCATTGATGTGGGGAAGAAAGAATTCTCGGCTGGACTGACTTTTGTGGCATGCTCACGTGTGCGGCATGTAAAAGATCTGCTTTTCAATCCTCCGTTCGCTTTTCAACGTGTAGCACATCTAGCCAGCAGCAGACGTCATAAGGAAAGACTCAATGAAGACCTCAGATTAGAGAAACTCAGCAATAGTTTAGGCTCACAAACAACACTGTCAGTCAAGTCTGAGTCGTGCACAGATCACAGAATTAGCGAGGAGGCAGAAGAAGCAGAAACAGCAACAAATGTGCCCCATATTCCAATTCCATCATCAGGGGAAGCACATGATGCCTGCTGTAATGGAGACTGCAAAAATGTTATCGCTAATGAACCACCTCTTCCGGTCGAAAGAAAAAAGAGTCTCACTGATGATGTTGTTGTCACTAGCGTTGACACCCATACTCACCAATTCCACTATAACCCTGTCAATGAAGAGTGGCAGCGTGCACAATGTGAAAGGCTTGGATTGCAGTACTGTGGACCAAATGGAGTCACTCCTGGTGGTTCTAATGTCCCATTAACACGTCCGACCAATTTCAAGAGGATAGTTGGCGATGGAAATTGCCTATTTCGATCTTTTTCTTTGATTCTTACAGGATCGGAAGAGCAGCACTTAGCTATACGAGGTGCTATCGTACAGCACATGAGAACAATTGGGGATGCGATATGGCCACATCAGATTGCTCCTCTTCTGAGACAGATTCAAAATCTTGGAGAAGTGCACCTTGTTGGCTCAGTTTATACAGATGCAGAATGGGAGCTGGGAATTGAGCAGTATATTGCAGCAACCAGGATGAATCAAAACAGGGCATGGGGATCGGAGGTTGAAGTCATGGCATTGGCACACCTTCTGGATACCCCAATATACAGTTATGATACCGTGAGTGGTTGGAATCTATATATCCCAGGTATGGTGCATGGTACATTTAATTTCAGTCATACAGATACACATCAAATGGCTATGTATGTGCACCATGCTGTTAACCACTATGATGTGGTCAATTCAGTGCAGTAATTGGTTAAATTTGGCAAAATTTAATAGTGGTCACATCAAATGCATAGCGCACAGGCTTTGTAATTGTTGTCTTTCTTGCTGTAAAGCGGGAATTGTCTTTATGGTAGTAGTTTGAGTTGACTTTATTAGGAGACACCAAAATTAGCATTCTTGGACTCATGTACTGATTTCACAATGTGTGGGCTGTAATAATGTGGAGCCCTGAGCTCTTTGTGTGCCTCTGCAAAGACGACCTCCAGGAATGCATTTTTTGCTGGGATTTCCGGTGTTTCCTGAGCTCACTAACTGGGTGGCAGGGAGTCCCAGTAATCACAAAGTGTCGTCTATGTCCACACATTTCGGTACAGTTCGCCATCCAAACAGTCCTCAAATTATTTGTCCATTTAGAACCTAGCTTGTGTGCCAGTATAAATAACTGGGTATTTTAAGCTGGAGGTCCTAAGTTATTTTTCATCAACTATATTCAACTAAACGTCATATTTTATGCTCATCAAATTTATACTCAAGTTCTTAAAAATTTCAATGTCAAGTATTGAACTCAAGTCTTATAAATTTTGAATATTTTTATAGTCAAATTCTTATACTCGAGTGCTTCAAGTTTACACCTTAAAGAAAGATTTTTAACTGCAGCAAGCTGCTGACAAGTACACCTTATTTGCTTTAACTTTTAGTATTAACTTTCTTCTTTAAATATGAAGGAGGAAATAAATGGTTTTATCATGAACATAAATTTCATATGACTAGCACAAAATTTCAAGTTCTACTTTTTTTAACAGTCCTGAAGCATTTTTTTGTATCACAAAATATATTATTAAACATTTTCACAAATAATAATAATTACATTCATTAAGGACCCAAAGTAAATATCAGTGCATTTGAAAATGTGACTACTATGGTCCCCTCTGAAATATTCGGAGGGGGGCAATCATCTGTCGAAGATGAGTACAGATGATTGTCCATATCTATCATATGTCACATCCAAAATTACCAACTTTTAAACAATAGTAAATAACACATATGCAATACATTCTTGGAATAGTGTACAGTATCAACTGACAGATTGTCTATCTGGTTTATACAAAACTTTGAAATGGTTGGTAACTTAGTATGTGTATGTATGGTTATGGTATGCTGATGAGCTCAAAAAAGAGCGAAACAATCATTTCCCCCCCTAAAATTATCATACAGTGTACTCATTTTAAATGGCATTTTCTCTAAGTGGCATTATTTCATTTTATTTTCAGCTGGGCCAGCTCGCTCGCCATTTGCGCTATTCGAGCGCACCACTAGTATATATATATTTATTAGGTACTGAACAGAGCCTGATAACTGTTGCCACATAGAAAATGCATTAAAGTAAACAGGATGTGGCTTAGGGCAATATTTTTCCATATCACCTGTGTTCATAGTTATTACGTTGGGTTATTACGTCCCCCTAGGTAAATTTCTTGTTACCAAGGTATTGTGCATGAGCAGTACCTAATAAATTTATTATCCATTGGATACCCGAGAATATCACTCGTCTGATTGGCAGTATTTACACTCGTGCCTGCGGCACTCGCGTAAATACTAAGCCAACAGACTCGTGATATTCTCCTGTATCAAATGAATAATTGGCGAGCGAGCGAAGCGAGCGAGACAGTATTAGGGGTGGATAATGCAAAATCGGGTATATGTTATATATATATATGTATGTATGTATGGATGGTACGTATGCTCTTTAAACGCGCGCGCGGGGAACTTTTTTCTCCTAAAAACACGGCTATTTAGGCTTCACTCCAGTTTATTCTGAAACTACAGCATTAAGCAAACCTTACTTTATACTTAAGCTCCAAAGTATGAGAAAATTCCTGCTAAAACGCTTGTTTTCAAGACACAAAAAGTTGATTCGACAGGTTACTATGGCATTGAAGACCCTTTTCCAGACTTAATTTCAAAACTTCGCCGTTTTATGGGGGGATACGAGAGTGCCGGTTGTTGGTTGTCAAGAGCCGTTGGTAGTCAGAATGCCGTAGTATTAATGCTATGGAAGCTACTACTTCTCGAGGGAAGCTGAGATAAGTACGCATTCCATATTTGTTAGCTAAATATGCAAAATTAACTCTGGCCTTAGCTAAGAGCTAGTCAACAGTGACTGGGTAAATTCAAATAGTCAGATTGGCTCAAATTTAGTACTACAAAAGTTACAACTGCTCAAGAAAATGAGGTAAAAAAGTAATTTTGAATTTGTGTACTAAAATTGATTATCTTTTGTTTTTGTAGGTGAGCAGCTTGTTGTCAAGAATGGTCAAAGTAACTTCAATTTGATACTACAGAAGTTATCAATACTCAAGAATGATGTAAGTAGTCATTCCATATTTGTTGGCTAAAATTACAAATAATAACACTGGTTTATTTTTTATCGTAGAGAGCTTGTTCAAGAGTTACTGGTGATTGAGATTATCAGAATGGTTGATGTTTGATACTACAAAAGTTACCATTAATAAGGTAAGAGAGTGATTTTGTATTTGTTTGCTGAAATCAAATGTCATAACTGCTATTATAGTGTTTGCATGAAGTAAGCTAAAACATAGTAACATTTTATGTTACCTAACTATCAGGCTCGCTTGCCATTTGTGCTCAAGCACACCACTAGTATATATATATGTATGTATGTATGGATGGTACGTATGCTCTTTAAACGCGCGCGCGGGGAACTTTTTTTCTCCCAAAAACACGGCTATTTAGGCTTGACTCCAGTTTATTCTGAAACTACAGCATTAAGCAAACCTTACTTTATACTTAAGCTCCAAAGTATGAGAAAATTCCTGCTAAAACGCTTGTTTTCAAGACACAAAAAGTTGATTCGACAAGTTACTATGGCATTGAAGACCCTTTTCCAGACTTAATTTCAAAACTTAGCCGTTTTATGGGGGGATACGGAGTGCCGGTTGTTGGTTGTCAAGAGCCGTTGGTAGTCAGAATGCCGTAGTATTAATGCTATGGAAGCTACTACTTCTCGAGGGAAGCTGAGGTAAGTACGTAATTCCATATGTGTTAGCTAAATATGTAAAAATAGCTCTGGTCTTTCTTTTATGTAGCTAAGAGCTTGTTGTCAACAGTGACAGGTATATTCAAATAGTCAGAATGGCTCAGATTTGGTACTACAAAAGTTACCACTGCTCAAGAAAATGAGGTAAGAAAGTAATTTTGTATTTGTGTGCTAAAATTGATTGTCTTTTGTTTTTGTAGCTGAGAGCTTGTTGTCAAGAATTCAAGGTAATTCAGATAGTCAAAGTAACTTCAATTTGATACTACAGAAGCTATCAATACTCAGGAAATTGAGGTAAGTTATTTCCATATTTGTTGGCTAAATTACTAATGATAACACTGGTTTATTTATTTATTTTTTATTGTAGCTGAGAGCTTGTTCAAGAGTTTTGGTAATTGAGACTATCAGAATGGCAGATGTTTGATACTACAATAGTTACCATTAATCAGGTAAGAGAGTGATTTTGTATTTGTTTGCTGAAATCAAATGTCATAACTGCTATTATAGTGTTTGCATGAAGTAAGCTAAAAATAGTAACATTTTATGTTACCTAACTATCAGGCTCGCTCGCCATTTGTGCTCAAGCACACCACTAGTTTATATATATGGACGTATGTATGTCATTTTGTACTTTGACCCTCCGTATTTTTGTGTTCGCTCAGCGTTCGACCCCGTCCCAAATTGCACTAAACAGAATCCTCTGGTTTATCGATCAGTACCCGTATCACCCTAGAAATTGAATTGTTTACAGTTTTGAATTCTTTTCGGGTGCAGTTAAAACTTGAAAACTTAAGGGACTTCCATTTCTATTCGAGTTAGTGGCGGTGGTAAGTCAATGCGCTCTTTGTCATGGTTATAAGCCGTGCACAACAGTATTTACTTGAAAATACATTGTCCACTAGACTACTGCGAAAGTAAGTCTGTGTAGGTGCATGTCCAGTTGTGTCAAAGCATTGTGTGTTACAAACTACTTAGCTAAAGAATATCACAAAGAAAACTTTTAAATAACGTGTATTGTTTTGTTGTTGTTGTTTTTTCCTTCCAAGCAGTTGCAGAGAGTTGTTACTATGGCACTGAAATCCTTTTACCCTGTATGCTAAATTTAAAAACTGGACCTTATTTTCAGTAGCTTCAGTGTTAGAAGTCAAAATCATTCATATAAAAATAGTATAGTCTTTAGGCTCGCTCGCCATTTGTGCTCTAGCACATCACTAGTAATATTATATGAAGTAAAAACTGGCATTTAGTGATTTAATAATTCTCGGATCTCAAGTCCCCCCAATACCTTACATACCTTCCCCTCTTACCTAACTTGCTGATAAGGATTTCGGTGCGGGAGTGGCCACAGACATTTCTGTGTAGTTTCTGGTGGAGGTGTCGAGCCGGATGCCCCGCCCCCTTGCTGACCTTAAGCCAGCTTGGGGTAAGGTGATGGGGAATTCCCCCAGCATCTGCCTTTCACCAATCATGTCACAAGGGAGATTCCCGAGTGACAGAGACTATAAGGTGTGGGTGGGTGGGTAATGAGAAAAGAAAAATCGGCCCTCTGCTAGCCAGTTCCTTCTCCTGCCTGCCGATTTTGACTGAACTGATGACACGTGGCCTTGCTACCACCAATATCCCCTAATCGCATGCTCACCCCGCCTAAGTGTGCTCTGTGGTCTATGGCCCCTCCCCCACTACAGCACACTGGATCCTCATTATTAACTAGGTCTAAACCTGTGACTTTTTAAAACCTTATTTAAAATGTTCTAATGGTCAAGGGCTACTTACTTAAAAATCAAGTTGTCTCGTCTTTGAAGGTTGCATTTTCTTCTGATAATGTTGGAGTTACTCTTACTAATGAATATAGCTGAAATTACACCACAAACTAGTAAAATGTTGTGACCAGTGCTTGTGGGATTCCATATAAGTTATGTGTAGCTAGTAATGGTGGTCTCGTGACTCTCAGAAAATGCATGATTTTTTTTATTCTACTATCTTCAATGACATGAACTATTGAGTGACAAACACACAAACACATGCACACACATGTAATGGTCAACCATGGTTTGAGGAATTATTGCAAATAACTGTCTTGATTGTAAAGACAAAGCCCCACAGAGTGGGGGGTTTTCTAGTGATAATTAAGAAATTTGCCATAGTTTAACTATTTTTTTACAATAGTTGCCTTTGTGAAAGATTTAGAATTTTAAATGGTGACAGAATATTTTATTAGAGGGCAAAAAAGATGTCCAGGACAAGCTAACAGTTATGCAGCCAGGGTGACCAAAAATACTGACCACAATGACTGTACTTTGTTCCGTTTCTGCCGCATTTGAACAAAAACAGTGGTGATAGAGCATTGAGTTCATGTTAAAAATATATCCACAGAAAAAGATGTAAAGTTATTACAGCAAGGGTCACTCCAATATTCTGCCTATGAGAACTTTATTCCGTTTCTATCACCTTCAAACAAAAAGAAACAATGGTGATAGAGCGCCGATATTCAGTGAGGTTCACAGGATATGTTATACTACAATTAATAATCCTCAGTTTCGGTTGACTTTAGGTGAGGGTTGAGTGATTGCCCGTGGATTCATTTGTAAAGTCAACTTGTACAAGTTAAGAGGAACATATTTTTCTTTGTCGAAAAGTACAATGACTTTTTACTTATACATACCATAATTATTTATTCATGTCTTTCTATTTTGTCAAAAAATTCTTTTCGTTAAACACTCTTCTTGGTACAAAGTTATGTTTTGTTCACTGACAATATTTGGAGGGTGATAACACTTTTTTTGAGGGTGACATCACTCTTTTTAGGGTGATATCACTTATATCATCACATTTACCAAGACAACTATGGTATAATTGAAGGTTAGACCAAGGGGCATTAACTACTATAGAAATATTAGAAGGGCTGTATTCAATATAAGCTATTCCTTTGAAATGACTATTAGCAAAGCCATATATGTGATATGCTCTGGAAAAGGTTCAACTTTGTTCTATACAAGAGTACAAAGCTTAAATTTGAGCCCTTACAAACTTACACACCAATACATTTTATACCAAATGAGCATGTATAATTGATAGCTTATATCCTCTAGTTTCTTCATTTAAAATATCTTTTACTAATGACTAACTATGGAGACAATATGAAGCTTTAAACTGGGGTGTCCAGGCAGCGCCTCCTATTTAACACCAGAACTAAGTTCTCCAAACTCCCCATTTTTAACAGTGAATTCAGGCAATAATGTGAGAATAAAAAAAAAACAAAAACAACTCCAATAGATATCATAATATAGGTAATACATTCTACATTTCTACAATGGCATTCTTCAATGTTGTTTTATTCTACAAAGGAAAAATTATTTGAGAAAATATCAGCTTGCACTTCCAAATAATGCACCTTATATGTAAATAGAAAGAAGAATGTATAATATAAATTAATTTGAGAAAACATGTTTCAAAACATTTACTGCCTGTTAGAATCAAATTGTCGAGTTGTGTATGTATAAGAGGCTGGTTGGATCACTGTCATTTGAATTCAACATTTAACTTTCACTAAAGGTGTTTAACTTAATTAATCATCATGTTTAATATCTACATCATTTTTTATCTGTTTATATATATCTCCAAAACATAAAAAGGAGCTATGAAAGAGTAAAAACTTATAGCACAATGCTTATAGCTACTGCAATTGTAATAGTTCCAATGGTCAACTAGACTTACATCATTGAAGTTATATGTAAATAATACTGCTTTGTATTTATATTCTCACTCTATACCTTTGAAATACATCTTCCTGTTGCTGTAGCAAATGCATACTCTCAGCTAATACATTTTTATGTTTTATTATTGTTTTTTTAATTTTTTTAATTCTTAGTATATTTACATTTATATATTGTTAATTTAGATGTAATTCTAATACTATTATTTGGAAAAATTCTATGTAAATTTTACAGTCACAACAATGGGTCGCCATCGTTATCCAGCTCCACACTGGGAAAATACCAGCAGAAGACTATACAAATCTACGTACTGGGAGACTCGTTGTTCATATATCAATCAACCTGAATGTTTCTCAAGCATTCAGTTTCTCTTAATAGCCTTAACGATGATTTTGATTTTGAGAAAGAAAACAAAAACTCAATGTACCAAATTCTCTACTACAATAAAACAAATAAAGACATCTCTCCCACAAATTTGGTCTATTTGGAATAGTTCAATAGATAGTTTAAAAGAGATCTATTCCAGAGATACTTCACTAAAACAGAATCTATTATTACTATGTGGAGATGTAGAAGCCAATCCTGGACCCTATAATGAAGGTTATACAATTTGACTAGCATCAGCAAAAGTCTGGGAAATACTTAATTATTATAGAATAAACATTTTAATAATACTACATAATATAATAATGTTAAGGGATTCAATTTTAGAAAAAAATATTTATTATTACATTATATGGAATATGTATATTTTGTACTACATATAAGCACAAAACTATTTTAATTTCTGTAGATCAGCGTCTGAGTAATTATGAACCTTCACATCGAGGTTTTGCTAATGCCTCAGCTAGTTCTGATCAATTCTATTGTTATGGAGGTGATGTAGAGATAAATAGTATACAACTGAGTAAGGTAGTTGAAATCTATGATTTTTCTGCTGAATCCTGGAAAAAAGTTCCCACAACTGGTCGCCCACCTCCTGGAATATATGATGGTGCAACAGCTTATTCAGATCACTTTCTCTACTTGTTTGGTGGAGATGAGGATACATCTAATTATGCTTCATTACATCAGCTGGACACTGAATCTATGACGTGGACATTACTTTCACCACCACATGATAGTGGACCCATGAGGAAACATGGGTGTCAAATGATATATTCTAATAACTCATTAATAATAATTGGAGGCTATGGTGCACCATTTGGTGAACTGCAGCCTGGATCACAATTTACTAAGAATAAAAAGTCTCTATATGGTCGTGGTTGGACAAATGAAACTCATATTTACAATATTTCAAGAAGTAAGTGACAAAATATACCTCATTTAATCAGTCACTATTTAATTTACATTTTAGTATGAAACCCTTGATGATATTGTAAATATAGAAGTGTTCTCTCTTTTGGAACCATCTATATAATATGATAAAGGAAAAGGTGTGATAAATTAATTATATAATACTTATTAAAAAAAAAGAAATTTAAATAACGGGTTATTGAAATAAATTAAGGGTGTGCTTACATGCTTTGCATATGAAATGCCCTTGGAACTGGCCATGGTTGGTAACTGGATTTCCATGGCAGCTTCTTTGAGTAGATACTTTTGATATCCCCATGTCTAGGCTTTTCTGTCAGGTGTTTTGTTCCCTTGGTGAAAATCTTTGGACAAGATGATCTGCAAAGGGTCCCTAGACACACTATATGGGAATAGTGCCTCCACTAATTCGGAGGCCTGGCCATTTAATTCCATTTAGTTCACTCGCCTGAAGGCCATTCAAAGGCCTAGTACATATGAGATCAAATCTAACTGTGACAAGTTGACTCAACAAGTTCTGGTGACACTGGTTTCAGTTAGACACCTAGGCAGCCTCAGTCAAATCTGTGTGCTACACTTTATAAAAAAAGTAAATATATACACGTATATATATATTTATTCCACGCTAGATATCTTCACAGTGATATTTTTAGGTACATGACCGTGAGCTCACGATATCACAAAGTGTTATCTCATGGCTGTATTGCGCAAGCTCATAACCAGAGTAGTAAAAAACCACAACAAAAAAAACAAAAACAAACAAACAAACAAACAAAAAAACAAAACAAAAAACAACAACTACTCCAGTGAAGATATCTAGTGTGGAATAAACCACTTATTACACTCGTCAGAGTGATATTGCTAGATATTTCACTCTCAGGCTTTATGGCTCGTGAAAATAAATTAGCCTGCTCGTGAAATATTTCACCATATCACACTCTGACTCATGTAATAAGTACTATAATATATATATATATATATATATATATACATATACAGTAGACCCTTCAGTTATCCAAACCCCTTAGGACTGAGGGTTGTTCGGATTTTTGAAATGTTCGGATATTCGAAATAAGTCATTTTGAATGGAGTCTTAACCCTTTGCGTACGATTGTCACGAATTCGTGACCGCCGTAACTTAACGCGCATGTACGATGGTCACGAATCTGTGACACACTGGGCCGGGGGGTGCGTCAAGAGAATACGGCTGTCACGAATTTGTGACAAGCTCTTTCCCGCTCTGTTACTACAGTTACAGAGCGCGTAGCGCGCTAAAACTTTCAGTAGCTTACATAGTATACATTTTGCAATCTCTATTCTACAAAATAAGTCTTATAAAATAAGTATAACTTATATCAAGTGCACCAACTAAATAAAAACAATTTTTTTTCTACACTTTGTGTCTAGTTATTTTCAAATAGAACATCTACTAAGAAGTAAAGGCCTAAAGTAGCTAGAAATAAGCAAACTAAAACTAGAACTTACACTTGGGTGTGATTTCTCCTTTCATAAATATAAGCTAAAAAAATAGCGAACAAACTATGGCCTCCTCGATAATTCCAACTAAGTTTGTATTCAAAACAACTCTATAAACTTTAAACTAACGAATTACCATAGCTACAACGCTAGAGGCAGATTATTTGAGGCCTAACACAAAAGAAACACTCGCCCGTTTTCTTTTTCCAAGTGTCGAACTCCAACTGGTAAAACGCCGTCTCAGGCAACTAATTGGTTTTACGGCGTGCGCGTATTTAATTACATAATTGCTCGCCCCGCGTTCGTCCGCAAAGGGTTAATCTCTCACCTATTTAATGCACAGCAAAATTCCAATTAATATCATTATAATTCCCAAAAATGGTGTACGGATTAGCGAGAGTTCGGATAAACGGGGTTCGGATAACTGAGGGTCTACTGTATATATATATAATATATATATAATTATATATATATATTTATTGCACCTTTTATATTTTTAATTGAATATTTCCGCATCACGCGAGCGTTCTGTATTCTCCCATATTGTACGGTTTATATTGTACGGTACACTACGCATGCGCGTAGCGAGTAAAATCAATGAAAATTGAATTGTAACCAGTTGAGAAAAAATATCAAGGCAGCAATAAATCACTTATCACACTCGTCGTACAATATGGGAATGATATTTTACTCTCACGCCACATTTTCACTCGCCTTTGGCTCGTGAAAATATTTTGCGTGCTCGTAAAATATTTTCCCATATTGTACTCTGACTCGTGCTATAAGTATTATATATATATATATATATATATATATATATATAATTATGTTTATTTATTTATTCCACAGCTAGACATCTTTACAATTCTAATTTTAGGTATGTGACCCCATGAGATATGCAATGGTGTTCTACTCTGCCGGTAGCTAGAGCTTCCACTACATAATGAATCTGACCAATCAAACAGTCTTTAGGTAATAGTTATTTAATTAAAATGTTCAGTAACAATCAAAATGCAGCTGTTCTGACTTTTGTCAGACTGAGCTACTCTACAAAAATCACAAGAATATATGCACAAACATGAAACAATGAGTCACAACATGGTTAACACCTACCCGGTAATTAAGGGAGGTCCATTAAGCATGAATGATTTGTCAGATCAGGTCCCTTGGTTAAGGTCTGGCTTGCCTGGGCTGGTCCCTTGTCCTTCTAGGGGGCTGTCCCTGACAAGATAACTCAAATTATCACAAGGTGTTATCTCACTAGCAAGCTCTTTTTTTTTGTACAGCTACCTTCCTCTTGTGTTGCCTCTGCCCAACCAGGCTAGAGCAGCTGCTAAAGTATCAGCTGGGGGTGTGGGGAGCCCTTAGTGGGTTTTACAGCCAACTTCACACCATTGAATTACCAACCCTGCTGTGAAGATATCTAGCATAGAATAAACCACTTATTACACTTGGCATATTGATAAATCACTTATTACACTTGGCTATTGGTGTGGCAAGATATTTCACTATTAGGCTTTATTTCACTTGCCTCTGGCTTGTGAAAATAAATTAGCCTGCTCATGAAATATTTCACCATATCACACTCTGACTCCAGCAAGCAGCTATACAGTGGTGTCAAATTGAGAATCAGGGAAAAGGCCTGAGGATAGTGTAAATTTTGTATCAACTGACTGGAGGGGTGCAACCTACTTGTGCCATGGCTCTAGGGCTATAGGAAATGCATAAAAACTAATTTTGATTGGACGGTTTACGTATTCAGCTCCTAGGACGTGGTATGAAATATATACAAATATTTTCATCGAGCATGCGAAGCAAGTGAGATAATATTAGTGGTGGATAATGCAAAATTGGGTATATAATATTACCAGCCAGCGAAGCTAGCGAGATACTATTAGGAAAGGACAATTGAAAAACGGGTATATGTTCTATATAATATAGTACTTATTACATGAGTCAGAGTGTGATATGGTGAAATATTTCACGAGCAGGCTAATTTATTTTCATAGAGTGAAATATCTTGCCATATCACCCTGACAAGTGTAATAAGTGGTTTATTCCACACTAGATATCTTCACAAGGTAGTTAGTACTAGAGGAAGGGTAACTCACAGCATAAGTTTGTTGTATGGGCTACCCCACACCCCCAGCTGATATTTTAGCAGCTGCTCTAACTGGTTGAGTAGGCTACACCAGGCAGGCTACACCAGGCAGGCTACACCAGGCAGGCTACACCAGGCAGGCTACACTAGGCAGGCTACACTAGGCTCTACACCAGGGAAGAAGGTAGCTGTAAAAACCAAGAAAATTGACAAGTTTGGCTGGTTGCTATAACTACAAGGGTAATGAGCTTGGCAACATGAAATATCATGAGTTATTTCATGGGTCATGTATCTAAAGGTATCATTGTGAAGATGTCTAGGGTGGAATAAATATATAATATATATATATATATATGGATTGTAGTAGTTTAACTGGCCAGACCCTTTACCTAACCACTAGGCAGGGAAAAGGTCTTGTGTCCATTGTGGACCAATTTTTTACCGGAATTCATTAAAGGTTTGTGGTAATGATCAAGAATGTTATTAAAGCTGCCTCTAAACGTGCGCGTAAATCATTCCTCCTTATGCTATTCTTGTTGGAAAGATTTTTTTACCTGAGGTAGAAGTATGTAGCAAAAAGACTTACCAAAACCAGTAGGCAACCAGAGACAAAGACATCTTTATCAGCTACAAACTTTTTCAAACATTGTTCCTGCTCACTTTTCAGAATATCGCCGAGAGAATCTGCAGCTTCAAGGTCTAAATGTTTCGACTTACAGCCATAATTCTCCCAGTTGCAGCAGTTATAGGATATACAATGCCGAGTCGAATGCAGCGGCAAAGTCTAATGCTCAATTCACACGCTAAAGTTACGCAATGCTCACTAAATAGTTAAAACCGCACCTCCTCCGTAAGCTATACATAGAAAGTATGCTCCTCCATATTGTGGAGGAGGAAACAAGATTGGTGCATGATGGACACCTGCCCGTGAAAGTGTTGTGCATAACAGCTACTGCTTAGCTTTAAAATATAACGTTAACTAACAAATCAATATTATTAGCTGCTTTTATACTGCTTTCCCGGCTACTTCAGCAGTAAGCATGTCTTCTTCATATGGGGTTAGGTTCAAAACTGTGCTGTAATCCTTAGAAATACCTGCTATTATTTTGTTTAAGGGAGGCCGCACATAGCAACGCGCACCACTCGTAGATCCAGACATTAATATTATTTATTCCCGGCCGATATCCCACCATTCTATAATATGCGAGCAGGAACAATCGTGCATTAGCAGCAGAAGTATACTTCACGAAGTTGCAATGTTTTTGGCTTCAGGTTGTCTCTTAGCCATCCCATAGTAGTCCTCGTCTGAGCTCACGCTGCAAGGTGCACCAGGCTGTCTCTCCTCCAGTAGATGTTATCCAGGCTCCAGCTGAGCTCGAGGGATAGATCCAGCAGGCCCGATTTCTGAGGAGCGAAGACTTCCCAAGCTGCACAGCTGTAAAACCTTCACCACAGGCTATCTGCCCTCTCTTCTGACTTTATTGCTATCATTGCATTGATATTTGTTTGCACTTGATATTAGGCAGGCTCTTTTTAGAACCAATACACAAAAACTGTTTTGCATACTAGTAAGTACGAGAAATGGGGGGCGGGATTATTTCATAAGAATTATGAGTGGAATAGAAGTTCCAAATTTTGTATCAGTTTTACTTGAAAGCTAACAATGAGAATAACAATTTAACATTTAAAGTATACACTAATAAAATGTGTTACATATTATTTATTATTAGGTACATGGTCTTCTCCACTGATTACTGGAAACAGACCTTCTCCTAGATCTGCTTTTACATTCACCTGTATTAGTCCTACACATGCAGTCTTGTTTGGTGGATATGATGGAACTAGTGAGCTCAATGACACATACATTTTTGACTTGACACAAATGGTAAGAATTGTTGTAAATGTTTCCAAATACACGTGACATTTAACTTTTCAATAAATGTATTTTGGATGCAAAATGTTAAAATGTAGTTTTTACTAGTACTTCATGTTATTAGTTAGCTCATGGTACATATGTATTTATGTTTGAAATATTAAAGAATATTAAATGTGTTTTGAGACTTTATTTTAAGTACTATGTGGAGAATAAAATGTTGATGTGGGTTGCATTCACTAGTACTAACACTGAACAAAGTACTTATCAATCTTTTGTGCTAATAGTGTGAAAAATATACAAACTGTAGTTATAAAAAACCCTTATCAGCCTTAAGCCAAAGAAAGATCAAGAAATTATTTATTGGCACACTGCCACAAAAAAAAAAAAAAGAATATTAGAAATCATCCATTAACTTGCAAAATGAAAATAGACGCAATTATCCAAGAGTAAATTAATTAAACATACAAGTCTTAATTTCACAATGAATGCATGGTATAATAGCAATTTTTCTCAGTTCTAACACCAATGTATGTTAATTAAAACAATCCGACATTTCAACTTCTACCCAATTTCACCCAAAAATGACTAAATTATTGAAAGAATACGCAAAATAGTAACTGACTATCAGAAAGTAGTCAAACAAATGCTACTTGATGATATGATACAATGACAAATCTTTTACCATCATCATGGTTTAAAGTGACACAACATTAAATAAACAATTTAAACAACTACTTCACACAGTGATTTAGTGCTATAATACAGTTCTTTAAAAAAATGAACACGTTTTGATCCTAATTTAAAATATTATTGATGCAAGCTCTTTGTTTTGGTCAACTTTTTATTGTAAATAATTCTGTCAGATTATAATAATAGTTTAATTTCATTATTCTAGAGTTTTATTAGACTTGTGCCTTCTGTTGGAGCACCACAACCATCTCCAAGAAGTATTTCTGTAGCTGCTTGCCTTGATTATAAAAGCAACAACCCACACTTGTTAGTAATTGGTGGATTTAATACTTCCTTAAGGGCTTTAAGTGATGTTTGGTGTCTTGATGTGCAAGCACAGAGTTGGAAGCAGGTAAGATCATATCATTTTATTGTAAATAATACAAACAATTTTAGTAGTGAGCAGATCTAAATGGTACAGCTGTTTATACTAGAGAATAGTAAAACATACAAAGCTAGTCTTCTAATAATGGTACTTTATTAAAATTACCAGACCTAATCTAAGAAATATCTTATATAAAGTATACAGTAAAGGTTTCTTAATTTAAGTGTATAAATTTTCAGTATATTGTACAGGTAGTGCAAATTTAAGGAACAACCTATGATTGTATGAGAAGCGCTACCAGTATTTTTATATTACACAATTTGCTCAATCTAATTCTCAAAGAGTTCACGTATTTGTTTAATTCTTTTGCAACTACTCATCTCATTACCATAATTATATATATCTTGTAACACCATAGCCAAGTCATTTTTGAGGATATAATAGCATGGAAAACTGTGGAATTTGGGATTAATAACACGAGTGGAGTGAGAAAAATTTCAGGAGGCAAAGCCTCATGAAATCCCTCGCTGCATGAATGCTATTTATCCAAATACCACGGTTTTTCATGCTATCATTATGTTAATACTATAGCCAAAAAACAACTGTTCATTTCTGCAGGTAGAAAACTATAATGTCTTATATTTTTGTCAATGAAATCTTTTAATTCCGGTGTTGCTATTATGCATACTTCTTTTACCATTGCTAAATAGCATTGCCTATAGGAATTTTGCCCTGGTATTGCCTAACAGATAAAAGTGTGGTGAGGTTGCAAAGAGAATGCAGTGTGGTATTATTTTGAAATACCACAGCAGTGGAAATCTGACAAAATGATTTGATTGGTAGTGTAATGATTAGATTTAGCTACCAATCAAATCACTTTGTCAGATTTCCACTGCTGTGGTATTTCAAAATAATACCACACTTTTTTTGTAGTAAAAATGACTTGGCTATGGTATTACATAATATGTAATTATGTACTGAGATGTAATTATAGTGAGTGTACACATTGTAGAAATAGTTCGTGCAAAAAGTTGCATATTCATTCATGGCATTGCATACACAGAGAAGGCAAAAAATCATTGTAGAAATATTTTACTGATCATGATTTTTCCATGAATTATGGTTTCCAAAGAGTCACAAGTAGCTGTAGCTCATATATAGTATAGTAAGTTGTATGCCACCATTTCATTTTTTTAACTTAGATTTTGTACCATGTTTTCGCTTTGAACAACCAACACCATGCAAAAAAATATGGATTGTTTAAAAAACACAAAGAATGCTGCCATTTAGAGTAGCTAAAACAAAAATAAAACTTTATCAGAAGCCAAGTGTATAAGATTATCTTTTGTTACATAAAACAGTTAACAACTCCTGGTGTTTGTATTTAATACAAACAACATTCATACCAATAATGCACACGTCAATTTTTTTCAGATTTTCTTGTTTTCAAGAGCATGTCAAATTAAGTGTGATTATTTACAATAGTGGGAATCCTAGTGAAAACCTGAATGTTTCCATTGAGATCTGTGCTTAGTAAAAAACAAAAAAGTCAAAAGAAGCCTTGAACTATTCACATTATAATCTATATTTGTAAATAAAGCAGCAAAAATATAGTGCTGTACTTGTAATCGTTAACTAAAATAAATGAATAAGCTTATTAGTTGACCCTTTTCATGACTAAAATGAAACAAAACTAAAACATTTTCACTTGAAATAAATAAAACTTAATATCGTACCTCTAGCTACTGAAGCTAAACGAAAACGAACTATTAAGTGGATGCTACCACAAATGCTAAAATGAACACACCCACCACTTAAGTGGTGTAGTGTAGACAACCTTTTATCATCCTTTACCCACTTTCCTCCCCTTCCCCATGTTCCCCATGTAGAGGGTAAAGGGTGACAAGACTGGAAGCTGTACACAGTTGCTACACCACAACTTGCTGACGATTCACTTTGCATTTATTGCTCCAGTAAGGTAATTAGCAATAGGGATGTTCACATTATGCTGAATTTTACCTATTATCTTTTTTGGCCTTTGCTGTAAGTTATGTACCTATTATGCTCTGAACCACAATAAGTAGCTACAATGAAATTTAGGTAACAAGTTTATAAATAAAAAAATAAAAATAAATAAAATTCAATTGTTATGTTGCAGTAGTAACTGTTCAGGCAACTACTTTAGCTGTTGCCTCAGCAGTCCTTAAAAAACTATCAAGTATGTGTATCTAAAATTGGTATTTTGGATTTATTATGACTGAACAGGGCATGATACCTGTTGCCATATAAGAAGTGCATTAAGTAAACAGGATGTGACTTAAGGCAACAATTTCCCATATCATCACCTGTGTTCAGAGTTATTACGTTGGGTTATCACGCCCCCCCCCCCCCCCAGGTTAAGCAAGTGTTTATTGCACAACAAACTCGTTACTAAGGTGTTTAAGAATGAGCAGTACATAATAAATTTTTTAATTCATTGGATACAGCAGAATATCACTCGTCTGATTGGCTGTATTTGTGCTTGTGCCTACGACTCTAAGCCAACAGACTCGTGATATTCTCCTATATCAATTGAATAATATATACATACTGTGTATTATACTCGAAATTGAACCTATTATGCCCTATACTTTCTAATTATGCTGAAAATTGTGCTAGCATGATGTGAACATCCCTAGTTAGTAATCCACAACCTCTAGACTTATATTCCAACCCCCCCCCCCCCCCCCCCGTCACAAGCTGGAGACCATAAGTGATAATGCCTGAGTTATCATGGACAAATTTATCAAGCTTGCTCTTTGACTAGTAGAATGGGTGGCCTTCAGCCACTAGAATAAAAAGGAGTCCTGTGTGGGCTGCAACAAAAAATGTTCACCAAAGTGAAGTAAGGGAATCTGCTTGTGAAGAAGATTTCTGGGAAAACCCCACTATTCTCGAACAGCACATACACTTGCTTCATCATCTCATAATAAATTAAAGATTAACTTCATTTCATCTCCTGAAATACAAAAAAAAGTTTTAATTCATGAATTGTGTGTAAGTACAACTAATATTTTATAAATTCTTAAAACCTAACTAAAACTAACTAAAACTAAAGTAGACCCTCAGTTATTCGAACACCTCAGGACCGAAGGTTGTTCGGATATTTGAAATAAGTCATTTTGAATGGAGTCTTAATCTCTTATCTATTTAATGCACAGCAAAATTCCAATGAATATCATTATAATTCCCAAAAATGGTGTTCGGATTAGCGAGAGTTCGGATAAACGGGGTTCGGTCTACTGTACTTTAAAGTGTTTGAAATAACTAAGATTAGACATTTAAAAATAGTCCATAAACGAATAAGAACTAACTAACAGTCAGGGGGAACTTCAACAAGTAATAAAACTAACTAGTGGGTAAAATAGGAAAACTAAAAAAACACTACAAAAATACCACTATGACTAAGTTTCCACATTTTTTGTTGCTTTACTCTCAAACTAATAGGCCTAATTTCAAAGCTATAATGTTTGTATGTAAAGTGTATCATTGAAAGAAAGTCCATATTCTCTATTAGATCTTTTCTGCTACTGATATGTATTAGAAATATTTTAAATATGGAAGTTTGGGAATCTCACATAAACAACATATAAAGAAAATTTACCTTACTCGTGACATATGGTAGCTAGTAGCCCCTGGCAGATTATGCTCAAATTTTTGCCTATTTTGCTTTTCCTTTATTCTCCAATTTTCCACCTATTTTGCTTTTTATTCTACCTATTTTGCTTTTCAATTTAACCCATTTTTTGTCGTGCCTACATAGCAAATAATTAAAAATTCTCTTGCATAACAACACACAAATTATTACAATAATTTACAAAGATGACAAAAAAAATGTTAGGTTTTTCGATAATTGTACTGCAGCATAACTGACAGTTGAATATAGTCTTCTAGAGCAGACTCCTGTTGAGAGGAGAAGGAATTGTTCAGCAACGAAAAAACACGCTCAGCAGCCGCGGACGAAGGCTGCACTAACAACAATTTCTTGCACGTGCTACTCCATTTTGGCAGTGTTCCCTCGTGCGATTTCCACCACATAAGGACATCAACTTCATCTGAAACATCCTCAGCTGCCGCAACATACTCAGGTAACTCGGACTTCAAGCCATTAATTGCTTCTGTGTTCAGGAATGGAAAGGCAGCAAAGGAATCCATATCATTAGCAGTTGGCTTAAGTTCATTCACTTTTGAGGGAGAAAGGTAACGTGCCGATTTGAAGGCTAGAACAATGGGCCTGAGATCGTTGTCGAATTTCTCCTTGAAGTAAGCATAGGCAGGAACACAAGCAGCTTTAGCATAGTCTATCAATTGCCTCTCATGTGTAGAATTTCCATTGGCTAGTGATCTTGCAACTGCGTTTACATTGGGAAAGTGCTCCAATGACACATGTGAATAGAGAAGACTTATTTGTTGATATGCAACTAGTGCTATTGGCCCATCACCTTCCAACTTGTACGTTGCCTTGACGAATGCTTCCATTGCATCTACCGTTATAGCAATCTCCATTTTCAGCTTCCTGCACATACATTCATCTTCAACAATTCTCAGTAGTTTTGCAGTGGTAGCTGGAGGTAAATCATCCCTATGCAGAAAAGACGACACATCTCCAAAGGTTTTATGCAGTTGGTAGATGACTTCGAACTTACTCCACCATCTAGTGGCAGAATAGGTAGGTGTACGAAGACTAGTCTGGGTCCTCCATGCAAGCCTGGACTTTGGACTATGGGCAAACAAGCTAATCCATGCTTTTGTGAAGTCGTTCAAGATGGGTGTTCTCATTCTTTCCCCAACATGGTCTAAAGTATGGGAAAAACATCCTACGTCTAATATCTGGTTATAGACGATGGATATGGTCCTCATTGCCACATCATTCACGGACGCACGATCACGCATTGCTGCTAAAACCATATTAGGTGCAATTGACAGTTCAGTAGCTACAACAGTTATGAGCTGCCGAGCAAGTTCCTCACCGGTGATAGACTTTGCTAGAAGCATCAATCGACAAACACGCTGTTTTATGACCCAATCATCGTCAACATAACGCAAAACAATCACGAAGGCCTCACACACATGAGTCGTTCCATCATAAATGATTGCCACATTCTTCCCACGAATATCTTTTTTCAACTTACTCATTTCATCCTGCAAGATAAATGGTATGAGACGACGAAGGTGCGATGAATCAGAAAGAGCAAATGCGTTTTCCTCAAATATTTCTCGAAAACTGTCCAGTTTGTTGAGAGACACGCCGGCTTTTAGTAGAGCAGTCACTACGTTTACTCTTTAAACACGGGTAGACACAGGTAACATTTCTCCCGATGGATGGACTTCATCATCATATCTTTTAAGTGACTCCGCAATATCCAACTGCCTCCTTTGTTTCGACGCCAATCGCTCTTTTCCTTTTACGTGTTTCAGCGACTTCAGATGAAGCTCTATCGAGCTCTTTTTCAGGGATAGTTGTTCTCGGCAGCCAGAACAAAACAGTTTTTTATTGCTCACTGTCAAGGGTTCATTGGGGTATGCTTTTACTCTTTCAGCTGGTGGCACTGACTTCGGGTCACCAGCTGTAGCGCCTTTTCCTCTTTTCTTTCCTACAGGAGGCATATTGCCTGTAATCGTCCTTTTTCGGGCCAAGTGAGAGGGCTCAGGCGATTTGAGCCGATCCAGAAGTGAGGTGATCACTCTTCCCGAGTCCGCAGATGTTGAGCTCGACTCCACTGGCGTGCAGGCTCCACTTACAATGGCACTTTCAGAATCGCTAGATAGTTCAATTTCTTGACTCTCTGATGGTCCAGAGGCCCCTGAACTAGTGCCAGAGGCTTCAGCCATCCAACTAGATCTACTAAGTAGCTAGCTAGCTCTAGTATAATATTACTTCTTGTCACGTGGCAGGTGGGTTTCTAATTAACGCACACTAAACTTTGACCTTGGAGGTCACATGCATTAATAGCTAGCTACTACTGCCCTGTAGTGACTATATAGGCTATGGCACAGATATGGCCTTTTGTTAAAGTGCAGTCTTTGCAAAGACTCTTACTACATTTATATAGCTAGGTATTTTTCAGGTAAGTTGAGAAATGGTGCCCATTTTGCTCATTTGATTGGAAAATTTTGCCTATTTTGCTGGCATAATTCCTGTTGCTCACAGGTGCCTATTTTGCTCAAAATTATGCTAGCATAATCTGCCAGGGCCTAGTAGCTAGTATGTTCTTAAAAAAACGAAACCCTTTAGTTACTTCACAAACACTACCACATACAGCTATCTAAACTCAAATCATTCTTACTTTAATCCTTTAACACCTCTTCAATGTTAATGCAAGCCAAAATTTCACATATTTTTGACACGACAGAATGTTTTCTAAAGCTTGTCAAAAATATGATGTTTGTATAACTTTGTTTGGTGCTAAATAGGAGGCACTGCCTCAACACCCCAGTTATAAACCTTTTATAGTGTCATCATAGTTAGTCAGAACTAAAATATTTTTTTGATGTAGAAACTTAGCTATCAATTATATATGCTTATTCATATGAAGGCTATAAAGGATTTGAGTAGAATATGTCCAGGTAGTGGCTCCTGGTTAAACACACTATGAGGTGATAGCCTGTACTCTTGCCTGATATGGGGAATGTTTAGTGTTACATCTTTTAGTTGCATGGTAATTATTATAATATTATGTAGTCCGGTGAAAAATCTTGGATTTGTATCTTGTTATTTTACATGATAAAATGTATTTTTGCATTTTTTGCACCACTGGACTAATACATGTAACAGGAAATTTTCAGTATAGGCCACAATAATCGTAGTCAAAAATATGCTGAGATACTGAGGTGTCTTGTAATAATGCCTGTGAATATTTTAACCTTAAAATCTAATCATTAAATATTAAAATTCAATAATTTGTGTAATAAAAAACTTTAGTCATCTTTTATTTAAAAAATTCCACTTTAGATGCCGAACTTGTCATTGCGTAGATTTGGTCACTGTGCTGCTGCTTTTGTTGTTTCTTCAAAACTCACTGAAGTAGTGTTATTTGGAGGATATAATCAAGTATTCAATAGACTATTGGATACTACAATACTAAGACTTGGCAAGTTTTTTTTACATGATAACATTTTATTAATATTTTCAATAGGATACATTTTGCTATACTTTAAATTCCATTCAGCTTGTATAATAGTTTTTATGTGGTAGGTAGATGCTTAAAGGAATTGATATAGTAACTATAAAATAATTGGCGAGCGAGCGTAGCGAGCGAGACACTTACAGGGGTAAAAATGAAAAAAATCGGGGATGTTTGTTGGCGAGCGAGCGGAGCGAGCGAGACAGTATTAGGGGTGGATAATGCAAAATCGGGTATATGTTATATATAATATGTATGTATGGTACGTGTGCACTTTAAACGCGCACGCGGTACATTTTTTCTCCAAAAAAACACGGCTTTTTAGGCTTGACCCCAGTTTATTCTGAAACTACAGCATTAAGTAAGCCTTACTTTATACTTAAGTTCTGAAGTGTGAGAAAATTCCTGCGAAAACGCTTGCTTTTCAAAAAACAAAAAGTTGATTCGACCGGTTACTATGGCATTGAAGACCCTTTTCCAGACTTAATTTCAAAACTTCGCCGTTTTCGGGGGGATACGGAGTGCAGATTGTTGGTTGTCAAGAGCCATTGGTAGTCAGAATGCCGTAGTATTAATGCTAAAGAAGCTACTACTACTCGAGGGAAGCTGAGGTAAGTCCGTAATTCCATATTTGTTAGCTAAATATGCAAAATAACTCTGGCCTTTTTTTTTGTAGCTAAGAGCTTGTTGTCAACAGTGACTGGCAAATTCAAACAGTCAGAATGGCTCAAATTTGGTACTACAAAAGTTACCACTGCTCAAGAAAATGAGGTAAGAAAGTAATTTTGTATTTGCGTGCTAAATTGATTGTCTTTTGTTTTTGTAGCTGAGAGCTTGTACAGAAGTTATCAATAGGAAATTGAGGCAAGTACTATTTCCATTTTCTGGTAGTTTATTTATTAGCTTTCGTAGTAGATTATAACTATAAATAGTCAAAACGTTTCGACCCATAGGTCTTCATCAGTTGACAAAAAACACAATACTAAAAATGACTTAGTATTGTGTTTTTTGTCAACTGATGAAGACCTACGGGTCGAAACGTTTTGACTATTTATCGTTATAATCTACTACGAAAGCTAATAAATAAACTACCAGAAATTGTATTACGTAGTAATGAACCTATACAGCATCATAGTAATTCCATATTTGTTGGCTAATAATAACACTGGTTTATTTTTTAGTTACTGGTAATTGAGATTATCAGAATGGTTGATGTTTGATACTACAAAAGTTACCATTAATCAGGTAAGAGAGTGATTGTGCATTTGTTTGCTGAAATAAAATGACATATAACTGCTATTATAGAGTTTGCATGAAGTAAACTAAAACATAGTGACATTTTATGTTACCTAACTATCAGGCTCGCTCGCCATTTGTGCTCAAGCACACCACTAGTTTGTATATATGTTTGGACGTACGTATGTCATTTTGTACTTTGACCCTCGCGTTTTTGTGATTTCGCTCCGCGTCGACCCCCGTCCCAAACTTCCACTAAACAGAATCCTCGGTTTAGCGACAATTACCCGTATCACCTTAGAAATTGAATTGTTTACGGCTTTGAATTGTTTTGCGGGTGCAGTTAAAACTCAAAATCTTATGGGAGCTCCATTTCTATTCGAGTTAGTGGCGGTGGTAAGTTAATACACTATTTGTCACAGTTATAAGCCCTACTCAACAGCATTTACTTAAAAATTCATTGTCCACTAGACGAACCACTAAGGTAAGTCTTGCGTAGGTATGTTCAGTTGTGTGAAAGTATTGCGTAGGTATGTTCAGTTGTGTGAAAGTATTGTGCGTTACAACTACTATTAAGAATATCACAAAGAAAATTTTAAATAACGTGATTTGACTTTGTTGCTTCTTTTTCAATTCAAACTGTTACGGGAGTGGTTACTATGACATTGAATCCCCTTTACCGCATACATAATTTAAAAACTAGACTTTAGCTTGAGTGTTTGTTGTTAAAATCAAATTTAACAATAGTGTAGTTTAAGGCTCGCTGCCATTTGTGCTCAAGCACACCACTAGTTATCATTTAATAGTACGGCGCGTAAGTTGCCCATTCAAAAATGTATGGGAAAAACAGCTGTTCAATTGAAGTCGCACTGGGAAAGTGAAGTAGCACGGGGAAAGTGAAGTAGCGCGTAACTAATTGAAATACCTCGGTAACTAAGTGGAAACTAAGTGAAATACCTTCGTAGCTAAGTGAAATACCTTCGTAGCTAAGTGAAATAGCGTGGGTAAGTGCGCACGCGTGCAGAACCTTGGAAATGTACAGTTTGATTAGTTTCTAGTGGAGGCAATGTCATTCTTTACCACAGAAGCTCTACCGGTATTAGACGGAATGTTTTTCAACAGATTAGGAGGAGCCACAGGTTGAAAACGAAGTTCCAGCGGAAGCTAATCCTGAAGTAAGGAGATAGTGAGTGAATGATATAGTATAGCTATAATTGCAAATGACTTTTTTAAAAAGCTCGCCTACTATTAGCGAGTGATAGCAAGGGTAACCTGTGCTAATCAATAGCACTAGTACAGCAATTGAAATAGCACTCGGCTTCGCCTCGTGCTATTTCAATCGCGTTACTCGTGCTATTGATTCTGAATAGCACGGTTACCCGAGCTATTACTCATACTAATACTAGTGATGTGCTTGAGCACAAATGGCGAGCGAGCCTAAAACTACACAATTGTTATATGATTGATTTTAACTTCTAACGCTCAAAGCTGTGGGGATCCAGACCCTAAGCTCTGGACCGCGCTACAACAGATTAAACTGGTGGACAGCTTATAGTCGCTGCCACCAGAATGTCAATAGTGTTCTCGCTGCGCACAGCTTGAATGGCCTTCTTACGAAGGTAAGTTTAGTGTAATGTAAAATGTATGATGACAAGCACCAACAGACACTGACTGACACTGCTCTACAACTCATGATTACAACTATTTATATGTGTGATGGAGCAGGGCCCCTCAGCCCTTACGAAACATGACAATGACCATTCATACTACAACAATTAGGACCAAGTTCATACTACACAAATACGTAAACATATATAGTTCAGCTTGAATCTTCCCGCTCTAATGTCTCATGTGGGAGTGGCTCCCGTTCTACTCCCACATCTCCCCCCTCCTGGAAAAGATGTTCGCTCTCTCCATCACCAAAATCTTCATGACATCTGCTCAAGGCGTCCGCCACGATATTCTCAGAACCTTTCCTGTAGGTAATCGAAAAGGAAAATTCAGACATCTTAAGAGCCCAACCTTGAACTCTCCGATTGCATTGCTTCCCAGCAACCAACGATTCCAGACCTCTGTGATCCGTCACAATCTCAAAGTGTTTCCCGTAGAGGAAATAAGCGAAATGGCTCGCCGCCTCCACAACTGCTAAGCACTCCAGCTCCTGAGCGCTGTACCTCTGCTGTGCCCCTTTCAACTGATGAGAGAAGAAGGCCACAGGTCTCCATTCATCCTCGCGTCTCACCGACAGAACAGCCCCAATACCCGAGCTACAAGCATCGCACTCTAACATAAACGAGTCCTCCTTTTGAGGAACACATAAGACAATGCTCTTACAAAGACATAAACACAACTCACGAAAAGCCTCTACCATTGAGCTTGTCCACACAATCCTCCCACAAGCCAATCCAGACGTATGTGGCGTCAAGACGGCAGTCCAACGGTGCATACCCCTCACAAACCGTCGATAAAAGCCCACAAGGCCGAGGAAGCTTCTTAACTGCTTCCTGCTCCTTGGCATTGGGTGGTCCGCGATCGCCCGAACCCTGTCCCCAGGGACAGACACCACACCATCGCCGATGAGGTGACCCAAAAATTCCAACTTCCTTTTCCCAAAAACACATTTCTTCCTCTTCACTGTCAAACCCGCTACTTTCAATACTTCAAACACTTCTTCCAAGTGTTTCAAATGCACTTCCCAACATTCAGATACCACCAACACATCATCAATATATACCCGTGCATAATCTGAACACGGCACCAACACCTGATCCATCAGTCTTTGGAAGACTGAAGGAGCGTTTGTGAGTCCAAAAGGCATCCGCCTAAACTGAAATTTCCCAAACGGACACACAAATGCTGTCTTCTCCCTATCCTCCTTCCTAACTACCACTTGATGAAAACCCTTCTCCAAGTCCAACTTGGATAATACACGTCCTACTCCAATCCTTTCTATCATTTCGTCAAATCCTGGTATGTAGTACGGCTCCCATACCGTTACCCCATTCACCTTCCTAAAATCCACACACAACCTTATCCCACCATCCTTCTTTTTAACTGGTACCAACGGAGAAGCCCAAGGGCTACTGCTCCTTTCAATGATACCACTCTCCTCCAACAAATCTAATTCCTTCTTTACCTCGTCTCTCACTCCTAGTGGCACCGAGTAGGGCGTCTGCCTAATAGGTGACACATCTCCCGTATCTATAGTCAACTCTACCCTGTCGGTACATCCCGGTTTTCCCTCAAACAAACATTCATACCTTCCCAACAACTCATCTAGTTCCCCCTTGACGAAACCTTCGCACTCCCCACTCAATACATTTCTCTTACTGACTTCTTCTTCTAACACCACATCTACTCTGTTCACTTCTAATCTCTCCTTATACTCCTTCAAGCAATTCACATGCACGACTCGCACATGCTTCTCAGACTCTAACGCATTAATCCGATAGTTCACTTTCCCCAATCTCTCTTTCACTCTATAGGGACCCTCCCAGGAATCCGCCAGCTTACTGTGCATACCTGGTACCCTGTATAACACCACTGTCCCGCTTTAAACTCTCTCAACTTGCACCCCCTATTCATGTAACTCAACCTACTCTGTTTACCCTTCACCATCTTAACTGCTGCACATTCCCTCATTCTCTCTAACCTCTCAGCCATACCTCTTACCCACTCACACACATTTAACTTCTGACTGTCTACCTCATAGAGCCCGTGATACAAGGCATCTAGAGGAGTCCTAACTCTATACCCATACACCAAGTCAAAAGGACTAAACCCGCTGTCTGCATGGGGCATCTGCCTCAATACATACAAGACAAAGTTAACCTGTCCTACCCAATCTACTCCATCGCTCACACACTTACCCAATATCCCCTTAAAAGTCCCGTGCATCCTTTCCACCGCCCCGTTGGTTTCAGGATGATACGGAGAAGTCCTAAGCTTCTCGATTCCCAACAAACTACACAACTCTCTCACTACCCTACCACAAAACTGACTTCCCTGGTCAGAAAGCATTCTCTCCGGCACTGACGTCCTAGAAAATATGCCCCACAAGCCCTCGGCTACAGCCTTAGCTGTAATGCTCCTCAGAGGCACTGCCTCGGGCCATCGGGAAGCAAGACAAACGTACGTTAACAAGAACCGACAGCCCCCTTTTCCCTTTGGCAAAGGTCCCACCAGATCGACAGCTACAGATTCAAACGGTTCTGTCATCACTGGCCTTTCAACAATAGGTGCTCGCCTAGGTTTATGCTTACTACGCACCTGGCATAATTTACAGGAGCTACAGTGTTCCAATACGTCTCTCACCATCCCGGGCCAAGTAAAATACCTGCCTACCATCTGTGCCACCTTCTCACTTCCTAAATGTCCCCCCTTCTCGTGTCCCAGGACTAAAATTCTCTTCCTAAACTTCTTCGGTACAACCAACACATCCCTAAACTGTTCCCATTCCACATACTGACCTCTCACTAACACTCCTTTCTTCCATTCAAATCCTCTCTCTTTCTTCTCACCTAGTTCTCTCCACAGCTTCAGACCTTCGTCTTCAGCAAGTGCTCTCACAAACTCTTCCCGATCTTTCCCTGAGCCTACGTAACCTATCTCTCCTGCTAAAGCTCTAACTCTTTTCTCTGCTTTGTCACAAGTATTCTCCTTATCCCATGCCACTGGCATTCCCTCATCTACAGACTCACTCTCTGACTCTGCATTCTCATCTGTCCTCAACCCACTTGAGGACTCACCGTTTGCCTGGGGTTGCTCAGTCATCTCCGTAGGTCCGACTTCTTCCACCCCATGGCTCTCACCCACCTTACTACTGACTTCAGGCCTAATTAAGGGATTGAGCTGGCTACTAGGATCACTCTCCTCTATCGTGCACCACAAATCCTGCACACTACAATCCACATCACACACTTCTAGCTCGGCTAACTCCTTAGCTCTGCTACGGGTAACTACATTTACACTCTTCCCTTTCTCCTTCTTTCCTCCCCCTTTGTATTCAGTGATCGCTCTCCTAAAGGCTTCCCCCTCAGTGTTGCTCAGCACATCATACGGCACAATACATGTAACATCTTCCCCTTCTCTCTCTTCAATGACACACAACTTAGAAAACTTCAACCCTCCAATCTCAAAACTAACCAAAGTGCTCTCATGCACACTGGTTTTACCATGCACATCTGCAATGTGAACATGTCCGTAAAGCACACAGTCCTTAGTCACCATGGACCTTGGAACAATACCTACCTCTGCCCCCGAATCTATTAATACTCCACACTCAACCCCGTTCACAACCCCCTTTGCCATGTTTCCCTTCTTGGCTCCCATGACAACTCTAGAAACTCTACCTGTCGTACCCTCCTTCTTGACACTAGTCCCTATCTTCCTACTCGGGCAGTCTGGACTACGGTGACCTTGCTTGCCACATGAAAAACAAGTTGCTGGCCTACTCACTCCATTCAGCCCTCCCACCTTCTTCTTACAGTCTGGAGCCTTATGCCCCTTCTCTCCACAATTAAAACACACTGGCACCAAGCTAACCCTCTCGCTACCAGTACTCACTTGACTCCTCGAGCCACTCTCCCTAAAACTCTTAAATCCACCCTCTGTACTACTCCCGAGTACCTTATAAAAGTTCCCCTTCATGCGCCCAGACATCCACGTCTCCCAGGCATCCCTAATATCCTCCAACTTCGTCAGTTTCTTTCCCTCCAGGAAAACCTTACCCCCTGGTGGAATTACCCTTCTAGTCAGTGCTGCCGCCAAAGCCGCCACGCAATCCTCCCTAGAGGTACACCCCTGCAACACCCCCCTACATATTCTTTCCACCACTTCCATAATCTCAGAGGCTCCCTTTGTCTTGAGAGACTCCCCAGTTAGCTCGAAGAGCTGGTGGCCGTAGGTGAGACTCGTCTCCCCAATAGCCTTGAGAAGCACTCCTTTGACTACTTCGTAACTACCCCCATCATCCCTCACACCGGCAATCCTATTGCACAAACGTTCTGGCAACCTCGGAAATAACCTCTCTGCCCACTGACTTTCCTTTATCTTACATTCAGACATGATACGCTCAAACTTACTCAAGTACCCCAACATCTCTGTTCCCTCCTTATACGAACCCAAAATCTTAAGTTTCTCTGCCTGTAATTCCCTCTTGTCTCTCTGCTCTGCTTCCTCCGCGAGCCTCCTGACCCTACTATCCTCATCTCTCTCTCGCCTCCTAGCCTCGTCCTCTCTTCTCCTCTCTTCCTCACTCTCCTTTAACCTGCCCACTATTTCCAACATTTCTAGCCGCCTAGCCTTATCTGCCTCAGCCCTGCTAGCTCTATCCCTTTCCTCCTTCTCCGCCATGTACCTCAACAGTTTGTCCACTTCTGACTCCATCCCAGTCGTTGCCTCACCCTCTGGCCCCGACTCTATTGTCTGATCCTCAGATCTGTCACCAACTCTCTCTTCACCACCTTCTTCCTCCTCCTCTCTTCTTTCTACTACCGCGCTCACCTCTGAGCCTTCCTCCTCTCGATAGTGTGGTTCACCCCTGGGTCTGCTGGGGTATGGGGAACGCGCAGTCACCCTTGCCGGAACGTGTGATGGCCTGTAAGCTCCCTCGCTGACTGCTTGGGGCGCACGTCGAACCGTCCGCCTCTTGCCTCCAGCCGCCTGGTCAGTCATGAGAGGGTGAGTGTCCTCGCCCTCTGGAAGAGACCTGTTCAAAAGAAAACATGACCACACTGAGCAAATACCCAATTAGAAATTAAAATTCACACGAAGAGAAGGTTACAATCCAAAATACACGGACAAAAATATCGTTCACGACACAACACAATACAACACCACCAACAAAAATAGAGTGGACACCAGTCTCTCGAGCACCGCAGCAACTGTCGATGATCCGAATGTCCTGTGCCTTCCGCCTCAGCTCTGACACTTGTGGAACTCCTCCGCCGAAGCTGGAAGCTCCTTTATTCTTGGGGCCTTCGCCTTAGCTTGACTCCTTTGAGCTCCTCCGCCGAAGCTGGAAGCTCGATTGGGTGCGTTGGGATGTCTCCCTCAGCGTCAGGACGTCTCCTGCCGGGCTGGAACGTATTCCGCCTTCTTCTTGGTTCTCGTTAGTTGGGCCGGTCGTGGAATGTCTTCCGCCGGTCCTTCTTGGGTTCCTGTGGTCGGTGGAGAATATCTTCTCTTCCCGATCCCACCGCTGCCACCAATTTTCTGTGGGGATCCAGACCCTAAGCTCTGGACCGCGCTACAACAGATTAAACTGGTGGACAGCTTATAGTCGCTGCCACCAGAATGTCAACAGTGTTCTCGCTGCGCACAGCTTGAATGGCCTTCTTACGAAGGTAAGTTTAGTGTGATGTAAAATGTATGATGACAAGCACCAACAGACACTGACTGACACTGCTCTACAACTCATGATTACAACTATTTATATGTGTGATGGAGCAGGGCCCCTCAGCCCTTACGAAACATGACAATGACCATTCATACTACAACAATTAGGACCAAGTTCATACTACACAAATACGTAAACATATATAGTTCAGCTTGAATCTTCCCGCTCTAATGTCTCATGTGGGAGTGGCTCCCGTTCTACTCCCACAATGCTGTAAACATAGCTTCAACTTTCTTGTCTTATTGTGTCATACTCTTAGTGATCACTGCATTACTTACAATCATAGTGGATCCTCACAAATCTCAATTCAAACATCATTCCAACCACTTTACTATTTTCATTCTCCTTCTTTGCTGTGCCATCATGTGTGCTGAAGGATTAAGTTCAGGTGTGTCAGTTGCTTTATTTTTCTATTGTACAGTGATTCTAATTAGTATTTTGCAATTACTGTATATTTGTGTGTTAGTTTGCCATTTCATAAAAAGATGTATGACTGGTAGCTAAATTAGATCAATAAATTTGTATGTACTATTTTTTTACATGAAATATATTTTTGTTTACAAATCATAAATTGCTGTATACATTTAATTTTAGAACTACGTATTTAATTGAATACAATAACATGCATGTTGTGTGACACATTACTACAGCTACAGTTGTGCAGCGTAAAGAGTAGAAGTTTTTCTTTTTATAGCTATTCTTTTTTTTGTCCACAGTTACAGTTTAGTGAAAGCTAGATATCTCAATTTTTATACATCAAGTTCCTCGAAAAATTAGATGCAACATTGCTAAATAGTTCCTAAATAATTATATTAATATGATGGACATGCATTGAAAAGTCAGTGTAAATACAACTGTTTTAAAGCAGTTTATGATGGGAGCTGGATAAATTTTGAAAAAGGCACCCATGTGCACATATGTACCATTCATACAAATTTCATTTTGCTCGCGCGATATTAACAAATACCCAATTTTGCATTATCCACCACTAATAGTATCTCTCTTGCTCACTACATAAATACATACATACATACATACACATTATGTACATACATACATGCAAATTCTCTTACTGCCGCTAGGCGGTCATGTGCACCTGGCAGAGCCAGGATGCCTGTGCACACTAAGCAGGCACTGTGAGCCGTGCAAGCAAAGCTCCTGAAGCCGGGCTAGGAACTCGCAGGAGAACAGGCCTTTCCTCACAGCAAGTGGTGTGGGCACCCGAAGTCCCACCTGGACCATTGCTGTTGCATGAGAAAAGGCCTTGAATTTGCACCCCAGCAAATACCAGGTACCCAATAACAGCTGGGTGGACTGGTGGGGCTGGTAGGAGGCAGATGGAAAATCAGATGGTAAAATTGCCTGAGTTGGGCTTGAACTCAGGACCTCAGGCCCTGAGCCAAGGACACAACCACTATACCATACAGCCACACATACATACATGCTTGTACACACATACATACATACATACATGTACATATAAATAGATTTATGCAAATGGATAGATGTGTAATTAGATAGGTAGAAAAGTTGAGTGAAAAAATTCTATAGGCTATGTACATGGATGTTTTCCTTCAACATCTTACTGATTTTTTCTTTGTTGTGTTGTAGTTCAATATCTCCTGAATCAGCTGGCTCTTATTGGTAAAGAAGATCATTGCCATTATCTAGTTTGTCTATATTGTCACCTTGCTCTCATAGTCACTCTCTCTCCTGTCCAGTCTGGGCCTATTGTGACAATATCAGTACAACTTGCAAGTGTCTGAAGAAAAATGACTACATATTTAAGTGTGATCAATATGGAAGGGATAACTACATTTTGAGTTGTTACTGCCTCACATACGATGGAAACTCAAGAACAGCTGAAGTAGGATTCTGCTATTATTATTGTGATCATGTGGGAAAAAGTAAATACAGTGTTGATGTTGTCTATGATACTTTACCTGATAATTCAAGTACCTGGAATAAAGCCATGTGTGGTGTGTATAACAGAACTGGTACACTGTGTGGTCAATGTGTGAACAATACATACTTGCCTGCTTATTCCTATGACATGACTTGTAGAACTTGTGGTAGTAGACTAACTAGTCTCATCAAGTACATCACTGTGGCTTATGGTCTACTCACACTGTTCTGTGTGATAGTTGTTGCTACAAGATTAAATGTGCCTTCCTCTCAGTTGCAGGGATACGTATTTTTCTGTCAAGTTGTTTCATGTCCAATATTTGCACGAAGTATTCTGTTCTACTTGGGAGATGGACCAGAAGCCACTAAATACAAAATAGTTCTTCAAGTTTTAGGTTCATTCCTTGGAGTTTGGAACTTAGATTTTTTGCGTTGGCTAGATCTTAAAATTTGCTTTAAAATTAACTCCTTAAAGATTCTCTCTTTAGATTTCTTTGTAGCTGTATATCCTCTATTAATAGTAATACTAACTTATGCAGTTATTAATTTGCTTGATTCCAGTGGCAGAAACATTGTTTCTAAAATGATTCGTTCAAAAATATTTTCTAATCTTAAAAGTAGCTGGAATGTAAAGTCATCCACCATAGATGCATTTGCTACGTTTTTCTTTCTCTCCAATACAAAATTTCTCAATGTCTGTTACGATCTCCTTGTGCCAGTTCAAGTCTGTGAACCTTCCATCAATGGCATGTGCAAGTATGCAGTGTTTACTGATGCTACTGTACCCTACTTTGGTCATAGGCACTTTCCCTATGCCATATTGGCACTGGCAGTATTAATAGTGTTTGTTTTTATTCCTATACTATTTTTGATCATGTATCCTTTCAAATGTTGTCATTTCATACTAGAAAAACTGCCTCTGAGATATCAAATCTGGTTGAACACATTAATGGACTCCTTTCAAGGCTGCTATAAAGATGGAACTGAACCAAGAACCAGAGACTGCAGGTGGTTCTCTGCTGTTCCATTTATCGTTCGATTTCTCATATTCATTCTTTATGGCTTTACCATAGCTTCTATATTCCTATCTTACTGTGTCATACTCTTAGTGATCACTGCTTTACTCATAATTATAGTGGATCCCCACAAATCTCAATTCAAGCATCACTCCCATCATTTTACTATTTTCATTCTTCTTCTTTGCTGCTCCATAATGTGTGCTCAAGGATATAGTTCAGGCTTGTCCAATGCCAAATTTTTCTATTGTATAGTAATTCTGATTGGTTTCCTGCAATTGAGTTATATTTGTGTATTAGCTTGTCGTTTCCTAAAGATATTTGTGACTAATGTAATTTGTGATAAATTAGATTAATGATTGTTTTTTATACATGCAATATTTTATAAATTTTATCGTTCTAAAAAATGAGAAATTGGTCTACACAGTCAATTTTAGACCTACTTAATGAATTGAGTTCATGATTTGGCAATAGACAAGATATATTTATTGGCCAGCGAGACAGTATTAGGCCACTCCAAGTCAGTAATTAGTTTCTGGTCCTTTCCCTTGATCAATTGACACGCGGGCGGGCGGTGATTAGGACTTCAGGACTATTTCTAGAACTACATAGTAATTAGCTTTTTATAATAAAAATACATGTACTTTTTTAAATTTAGATATACTACAATGATTTTTAAGAGAAGCAAAGAATAAAATCTGCTGGCTATAGATTGCTAGAAGCTACTCAGTAAACATGCACTTAACCTGAAAATTGTAGGCCTAACTTTTTCTCAATTAAAAAAACTTCGTTAAAATATGATTTGAAGCTAATTAAAAATACTTCCTTTTACGTGATTTTTGCAACGTCAGCAAAGTCGTCAAAATTTGGAGGTTGTGTATTTCAAAGCGGGCGGTGGACCAGAAACTAATGATTGACTTGGAGTGGCCTTAGGGGTGGATAATGCAAAATCGGGTATATGTATAATATGTATGAATGTATATATGGATGGTACGTCGTGTATGCCCTTTAAACGCGCGCGCGGGAAACTTTTTTCACCAAAAAACACGTCTTTTTAGGCTTGACCCCAGTTTATTCTGAAACTAAGCCTTACTTTAAACTTAAGCGCAGAAGTGTGAGAAAATTCCTGCGAAAACGCTTGCTTTTCAAGAAACAAAAAAATGATTCGACCGGTTACTATTGAAGACCCTTTTCCAGACTTAATTTCTAGTTGGGCGGAGCCCGACCTCTGCTGAAGAGGTCGGGCTCCGCCCAACTAGTTTTATGGGGGGATACGGGTCGGGCTCCGCCCAACTAGTTTTATGGGGGGATACGGAGTGCTGATTGTTGGTTGTCAAGAGCCATTATTGGTAGTCAGAATGCCGTAGTATTAATGCTAAGGAAGCTACTACTTCTCGAAGGAAGTTGAGGTAAGTACGCAATTCCATATTTGTTAGCTAACTAGAAAATGCTCGTGTAGCATTGGTTGGGCGAGCGAGCGAAGTTCTGGAATGCGCGCGCGCGTTTAAACGACGACGTGTCGCATTCAGGATTTCCATAGACTACATCTTAGAGTTGCTCGCTCGCTTCGCTCGCTCGCCAAATATGCAAAATTAACTCTGGCCTTTCTTTTTTGTAGCTAAGAGCTTGCCAACAGTGACTGGTAAATTCAAATAGTCAGATTGGCTCAAATTTTGGTACTACAAAAGTTACCACTGCTCAAGAAAATGAGGTAAGTAGTAATTCCATATTTGTTGGCTAAAATTACAAATAATAACATTGGTTTATTTTTATCATAGCTGAGAGCTTGTTCAAGAGTTACTGGTAATTGAGATTATCAGAATGGCAGATGTTTGATACTACAAAAGTTAACAAATCAGGTAGGAGAGTGATTTTGTATTTGTTTGCTGAAATAAAAGGTCATAACTGCTATTATAGTGTTTGTATGAACTAAGCTAAAACATAGTAACAATACTTATTTTTATGTTACCTAACTATCAGGCTCGCTCGCCATTTGTGCTCAAGCACACCACTAGTATAGATATAATATTAGCAAATAGTTACAATCTTAACAACCCATTCAGTAGTAGTTGCATACAATTGTGACAACCATTCAAACCCAGTAATAAACAGCTCAGGGCAAACCAGCTGATAGCTAGACAATTAGGAATAAAAAATGAATGTTGTATGACCTTATTTAGGCTAACAATAAACATCACTTACACCATATTATATATACATGATCTACACAAGTGCATTCTAGATTAGTGTTTACTGACATTAGGGGAAACCAAATTGATTATACGCAGGGTCAGCCCTTTCATGTGTTTACAATCCAGCCAACCCTCCCTGGTTGCAAAATCAATAATTGGTTAAAATTTCATTATGTTTCCTCATTGATAAGACTAATATGAAATTTCTTTTCGACTTCTTGACCCCTGAAGAGGACTTCGATAAGAAGTCGAAACGTTGGGTTAAGTTTAATTATCAATATATATTGTTGGCTGAAAAAACGAGAAAATTTGTTATTATTGTTAGTTTTTATTAAAAAATAATTTTGATTTTAGTTTTATTCAAGAGCTCTATGACTTTTAGTTTTACTTTTAGTTATTATCATCCTATGTGAAATTTTTCTGGTTAGTTTACTAAAATGTTTTAGGTTTAACTAAAATTAATCTTAGTTTTAGTTTTAGTTAACCAAAGCAACACTACTGTATAGAGAGAACTCTCAAAAGAAACGCAATATTCTTTCCATTCTATCCATACCACCTTTAAAATGAGTACTCCCAACACATAAACAGCTCTCTATCATTATATTTAAAAGTGATATAGTAACATAACTATGTCTAACTTCCATTACAGCAATGGTTGTGCCCCACAATACTGGTACAAACAAAGTAAAAAAAAAAAAAAGAGTAATGGTAGCTAGTTCTTGACCAAAAGATGATAATGATCACCAGTATTCCTCCTCAATGAGTAAGTAAATTAATGAATAAATAAATAAATAATTAAATAAGTAAAAAATAATATTAATAATAATAATAATAATAATAATAATAAAATAGTCAAACAAAACAAACAAATTAATAATACATGAATAATAAATAATAAGAATTAAGTAGCGACTGTTTCTAGGACAGACACACAATTTATTTATTTGTTTATTTATTTATTTGTGTATTTATTTATTTTTTAGGCTGTCTGTTTTTGCTTTGTTTGCCTTAATGTTAAGGGTTTGCGAATGTTATTGTTATTACGAGAAGTTACTATATTAAAATTTTAGTACAATTAATATTTCAGCTCATGGGCATGGAACGACTGCTGGTGAAATGATTACAAAAGACAAATGGGAGAATTCCACATAGATCAGGGATTCGCCGAAAAACCGAAAGCACTATGGCCAAACCAGGAAAGCTAGCTGGCATGTAGCCATAAAGCAACAACAATTGTAATTTTTACTTTATCATTTCAGACCTGGAATTGCTGAATTGAAGGTGATTGTAGCTAGTGAGTGTGTGTTGCATTGACCAAAACGTTTTTATTAGATTTTTCTCTTTATCCCTTTCTCTCTCTGATTATCTGACTCTCTCTTTCTCTCTCTCTCTTTCTCTCCCTTTCTCTCTCTCTCTCTTTCTATCTTTCTTTCTCAATCTTTTGATGTCCTATGACTAAAATTTATTATTTTATTTTTTCTGGATAAAAAAACCCAAGACATATCACTAACACACCCAGCCCGCTAGGTGATTCACGATTATTTCCACTTCAACCAACACTGAGGAAGGCTCTGCAAAGTCAAAACAAAAAATTATTGGTAATATAATTATTAGCTAGCTACTATAAAAAGTTACTATGATATTAATATTTCCCCTAGCTGTCACACATGCCCTAGTTTAATGCAACAGGTTTTTTTCCACTAGCTACTTTGAATGTAATATACATTTGAGAATTGTGGAGAAAATCTGAAGCATCACTTAGTAAACTGGGATAGTGGACAACTATGATATTGTTTGATAGCTAGTTCAAAAGAACTGGACAATTAATGATATGGTTGTAAGATTTGATATGCTTAGAAAACCAAAATATCCTGGAAAAATTGGGGGAGGAGTTGGAGCTATGGCTATGGGATGCCAATTGAAACAAATTGCCAATGATATCTCTGATAGAACCCTGCTGTTCGAAATAACATGTTGTGTCTTATTCATTCCCATCTATAATAAAATCACTTATCACTTATCCTATTGCTTCAGTTTCACTTCAAGTTCATTGAGTGATTGCAATAGAGAGATACACAAGCAACTGTTGATATAACCAAGAGTAGATGAGTAAACTGTCATAGTCAGCGTGGTAGCTAACCAAACATCTCATACTAGAATAGAATGTAGCTTTAATGTTATGCCCTTATTATACATTACTTTGTAAGATATCCATCTTAAGCTTATATAAGGACATATTGAAAGTGTATTTTGTGTTGTCATAATAATCACTATCAAGGCAACAAATTTCTTTCAGCAAGGAAAGTGACTCTTGGAGTTCATATCAGCAATGTCTTCTTTAAACTTCTTACTGCTTAGTTCTCTCTTGAGTTGTAGCTCAATATCTTCTGAATCAGCTGGCTCCTATGGAAAAAGAAGATCAATACCATTTTCTAACATGTCCACATCGTCACCTTGCATTCGTAGTCAGTCGCTCTCCTGTCCAGTCTGGGCCTATTGTGACAATATCAGTACAACTTGCAAGTGTCTGAAGAAAAATGGCTACATATTTAAGTGTGATCAATATGGAAGGGATAACTACATTTTGAGCTGTTACTGCCTCACATACGATGGAAACTCAAAAACGGCTGAAGTAGGACTCTGCTATTACAATTGTGATCATGTGGGAAAAAGTAAATACAGTGTTGATGTTGTCTATGATACTTTACCAGATAATTCAAGTGACTGGAATGAAGCCATGTGTGGCATGTATAACAGAACTGGTACTCTGTGTGGACAATGTGTGAACAATACATACTTGCCTGCTTATTCCTATGACATGACTTGTAGATCTTGTGGTAGTAGACTAACTAGTCTCATCAAGTACATCGCTGTGGCTTATGGTCTACTCACACTGTTCTGTGTGATAGTTGTTGCTACAAGATTAAATGTGCCTTCCTCTCAGTTGCAGGGATACGTATTTTTCTGTCAAGTTCTTTCATGTCCAATATGTGCACGAAGTATTCTGTTCTACTTGGGAGATGGACCAGAAGCCACTAAATACAAAATAGTTCTTCAAGTTTTAGGTTCATTCCTTGGAGTTTGGAACTTAGATTTTTTGCGTTGGCTAGATCTTAAAATTTGCTTTAAAATTAACTCCTTAAAGATTCTCTCTTTAGAATTCTTTGTAGCTGTATATCCTCTATTAATAGTAATACTAACTTATGCAGTTATTACTTTGCTTGATTCCAGTGGCAGAAACATTGTTTCTAAAATGATTCGTTCAAAAATATTTTCTAATCTTAAAAGTAGCTGGAATGTAAAGTCATCAACAATAGATGCATTTGCTACATTTTTCTTTCTCTCCAATACAAAATTTCTCAATGTCTGTTACGATCTCCTCGTGCCAGTTCAAGTCTGTGATCCTTCTATCAATGGCACGTGCAAGTACGCGGTGTTTGCTGATGCTACTCTACCCTACTGTGGTCATCAGCACTTTCCCTACGCCATATTGGCACTGGCTGTATTAATAGTGTTCGTTATAGTTCCTATACTATTTTTGATATTGTATCCATTCAAATGTTGTCAGAAAGTTTTAAGAGTATTGCCTTTCAGACATCAAATAAGGTTAAGTGCATTAATGGACTCCTTTCAAGGATGCTATAAAGATGGAACAGAACCAGGAACCAGAGACTGCAGGTGGTTCTCTTCTGTGCCATTTATTGTTCGATTTCTCATATTCATTCTTTATGCTGTAGACATAGCTTCAATTTTCTTGTCTAACTGTGTCATACTCTTAGTGATCACTGTATTACTTACAATCATAGTGGATCCTCACAAATCTCAATTCAAACATCATTCCAACCACTTTACTATTTTCATTCTCCTTCTTTGCTGTGCCATCATGTGTGCTGAAGGATTAAGTTCAGGTGTGTCAGTTGCTTTATTTTTCTATTGTACAGTGATTCTAATTTGTATTTTGCAATTACTGTATATTTGTGTATTAGTTTTCCATTTCATAAAAAGATGTATGACTGGTAAATTAGATCAATAAATTTGTATGTACTATTTTTTACATGAAATATATTTTTGTTTACGAAATCATAAATTGCTGCATACATTTAATTTTAGAACTATGTATTTAATTGAATTCAATAACATGCATGTTGTGTAACACATTACTAGGGCCTGCCATATTATTATGCTCGAAATTTTTAGAATTATTCTTTTTTTTTATTCTAAAAAATTGAGTTATTATTCCAAAAGAATAGTATATTATTCTAGAAATTTTCGTATTATTCTCTTATTATTCTAATTAAAGAAATAAGTGAAATTGTGATGATTGCAGTACAGCTAGCTGTATAGAGTTGGTACATTATGAAATGAATGAGTAAAACTATCTGTCTCTTACTGAATTACTCAATATGAAAGATTCTATATAGCTAGCTAATCTTTCAGTGAAAATCTTGAACATCCCGTAAAAATGTTCAATGAATGGAAAAAACATGCTCTGCTGCAGTTGAAAAAAGTTCAATTTTGAGAAACCTTAAACATTTAGGGAAAATGTGGATTACCCGGTATTAGAGAATTTTAATATGCTCAGCAGTGGATCCACATTTTCTTCCCTTCACATTCGTAGGTTGACTAGTAATAATATACTTTTTTTCTGTCAATTCTAATGCAGTATGATTGTTGAGTTGCTCAAGAAGAGAGAATCCATTTAGCATAATTCTCGATATGATTTGCTGACTCTGAGCCTGACTGACAGCTCTCCCAGTATTCAATTTTTTTTCATGTTGGAAATAAAATAACAGAATGGCCAACACTAACCCAGCTGCTTTAATCAAGTAATGAAGATCTACCTCATAACCACATTTCTACACATGTTTATGTCCTTTGTTATAAAAGAAAAAGAGATAAAAAAAAAAAGTGCTATTGATTTTCTTTTATTATTAAGGATAATATGGACTGATTATTTTTTCCCTTTATTATTCTCCTAAATACCCTCATTATTCTAGAATTATTCCACTATGCTATTACAAGTCTATTATTCCAGAAAAAATGCTAGCATAATCTGGCAGGGCCTACACATTACTACAGCTACAGTGGTCCAGCGTAAAGAGTAGAAGTTTTTTTTTTATAGCTATTCTTTTTTTTGTCCACAGTTGCAGTTTAGTGAAAGCTAGATATCTCAATTTTTATACATAGCAGTGTCAGAAAAAAATAAGTTGGTTTTGAGATTCCACCTGTGGTAAGGTACCCAATACATGTATAGTGGTATAAGACAGTTATATTAACTTTCAATTTCACGTTTTTTAAATAGAAGAGTAAAAAACGTGTTTTTTGGTAAAAGATTTGCATTATGAATCAAGTTCCTCAAAAAATTTGAAGCAACATAGCTAAATAGCTGGACATGCATTGAAATTCAGTGTAAATACAACTGTTTTTAAGCAGTTTATGATGGGAGCTAGATAAATTTTGAAAAAGGCACCACATGCATTTAAGGAGCATATGTACCATTCATACAAATTTCACTTTGCTCGTGCAATATTAACATATACCAAAATTTGCATTATCTACCACTAATAGTATCTCTCTTGCTCAATACATACATACATACATACATACATACATACATACATACACATTATGTACATACATACGTACATGCATATACACACATACATACATATAAATAGACATAGATGTGTAAATAGATAGGTAGAAAAGTTGAGTTACTTTCACCATTTCTTTGTAATATATGAGGTGAGATACTGTTGGTGGCAGGTCTCTGAGTTCTATATACAGTGGCTTAGAGTACCTGCACCCTTCAGTTGTACATTATCCTTAAAAATCCAAAATACTAAACTTAAGACTCTTTGTTGGGTTTGGTACAACTCTGGTGGCAGTGTATCTTCCTGGGACTAGCCTTGATAAGCTTGACTGGGGTATCATCAAGCTGTTCTTTCCCACAGAAGAACAGAGAAGAGGGAGAAAGCCTAGATTAAACTCCTAGCTATTCCCGACTCTACGACAATATAAGTGATCTGAAATACACCACCAATGATTTCTAATCCTCACTTTATGGCTGATTTCAATCATAGGAATTGTAAAAATATTGCTGACATAGTGCATATAGCACTTATAATTTTTTTAAACAATTTGATATTGGTAAAATACATTGGGTAGCTACACTAATAATTGTTAAAATTACTGATTAGTTTTAATAGAAATCACTCGTAACTTTAAGTTACTTTCACTGACTAAAATAATTCATTCGTACCACAAAATTGCAAAATGTACTTTGCAAGAATAAAATAGTTAAAGTACCTCCTGTAATGCAGAAAGCCTTAGTTAGCACTGGTAGTAATCTCCCATCATTACTTAGTTATATTTTCATTCCTGGTTATATTTATTCAGTTCTTGAACTTCAATAAAAAACCTTACTATTACAGACTTTGAATCATCCTCTAATTTATAATAATACGCAAATGTTCTCGTTCTAACAGCCAATAATATTGTTAATTAAAACTTAGCCCGATGTTTCGACTTTTTGTTGAAGTCCTCTTCAGGGGTGAACTATCTTGTGCAGTTATAATTATGCACATGTATACCAACACTCATAATAATATTGAAAGTTTTACACACACAAGGAGTATTAAGTAGATATTCTTCAGAATTGAAGGCAGACTGTGTATTTACTCATCACTTCCTCAAAATGTTATTTGACTTAATAATAGTGAAAGAAAGGTTATTTTTACTACTAGGATACTGAAACAAACAGAAATTATGTTATCGATGGTAGTAAAAGGAAGATAAACAGTGTACTATGTGAAGGTAACATCAAATTCTTACTATTGTGAATCTTGGTACAATTATGAGCTGCATTGCTGCCTGCTATATAATGTTCATATTATTATTATTTTTTTAATAATGAGGTGTAGATAAAAGTGTCAACTTTCTATATTAATTACATACATTCTGAACAATCATTTGTTTTGCTTTGTTTTATATTATTATAAACATTCTTTTTATTTAATAACTTAATTACATTCTTGAAAATAGCAGCAATAGTATAAAAAAGAATCTGGTTTGTGTACCTCAATATTTTCTATAAGAATTTTGTCTATATCCAAAAGTAAGATACAGATTCAGATCGGGTAATATATTATATCTAAGGGTAAACTAGTTAGTTTTTTAGAAATAAACTCAGAATACCGTAAAATCATAATTATGCTGATTATCTAATATACACTATTTTTTTAAATATAAAAAATACAGACCAAAGCTATATAGCTACAGCACATTACGACGCTTGAAGCCTCAATCTGGAGACAGCAATTGAATTTATCTAGTAAAACATACCCGGAATCAGCCTCGTGGGTCTGTGTCTCGATGCCACAATGCTGCAAATTAAATTATATCAATCATTGTGAAATAGTATGAGGTTCTTTACACCATTTCAAGGGATATCTCAGATTAATATTTTCCAGTAGAATTGGCAGTAACGGTAATGAGTTTTGCAAATAGATGCTGGCATCATATGCTGGATGAATAACATAATTGTTTATGATATTCATTCCCATCGAGGCAGTAGCACGTATTATGGTGTTTCAGTTTCACCACTCTTCAGGTTCACTGAGTGACTGCCACTGAGATTACAGAAGCAACCTCTGAGATAACTATTCAGTTTATTATCTGTTAGATTAAACCATCATAATCTGCATGCTTAGCTAGGTGCAACATGTCAGATTTGCATTATGTTATGAAAAGTGAAAATATATGATCATTCATTTGTCGAATTCATATAAGGTCATATTGAAAGTATATTCATGCAATTATGATGACTTGCTATCAAGGCATTCATATATAAAACCATGCTTTCAGTGAAAAAATTCTATAGGCTATGTACATAGATGTCTTCCTTCAACATCTTACTGATTTCTTCTTTGTTGTGTTGTAGTTCAATATCTCCTGAATCAGCTGGCTCTTATTGGAAAAGAAGATCATTGCCATTATCTAATTTGTCTATATTGTCACCTTGCTCTCATAGTCACTCTCTCTCCTGTCCAGTCTGGGCCTATTGTGACAATATTAGTACAACTTGCAAGTGTTTGAAGAAAAATGACTGCATATTTAAGTGTGATCAATATGGAAGGGATAACTACATTTTGAGTTGTTACTGCCTCACATACGATGGAAACTCAAAAACGGCTGAAGTAGGACTCTGCTATTACAATTGTGATCATGTGGGAAAAAGCAACTACAGTGTTGATGTTGTCTATGATACTTTACCTGATTGATAATTCAAGTACCTGGAATGAAGCCATGTGTGGTGTGTATAACAGAACTGGTACACTGTGTGGACAATGTGTGAACAATACATACTTGCCTGCTTATTCCTATGACATGACTTGTAGAACTTGTGGTAGTAGACTAACTAGTCTCATCAAGTACATCACAGTGGCTTATGGTCTACTCACACTGTTCTGTGTTATAGTCGTTGCTACAAGATTAAATGTGCCTTCCTCTCAGTTGCAGTGATACGTATTTTTCTGTCAAGTTGTTTCATGTCCAATATTTGCACGAAGTATTCTGTTCTACTTGGGAGATGGACCAGAAGCCACTAAAATCTTAAAAGTAGCTGGAATGTAAAGTCATCAACAATAGATGCATTTGCTACATTTTTCTTTCTCTCCAATACAAAATTTCTCAATGTCTGTTACGATCTCCTCGTGCCAGTTCGAGTCTGCGATCCTTCTATCAATGGCACGTGCAAGTCCGCAGTGTTTGCTGATGCTACTCTACCCTACTTTGGTCATCAGCACTTTCCCTACGCCATATTGGCACTAGCTGTATTAATAGTGTTTGTTATTGTTCCTATACTATTTTTGATATTGTATCCATTCAAATGTTGTCAGAAAGTTTTAAGAGTATTGCCTTTCAGACATCAAATAAGGTTAAGTGCATTAATGGACTCCTTTCAAGGATGCTATAAAGATGGAACAGAACCAGGAACCAGAGACTGCAGGTGGTTCTCTGCTGTGCCATTTATTGTTCGATTTCTCATATTCATTTTTTATGCTGTAAACATAGCTTCAATTTTCTTGTCTAACTGTGTCATACTCTTAGTGATCACTGCTTTACTTACGATCATAGTGGATCCTCACAAATCTCAATTCAAACATCATTCCAACCACTTTACTATTTTCATTCTCCTTCTTTGCTGTGCCATCATGTGTGCTGAAGGATTAAGTTCAGGTGTGTCAGTTGCTTTATTTTTCTATTGTACAGTGATTCTAATTGGTATTTTGCAAATACTGTATATTTGTGTATTAGTTTGCCATTTCATAAAAAGATGTATGACTGGTAGCTAAATTAGATCAATAAATTTGTATGTACTATTTTTTACATGAAATATATTTTTGTTTACAAATCATAAATTGCTGTATACATTTCATTTTAGAACTACGTATTTAATTGAATACAATAACATGCATGTTGTGTGACACATTACTACAGCTACAGTGGTGCAGCGTAAAGAGTAGAAGTTTTTCTTTTTATAGCTATTCTTTTTTTTGTCCACAGTTGCAGTTTAGTGAAAGCTAGATATCTCAATTTTTATACATCAAGTTCCTCGAAAATTTTGATGCAACATAGCTAAATAGTTCCTAAATAATTATATTAATATGATGGACATGCATTGAAAAGTCAGTGTAAATACAACTGTTTTACAGCAGTTTATGATGGGAGCTGGATAAATTTTGAAAAAGGCACCCACGTGCACATATGTACCATTCATACAAATTTCATTTTGCTCGCGCGATATTAACAAATACCCAATTTTGCATTATCCACCACTAATAGTATCTCTTTTGCTCACTACATACATACATACACATTATGTACATACATACATGCAAATTCTCTTGCTGCCGCTAGGCGGTCATGCGCACCTGGCAGAGCCAGGATGCCTGTGCACTAAGCAGGCACTGATAGGTAGAATTGTTGAGTTAGGTTCACCATTTCTTTGTAATATATGTGGTGAGATACTCCCCACATTTAAACAATATTTAACTGTTGAACTCATGTTTGGTATGTGTGTATGTGTGTATGCCTTCCCTCCTTAATAATTTGTGTAACTTTATACTATTCATGCCATTCACTTCAACTAGGGTATCATCAAGCTGTTATTTCCCACAGAAGAACAGAGAAGAGGGAGAAAGCCTAGATTAAACTCCTAGCTATTCCCGACTCTACGACAATATAAAGTGATCTGAAGTACACCACCAATGATTTCTAATCCTCACTTTATGTCCACAGGAATTGTAAAAATATTGCTGACATAGTGCATATAGCACTTATAATTTTTTTAAACAATTTGATATTGGTAAAATACATTGGGTAGCTACACTAATAATTGTTAAAATTACTGATTAGTTTTAATAGAATTCACTCGAAAGTGTAAGTTACTTTCACTGACTAAAATAATTCATTCGTACCACAAAATTGCAAAATGTACTTAGCAAGAATAAAATAGTTAAAGTACCTCCTGTAATGCAGAAAGCCTTAGTTAGCACTGGTAGTAATCTCCCATCATTACTTAGTTATATTTTCATTCCTGGTTATATTTATTCAGCTCTTGAACTTCAATAAAAAACCTTACTATTACAGACCTTAAATCATCCTCTAATTTATAATAATACGCACATTTTTTCGTTCTAACAGCCAATAATATTGTTAATTAAAACTTAACCCGATGTTTTGACTTCTTGTTGAAGTCCTCTTCAGGGGTGAACTATCTTGCGCAGTTATAATTATGCACATGTACACCAACACTCATAATAATATTGCACACACAAGGAGTATTAAGTAGATATTCTTCAGAATTGAAGGCAGACTGTGTATTTACTCATCACTTCCTCAAAATGTTATTTGACTTAATAATAGTGAAAGAAAGGTTATTTTTACTACTAGGGTACTGAAACAAACAGAAATTATGTTATCGATGGTAGTAAAAGGAAGATAAACAGTGTACTATGTGAAGGTAACATCAAATTCTTACTATTGTGAATTTTGGTACAATTATGAGCTACATTGCTGCCTGCTATATAATGTTCATACTGTTTTTTTTATTAATGAGGTATAGATAAAAGTGTCAACTTTCTATACTAATTACATACATTCTGAACAATAATTTGTTTTGCTTTGTTTTATACTATTGCTGCTATTTTCAAGAATGTAATTAAGTTATTAAATAAAAAGAATGTTTATAATATAAAAAAGAATCTGGTTTGTGAACCTCAATATTTTCTATAAGAATTTTGTCTATATCAGAAAGTAAGATACAGATTCAGATCGGGTAATATATATCTAAGGGTAAACTAGTTAGTGTTTTAGAAATAAACTCAGAATACCGTGAAATCATAATTATGCTGATTATCTAATATACACTTTTTTTGAATTATAAAAAAATTACAGACGTAAGCTATATAGCTACAGCACATTACGACACTTCAAGCCTCAATCTGGAGACAGCAATTGAATTTATCTAGTAAAACATACCCAGAATCAGCCTCCTGGGTCTGTGTCTCGATGCCACAATGCTGCAAATTAAATTATATCAATCATTGTGAAATAGTAAGAGGTTCTTTACAACATTTAAAGGGATATCTCAGATTAATATTTTCCAGTAGAATTGGCAGTAACGGTAATGAGTTTTGCAAATAGATGCTGGCATCATATGCTGGATGAATAACATAATTGTTTATGATATTCATTCCCATCGAGGCAGTAGCACGTATTATGGTGTTTCAGTTTCACCACTCTTCAGGTTGACTGAGTGACTGCCACTGAGATTACAGAAGCAACCTCTTAGATAACTATTCAGTTTATTATCTGTTAGATTAAACCATCATAATCTGCATGCTTAGCTAGGTGCAACATGTCAGATTTGCATTTGTTATGAAAAGTGAAAATATATGATCATTCATTTGTCGAATTCATATAAGGTCATATTGAAAGTATATTCATGCCATTATGATGACTTGCTATCAAGGCATTCATATATAAAACCATGCTTTCAGTGAAAAAATTCTATAGGCTATGTACATAGATGTCTTCCTTCAACATCTTACTGATTTCTTCTTTGTTGTGTTGTAGTTCAATATCTCCTGAATCAGCTGGCTCTTATTGGAAAAGAAGATCATTGTCATTATCTAATTTGTCTATATTGTCACCTTGCTCTCATAGTCACTCTCTCTCCTGTCCAGTCTGGGCCTATTGTGACAATATTAGTACAACTTGCAAGTGTTTGAAGAAAAATGACTACATATTTAAGTGTGATAAATATGGAAGGGATAACTACATTTTGAGTTGTTACTGCCTAACATACGATGGAAACTCAAAAACGGCTGAAGTAGGACTCTGCTATTACAATTGTGATCATGTGGGAAAAAGTAAATACAGTGTTGATGTTGTCTATGATACTTTACCTGATAATTCAAGTACCTGGAATGAAGTCATGTGTGGTGTGTATAACAGAACTGGTACTCTGTGTGGTCAATGTGTGAACAATACATACTTGCCTGCTTATTCCTATGACATGACTTGTAGAACTTGTGGTAGTAGACTAACTAGTCTCATCAAGTACATCACAGTGGCTTATGGTCTACTCACACTGTTCTGTGTTGTTATAGTCGTTGCTACTAGATTAAATGTGCCTTCCTCTCAGTTGCAGGGATACGTATTTTTCTGTCAAGTTGTTTCATGTCCAATATTTGCACGAAGTATTCTGTTCTACTTGGGAGATGGACCAGAAGCCACTAAATACAAAATAGTTCCTCAAGTTTTAGGTTCATTCCTTGGAGTTTGGAACTTAGATTTTTTGCGTTGGCTAGATCTTAAAATTTGCTTTAAAATTAAGTCCTTAAAGATTCTCTCTTTAGATTTCTTTGTAGCTGTATATCCTCTATTAATAGTAATACTAACTTATGCAGTTATTAATTTGCTTGATTCCAGTGGCAGAAACATTGTTTCTAAAATGATTCGTTCAAAAATATTTTCTAATCTTAAAAGTAGCTGGAATGTAAAGTCATCAACAATAGATGCATTTGCTACATTTTTCTTTCTCTCCAATACAAAATTTCTCAATGTCTGTTATGATCTCCTCGTGCCAGTTCAAGTCTGCGATCCTTCTATCAATGGCACGTGCAAGTACGCAGTGTTTGCTGATGCTACTCTACCCTACTGTGGTCATCAGCACTTTCCCTACGCCATATTGGCACTGGCTGTATTAATAGTGTTTGTTATAGTTCCTATACTTTTTTGATATTGTATCCATTCAAATGTTGTCAGAAAGTTTTAAGTGTATTACCTTTAAGACATCAAATAAAGTTAAGTGCATTAATGGACTCCTTTCAAGGTTGCTATAAAGATGGAACAGAACCAGGAACCAGAGACTGCAGGTGGTTCTCTGCTGTGCCATTTATTGTTCGATTTCTCATATTCATTTTTTATGCTGTAAACATAGCTTCAATTTTCTTGTCTTACTGTGTCATACTCTTAGTGATCACTGCTTTACTTACAATCATAGTGGATCCTCACAAATCTCAATTCAAACATCATTCCAACCACTTCACTGTTTTCATTCTCCTTCTTTGCTGTGCCATCATGTGTGCTGAAGGATTAAGTTCAGGTGTGTCAGTTGCTTTATTTTTCTATTGTACAGTGATTCTAATTGGTATTTTGCAATTACTGTATATTTGTGTATTAGTTTTCCATTTTATAAAAAGATGTGTGACTGGTAAATTAGATCAATAAATTTGTTTATACTTTTTGTTACTTGAAATATATTTTTATTCTACGAATCATCATAAATTTCAACATACAATTCAATTTTAGAACTACCTTATTAATTGAATGCATATTCCCAAAATGACATCGTGGCAACAGTTGATTATTGCGTTCACTGTGCCTAGGCCATGGGTGTGGCTTCATTATCCTGGCTATGGAAAAAATTATGCACTGTCAGTTGAGGACTAGATTTTCCAGTGAGGAGGGAGACATTAAAAGAAAGAGTTCAGTAGATAAAAATAGATGAGCATGATTATTATTGAAGGGATGGTCACACAGTAACCATTAGAGCTTAATATGTAGTGGCGCTGCGTAGGTTAATTAACTGAGATGATAATTAGCAATTATTATTCATTTTAACTGTAGGTAAGCTTCAATTTGTGGAAAAAATATCTGCTGAGTTCAAGGCTATCACAGTCCAGTTCACTTCCAATTGGAGTAAAGGAAGTCCAACTCAAATTAAAAAAAAAATTTGTCTTTTCTATCTGCAATCAATCTCTTATACAGAATTGGAAATGTTACAAGCAGATACTGAGGAGTTGCGGACATACCCAAGAAGTTGTAGATTATTTTTCATGGTCATGTAGTCTTGTCAAGGAGAATGCGGCATTTGTGGTATTACAAGTGCTGGGATGGACCCAAAATACATCAGCAAAACAGCTTTCAGTGATTTGGTCATGGATTCTACCTTGCTCCTCATTCTTACAATGTGATGCTTACACAAAAAGTAATGCTGAAGGCCATTAAGCAATTCTGCTCTTCCATGTCTTACCTGGGAAAATAATTTCATCTTAGTGACAAGCAACAGCATCTGACTCATCCTCTTTCAGGATACGACAGTGTATATGGAGTCGTTGGACTTGAGCTTAACTACCCAGATATAGTAGTCTATGAAAAGCGAGCAGTTTTGTCTAAGTATATTATTGTCCACTAATTTAAAACTTGTTTGATTTTTTACTCTGGATTTTCAGTTCTCATTGGCACTTTTTGTCTCAGATTTGTAGCTAGTTTGAAAATATACAATTATAATATATACATTGAAAATTCTTTATGGCAAGGTTTTGTCTTTTAGATAAGGTGATATACACAACTCTCAACAAATCAAAGATAATGAATTTAGAATTATCCATTGTAAGTCATGAGACAACTTCTTAGATAAAAGACACTGATTATCTTATTGTAGGATCTGATCTCTCATTTATTTTTCTTAACAAGGGGAAAACTCATATTACAAATATGCCACAACAAGTAAAATTAAAGCAACAAGTACTGTGCAGTAAAAAGCAGCTTATTAATTTAAGATAAACTAAGTAAGCAATTTAAAATTGTTTCCCCCCCCCCCCCATCATGCCATATGTGACATCATTTATGACATCATTCCTATAAGTAACCTTCCAGGAGAGGGGGGAATGGAGGCAATTCCCCCTGGAGATTCCCTGGGAGATTCCCTGGGAGATTCCCTGGGAGATCCCAAAGGAATAAGTAAAAAAGGGTGATTCCCAGGGAGATTCCCAGGGAATAGCCCCCCCCCCCCCCTCCCCGTTTCTTCTTTATAAATTGATCACCTTTCATTTGATTTGTTCACTTCTCAGTTTGTCGTTTCTTTGTCATGGCTACTGAACAACGTTCATTTCAAGCAGAGTGTATAGACGGTAATATTGCCTTTCTCTATAACCTTCCTGAAGATGGCCTAGCTTTGCGCTCGGTTAGTATCTCAAATGGAGTTCCAGAGACAACATTTGAAGCACTATCAAATGTTCCTACTATTACTGAGGGAGATTGGGCGACTGCATTCCGTTTAGTTTCCGAAAACACAAGGCCAGGATTTGCGTATGTCAATTTCCATCCGTTTCATCCCCTCGAAAGTCGCTGGTACATGGAGTACACTCCCGCTTGGCTGCGGTGGACTAGTATCGGCAAACTCCTCGCAGATGCGGACTGGATAATGAAGGGAATCCACGTTGGCGTCAGAACCGACGAATCTAAACAGGTTTATAAGTCTTGGAAAAAATCCAGCCACTTACAGGGATTGAAGACAAAACTGGATTTCCCTATTGATGCAGAAAGCACCAATCATACTATTTGGATGTCATGTGAGAGTGCTGAGATACAAGAAGGAGAAAATGAACTCTATTTTCCTACAGAACCTAAAATGCAAATCAAAAATGGGACGAGGCCTTTGTATTCAGACTATATCACTGAAATCTATCCCAATGTTGCTTATCATGACGAGCCAAAACTACTGAAAATGCAAGAAATCATCAAGTTAATTCTTGCAGTTGAATGGCTCTGGGAGAAAGGAGTTAGAGTAAGCAAAGAATGGATGCAAATGCATACTAGTGAGTCCATAAGTGGGATTAAGTCAGAAGTTCTCCTGCAAAAGCGAAGAAAGGTTCCTCGTAGAATGATTCCCAGACCTTCAAATATGAACCGTCCTACTATTGACGTTAGAAGGAATGCAATGAGGGATTCTGAAGGAAAGGAAATCATCAGAAGAAGTGAAGAAAAGCAGTTTTATGGCTACTATGACTGCAATGACACTGAAATGAAAGTCTTCTCAGATTCGGGAAAGCTAATTATTCATCAAAAGAGCTTAAAGATTGGCTTTCGTCATAATTCAGACCCCTGCTTTGGTTTATACATCCCAGTTCCTCAGAATGAAGAATCGAAAGTCAGACGTTACCTACAAAAGCCATTGCCAAAGCTTAGAAAAGAAATTGCTGAGTGTCTTCCACAGTCTGAGGATGCATCCCTTCAAAGAGAGAGTGGAGCTCTGCATGTAAGATTTGACAGGACATCAGATTCTGATCCAGATGCAAAAGACACCATGGTTGTATCAGCTACTATGAATGATGACTTAAATAGCATTCTTTCAGGCATGAATCCAAATGATCCTATTCGTCCCAAGATTCCTGGAATTTGTGACGCAATAATCCCCAATGTGTCATCATGGCAAGAACTGATCTCGGAATTTACTGTGCCAAGGCCCAGAGTTTGGCTGTATCCTGGTCATGGGGACACCGTGCTCACTACCAGTGGTGGAATCTCTACTAGAGACTTCCCAGTCAGGAGAGAGCCGTTTCAAGAAAGAGCACGAGACAGGAGAATGGAGGAGGTAGACCACTACCGAAGAGATCGTCATACATTGAGTGTCAGAGCACAATACATTGTATCGCAAGGTGAGTAACATGTTTTAATATCTGATATATGATCATTTGATGTGTAACTGAACAAATGCATTTGATAGAATTATTTATAATTTTAAATTAGGTCAAATTCGATTGGTGGACAAAGCATCATCTGAATTCAGAAAAATTTCACAGGATTTTGAAGCTAAGTGGAGCAAAGGAACCCCACCTTCAATTAAGTACGCTTTTTGTATTTGCAATAATGTTCTTCACCAACGTTTTGCAAATTACCATCAAGTTTTGAAAAGTCGAGGGCACTGCCTGAATACTGAAGACTTTTATCACGGTACAGATCTAGCCTGTAACTTAGCCGTCACACAGAAACTTTGCAGTGATGGAAAATGTAGCATTTGTGGGATTACTAGTGCTGGAATGGACTCTAACTGCATCAGGAAGCACAGTTTTCAGAGATTTGGAGCAGGATTTTACCTTGCTCCTCACTCTTCAAAATGTGATGCTTATACACAAACAAATGCTCAAGGTCATAAAGCTATGCTTCTCTGTGAAGTCTTACCTGGAGAAAAATTTCTACTCTCTGATAACCAGCAGCAACTGAAATGTCCTCCAGCTGGGTCCGACAGTGTGTACGGAGTTGTAGGATGTCAACTTAATTACCCTGAAATAGTCGTCTATGACAGTCGAGCAGTTCTGCCCAAGTACATTATTATTTATAGTACACATGCTTAACCTTGAACTTCGCTTTAACACAACATTTTAAAAATCATTGTAAAAACACTTATTTGAGTTTGTATTACTCGAAAATCATTTTTGTGACACTATTGCACTGAAAATTAATTATATTAATCACATGTAAAATAAATATTAATCACATGTAAAGAAATCACATGTAAAGAAATTATATTCATATTTGTAATCAAGCAAATCTACTTATGTATAATAATGATGCAATAGTGTTGGTTGGGGGTGTAAATTACTGAAATATAGTGCAGTTCAGGAAGTACATAGATATTGTGGAGAAGTCTAAGAGTTCACTTTATCAACAGAGGGGTATAAATCCCCCACGATGACTGCCGTGAAATGCTCACATAGATAGGTAAATAATTATATGGAATTAGCTATACATGTGCTCACAGCAAGTGGGTGTGTACAGACATGCTCATTAGAGTATAATGTATGTGAGAGGGAGCTCTATTTAATGCTTCAGCTTCAGGCATGAATGACTATTCCAAGGATTTGGATCTCCAATGAATATAATAATTGATGATCAATTTGTATGTCAAGAGCATTATAGGAATAATACATTACTGTGATGACCATGCACATAGTATAATTATAATATCCACACTCTAACTATACACACATAACACACACTAATCCTTGCCATGCTCATTACGTACACACACAACATGAACATGCACACAACAGGGGACTGGCCGTTGCTTTTGCTAAAGAAGGAACATCGTGGTTTTGAATGTTTATACATACTTGGTTTGAAAAAAGTGGGAGGTGCCTTTGCCTCCTATAGACAGTTTCTTCTACTTAGTTCTGAGGTTGAAATCTCGTGTGTGTGTATACAGGTGATCAATACAATGATATACACAAATTTCTTTGTTGTTCCTATATTTAGTATTTAATGTGTTCTCTCTGTCTTTCACAGGATTTTGTTTTAACAATACTTATCAAAAAGCTTGTAAAAGAGGGAGAATTAATCTAAATATAAATAAAAAAACACTACAAAATAATAACAAGCAAACCGCAGCATTGAAAAGCAACAACAGCTAAAAAAATATCATAGGGGTTAAGTGCATAGTTATTTGACTACAGTGAACTTTAAGCAAGAAAATAAGTTTTTTAAAGTCTTTAAAGGGGCTTTTTGTGCTGAAGCAAAACCTTAAAAAAATAATCTCAGTATGCATTGGGTAGCTATAAGTTCTGATTTTGCTGTCATTCTCTGTTTCAATTCCATAAGAGCTTGTTACTGTGGTAAGGCAGTTCTTAGTGATAGATTTGAGGGCAATTTATATAAATTATTGCCTTCTTCTTTGATCTCCCAAAGTGGGGCCTGCGTTTCACCTGATGATGATGTCCCAGTTTATGACATAAATATTTGCCTCAAGCTTTATATTCAGAGAAAGGTTTTGCATTATTTACTTATATAATAGCTAGTAGGACATCGGCATCAATGTTGCAATTCTGGTCTAATCTGCTGGATCAAACTCTGACTTGTCAATGTTAGACAACCAAGTCTTAACTACGAATATCCAAATAAATCATAAGCAAGACACTTATAGCATTTCTTTAGATTTGTTATCCTTGCTTTATATTGCAGCTCCTGTTCAGTTTTAAAGGGAATCATTTCAATCACTGCTCTAATGGTTCTTATTTGTAAGAATATTGTATGGCCAGTGACAGTGCTAAAAACAAAGATTTGCTACAAATTCAATCACTGCATATACTCGGTGTTTAAATAACACCTCGAGAGGTGTTTACCAGGAGGCGCTGTCTGGACACCCCACTTTGAGCACTTATAACTTACCCACCAATTACATTTTATACCAAATGAGCATGTATAATTGATAGCTTTAATTACCACCTGAACATCTCCCTGTTTGAGTGAATTTAAACAATTCACATTGCATATGTCCCAGCCATTAATTTTATTGTTGGTGCACCAATCATTCAGCTCTTTTAAAATTTTACCAGATTTGATTAGTATATTTATACCCAAGTTTATAGATATAATTTAGTGAACTTTACTGCTCTGATGTGGATTACGAGCCAGCCATATGCAGATACATTTATAAACATCCAACAATCATTGTAGGGTAATACACTTCAGTTGTCTTAATTTTTGTGATGTCCATGAGCACAATGATTTCAGCACTTTGTAGCATTTTCTTGGACAAGCATATGGATACACTGTAAAAATTATAGCATGAAAACCCACCAAATTCACACCAAACTAGTGGTGTGAATGCCCACCATCTATGTAGCATGTCCTTCACACTTTCTGCCTAGTGTGAATGCACATTTAGCGTGAAATTCACACTCAAGGGAATAGCATGGACCCTTTACCGAACATTAATTATTTTCATGTGCAGGCAAAAACTAGTGCTATTATCATTGTAATCTACCTTATAAATGTGTTGTACACTTATGTAAGAGAATTTACAAAGATTTTGGTCCTCTGATTAATGAGATCTGGGATTCAGGCACAGAATATACCAAAAAAAATGATGAGGTGTGCACATCACACCATATTTTGGTGTAACTATTGCTATAAGTGATTCACACTTAATTTGGTGTGAACTACACACCTTTTGGTTTACAGTGTATATTTATTCAATGAAGACATTGTTAGACTTTAATTATACGCTTTAATAATCAGTTTTGTTAGCTAAGATACAGTTAAAAATTGACCACTATACGTTCTATTAGAAATGATAATATTCACTCTCCATATCTACGAAGCTGAAGAAACTTTCTTTAAATATTAGAACTAAAAATGAGTCAATTTATAATAATAGTTCAATTTTACTACTAGTAAATAAATGCTACTACAATAGGAAAGTACGATGATAGGTACATATTATTTCATTTCTGCTTGTAGAGAAGTCACTTGGCTTTCATCAATAGGCATTTCTTTCAGAATGGTAATCTTAGCCACATTCTGCATCTTGAAATCAGCTAGATTCTTAAAACTCTGCAAAATAGTACTGAGACCCTTTTCCAATGCTGCCAATTCACCATCAGTAATTGGATCCTTCTTCACATTTTTCTGAGAGACTTGATTAGCTAGTTTCTTCAACACTGCAGCAGACTGCAAAAATAAGAAAGATTATAATCATTTTGCATTCACTATTATAGTACAGTGAATACTTACCGAGCCTATCTGTGGAGTGAATTTAGACAGTACCCCTTGGAGTGACACAACATATGACTCAACTTTCACCTCTTTGGAAGCATTGTTGGTCAACCAGTCACTCAGCTTCTTTAAGATCGAGCCTGATTTGTTGAGAATGTCTATAAGTTTAGTGAGTTTTATAGCTCTTGCATGGGCTTGTGGGTCTTTACTGGGCCCCATCAAGATTGCATTGGCAGCTTTAAAAACTGCATCAATTTCCATGTATTCTAACACCATTTTGGCAATTTTTTGCCCAGCTTCAGTGAGTTTACTCAATGCCTCACTTAAAGCGTCAGCTTCAGAGGCTTCTGCCGCTGCTGCTCCAGCATTTGTTCCAGCTTCTGCTCCTGCTTCTGCTCCAGTTGAGATGGCCTCTCCTGCTTCAGTGGCTCCTGTCACTGCTTCTCCTGTTTCTGCGGCTGCTGTTCCAGCTTCAGCAGCTTCAGCTATTCCAACTGCGGCTTCAGTACCCATTACTACTCCCATTGTTACTTTGAAGTGTTTTGGTCTTTTCTTTTCTACCAATAAGTATTGTATTTGCAAGTTTAAAGTAAAACCGAGTTTTTTGTAAGCTTATATACGTTTTAAAAACTATTGGCTATTCAGAATATCTTGTGACAGCAAGATTTCATTATTAATAAAAATTATAATTGCCCTTGTGTACAAAAAAGTGCAATACTGTATATAGTTTAACAAGATATTGATTTTAAGAAATTGTAAAGCTAGAAGTTAGTTCCTGAACTAATAGGAACAATTTGCATTGCTGGTGGATTGCTGCTATTGTTAATCTTACTCAGTTGTGCTGACCAGGACTCATGTAATCTGACAAATATTATATTTCAGAAGCAATTAAACACCCAAAGTAATAAAAGAAAAAAAAACTACTATTATGTGGAATAAATAAAAAAAAAAGATATAGTGCTTTTACAAAGCACAAATAGTATTATTATCATTGGAGTAATTACTCAGCTCAGGTATTTTATAATATAAAAATTACATCCATTTTTGCAAATATCTAGAAATTTCTTAGCAGATCAAATGATTTAAAATACGATAAATGGTAATTTCTGTCAATAATGTCCATTTTTAGAATAATAATTTTCAAGATTTTTTTCTTCTAATTAATTGTAGTAGTTCTGTATCATAATGTTATTATCCAACAAATGGTAAAAGTTGGGACAAATTTACTTCAATCTATCAATTACTGTCAGATTATATAAAACAGTGGACACCTCATTTTTTAACTTACTTTGATGTTAGGTAAACTTATGCATGTAATGTGATGAACATTGTTACAGCATTAATAAGATATGTTTGTTTTATTAATTTCATTTATTGATGTTAAAACTACTTACGTCTGGTTTTAATTTAATCCTCCACAACAAGCAAAACTAAAGTACATTTTGTGTGAAGCCAACTTAATGCTATTGCATACAAGGGTTAAAATCTTAAAAATGGCTCGAAGATTACACTAGCAAATACAACTCTAATGTTGCAATTGTGAAAATATTAAGGGTGACGTCAATTCTAAACTAAAATGACCATTCATACAGAGTATGACAATGATTTTTTTCGTTTATGACTTGAAATTATATTATTTAACTAAAACTTCTGGACTCTTAAGTCAATCACTACAGAAAAGATAATTCTTTAATTAATATAATATACAGTATTAGATAATTATCTTGTATTATATTTAAGATCATGCTTTGTTGGTAGTCTTTAGTCACTGCTGTCATTAATATTGACATACAATTTCCTGAACAGCCAGTGCTAGCATGACAATAATGTTTTAATTTTAATGAAGTGTAGAATTTTAACAAATAAAATCACATGCGGGAGGCATTTTTTTCTACTTTCACTAAATTATCATAACAATTCTCATGGCAGAAATTGAAGAAGTGGCTGAATTTTCAGAGGAGGCTGAGGCAGGCTTTGAAGATGCTGCAGCTGAGGATGCTGAAGATGCTGAAGACCTTGACCCTGAAGAAAAAGAAGAACTTGAGAATGAAGTAGATGAATCTAAAGAGAGTGCTGGAAAAATGCAGAAAGTTATCGATAGTGTGAAGGAACTTGACGTGGTGCAAGTTCTGAAGAAGTTCACTGTGTTTGTAGCCAAACAAGCTGCAATTGCTGTGGTATTTTTTGGTGTCAATGTAGCACTGAGTAAGATGTATCAACAAAGCCAACCACAAGGCAGAGGTGGCGGAGGTGAAAGTCAGGGTAAAGGCAAGCAGAAACTCAAGAAAACCAAAGCTCTGAGTTCCTTGATCAGCGGTATCAGTACTGCTGCTAAGACTCTGACTGATTGGTTGAAGTCTCACCAGTCTGATACTATTACAGTAGGTATGGGCATTTCTGTACCTCTGACGGACATCTTCATGCAGTATACTGTTAAAATAGAACAAGTAAGTTCGTGGTGTTCAATTATCAAAATTTTGATTTTAATATGTTTTGTTAGAGTGTAAAAGTGAGCTATGAAGTAGGAAAAGAAATCATGAAGAAGAGTGACAGTGGAAAGGTGCAGTTTCTTATCCCAACGATTGATCAGATTTCCAAAGTTGTTGAAAGCTCACAAGATTTCATATCTGCCTTGGAGGACTTTCTGAAGTATGCCAAACAGCAGGAAGAGAATTTTCCAAAGCTCAAGACTGTTCCACTGAACCAATCGAATATGGATAAACTAAACAAAGATTTAGAGACTGTTAAAGAGTTGCCATATTAGTGTCAATGACAGGAACAAGCTGTACACTATGACATAGTGTATCAATTATTATGCTAAATAAAATTTTCATCTTTAACGTTTTTTAGATTAGTAAAAAGGTAGACCATTTTCATTAGAACTAATGAATGGTTACTGGTTGGCCGGCTCAATCGTCAAGGGTGTGGTGGGAGCCTTTTGCACCCACCAAATCGATCACGAGAATGCCATCCCACAATATATAGTTAGCTCCACTCACATTTTATATCAGTCAGTGTATTGTGCTTGACCCCTTGTACCTTGGTTCACTTCTACTATTTGGGAATGGCTGACTGGGAGCCAGCTAGTGGGTGAACATATCTATGGTATAATAAACCACTTTACTACAATGATCAGAGTGATATGGCAGGATATTTCACTCTCAGGCTTTATTTTCACTCGCCTCTGGCTTGCAAAAATAAACTGTTAACAATTATTTACTTTTTGACAACTAAAATATCACTTCCAAGCTTGGTAATTAGCCACATACTTTTCTATCTGTTCATAGCAGTAACAACACTTGGTGTTTTGCAATTAGCATATCTTTCAGAATTATTATCTTCACTGAATCCTGCTGCTTGAAATCTGCCAGCTTTTTTATGGTTGTGCCAAGGCTTTCTTTTAGTGTTTCTCTTTCATCATCAGTAATCTCTTCTTTCTTCTTCTTTTTCTATGAAACATCTAGTCTCTTCATTAGGGAGAATATAGGGGAGGATCCAAGGGGAGCCAGATGCTCCCCTCTGAACCAAGTGAATTATGATGAACAATGGTACTAATATAGGAAAGTATACGTTTATATGACAACAGCATGATAATTTATGTTCTTCATTGATAAATAAATGTCCAAATCATTTACACATTGTATTATAATATCATTAATTTTGACCTAACTATATTTAAGCCCCTCCCTATCATTGGCACTGGATTTGCCCCTGCAGACTATGATGACAAGACATAATAAACAAATTGTATTGCAATGACATACGGTATAGTGACCAGTGAATACTCCTTGCAGGGACACTACATATGCTTATCTTCCACCATTGCTTGTAAAACAATGGTCGTGATAGAAATAATTTGAATCTTTTTCAGAAGTGTGACAAAATTATTTCCTGACAGTAATGTTAGTATTGTTGTGTAAGCTATTATATCAGCCTTTAAATCTGCCAGAACTGCAGCAAAGGAAAATAATATGCTCCTCCACAGTCTATATATACTCGTCTACATTTATATTTTTACTTATTTTATTTGCTGTAACTAAAATTACTTTCTTGTAAAACTAATATTAAATAGGTGCGTTTTTTTTAAATAACTATAATTTAGATTAGTCCAGCAGATAACTGCAAGTGACGTGCATTTAGTGATAAAAGCGTGAAATTTGGAATACTCTTTAGTTGCACCAAAATATGAAAAATTAGAAGGAGTGCCATTTCTGAATCGGCTAAATGTGGGTGTGGCAAGAAATGCATTCATCCATGTTTTGCACATTAAATTGTAAATTTCCAGTAGACTAGGTAGGTAGCATAAATTAGCAAACTATCTGGGATCATACAAGTCCACTATTAGGCCTTTGTAAATTACGATGGCATAATTTTGATTATAGGTACCAAAAAGAATTGAGAATAATATTAGAAATTTTTTTTGGAATGACATCATAGCAAATGATGCAATATGATGTCATGGTTAATTAGATCTAGATGCAGCTGCACTCTAATTAGTAGGGTCAACCATTTGTCTAATTAGTTGTCTATTTTAGTATTGCAGTATTCAAGTATTAATAACACTCTCCTCAATTCTGAGAGATCATCATTCTGGCAGAGCCCCATGATGTTTCAGACTTCAGCAATATCCACCCCATGAACATGAGTGGTCATTCATTAATTATTCATGAATTCTTCCTGTGATTATTTGCTGTGATTCTATTTTGAGAAGAATAATAGGTATCTTACCAAATAATGATAGGCATAGTTTTTGAGAATACAAGAAGAGAACAGTAGGCAAAATTTGAGCATAATTTATGAAGGCTTATCCACTATATTATAATTGATGCTACCACAAATTTGTTACTATATTTTAGCTAGAGTGATTGTACACTCCCTACAATAGTTGTGATTAAATTCTAATAGTTGTAAATGTTATATAATTATGATAAAATATCAATTTAAGTAAATACAATGAGATATAGCTAGGTCTGCATTAGAAAAAAATAACCATAACTAAATTGGAAAAACTTGATATAGAGCTTTTATTATTTTAGGTGGTGCTTAAATCTGAACTTGCTATTATCAGCAGCATACCATTGCATGCGTACATCAGCTTTCACGAAGCTGCCCTCTGAGCGAACTCTTCAGCCTGAAGTAGATGCCATGTTTAGAAGTGAAGTAGACAATGAAGAGTGGAAGAATTATGTTGTTTTGCTTTTGGATGAGATGAAGGTGAAAGAGAGTCTCGTGTATGACAAGTATGCTTGCGGGTAATTGGGTTGTGGAAATGAATAACATTGACCACCAGATGAATTTGCTGGAGAATAGTGAAACTAGCAATCTTCCTCCAGTTGCCACTCGTATGCTCACTCTTATGGTGCGTGGAATCTTGACAAATTGCAGTCTCCCTTATGCACATTTTCCAACGGATTGTTTAACAAGTGCTATTGTTATATGTGTAGTCAGGCTTTTTTATTGTAGCACTTTGTAACAAGTGAACAGATTTTCCCAATAGTTTGGGAAGCTATAGAGCAGCTAGAGCGAATTGGATTTAAAGTGATTGCTATTACCTGTTATGGAGCCAGTCCAAATTGGAAGTTTTTTCACATGCGCTCTTCCCGTAGCAATACTGATGACTTATGCTACAAGTGATACACCAATGAGGACAGAAGCATTTATTTCTTCAGTGATGTGCCACACTTGACCAGAAATTGCTGGTCACATTCAAGCAAAGAAGGCACACACAACCTATGGGTATGTAGATGCAATATATTTCATGTCAAAAGATATTATGTGCATGCATTGCATATTAAGGGAAAGAGTATTTTGTGGGAGGAATTATGGAAGCATTATGAAGCAAAGATCTCTCTCTCTTCTCATAGTGAAGGCCTTTTTCTGTTAAAAAGTAAGTCTAAGGAACATCTTGACTTGACTTCAAACAGCAGAATGCGAGTGGACTTGCTGCTGAAGTGAGCATCATAATTGCATGTGTGTGTGTGTGTAGTATGGTGTAAATTATGTCTATTATGACTGATTTATATTGTGGGTTCTAAGTGACAGCATGTCGAAAGCATTTGCTTACTATGGGGATGAAGCTACTACTAAAACTCAGCAGTTTATAAAAATTTTGACACCTTCTTTGACTGACTTAATGTCAGGCACCCTACAGAGTACATTAAGAAAAGAAACCTAATCTGAATCCATAACTCTAGTAAAGATGATGGAAGATTGAAAGTAAGGCTTATGAGGAGGATATTACCTTTCGTGAATTGTTGCATTTTCTTTTTCAGTGGCTAGAGGAGGGATTTCTTGGGTTATTTTAAGGAGTGGGAGGAGTGTCAGCAGGAGAATGGATGTCTCAGATACAGATAAACAGAAAATGCTTTTGAGCTGTGAGACCATAGAAGGGTTAGGCATTACAGGTTTATAAGCTATAATTAAGTTCGTAATTTCAATTTTAATGTCCAGTGAAATCATTTGTTGATGAATTTCTGCTGAAGAAACCCTTCATGGCTGGAAAGTACATACTCAGTGAGCGGTTCTCCCAGGACCCACTGGAAAATTATTTTTCTTAACAGCGGTCGCGGGGTGGCTGGTGCCAAAACCCAACCATCCATGCTTGTATAGCATCAGCACAATCTCTACGCATTCAAGGAAGTATGGCAATGCTTCCTGTGAGAGGAAATTCCTCAAGAAAATGACGCACACTTTGAGAGGAAGTTAGTAACAGCACTCCACTCCCAAAGAAGAAAAGAAAGTCGCATAATTAAATTCATGTGCAATCACAATGACAATATGTTTATATACTGTAAGTAGCTATTTGTGAAAAATATTATCATTACAGATAATAGAAGATACAATAAGGGAGGAAGGGAGACAAGATTCACTGCTTTCTTTCAGTTTTTTTTTGCAAACGCTTAGATTTCTTCACTGTCTTGCCTTATGCTACTTTATAGTCTGCCATCCACTCAGAGGTGATAGCAAATCCCCTTATTTTCACCCACATGTCTACTATCCTATGAAGTAACTCATTAACATCTTCTTCATCCACAATGTCAGTTGCCAATTGCCTCCATTTCAGCTGAACCACATCATCACTTACAATTAGCTTTATTAACTCTTCTTTGCCTAGACATTCAGGCTGTGCTGACCTCTATAGAAGCCATTCTGACTACCTCAATTACCAGTAATTCAGACAGCAATTATGTAGTTACTACTAACCTAAATTTCCTGAGGATTAATAACTTCCGTAGTATCAAATTGAAGCCATTCTGATTATCTGAATTACTGGTAATTCTTGACAAGCTCAAAGCTACAAAAGCAAAAGACCTTAATTTTGATTTAGATGAAATGAAAGTATTTGCTCTAAAGGTTTGCTATCACAAATCCCACAGTTTTTATTGGACAAAATTTTGAAGTTATTCTTCATAGTAAAGTACTAAAATTAATAGAAATATTCACAATGGATTAATAAAAGATGTTAAAAAGCTCAAACTTGAAAATGTGATGCAGATTGTAATGAAATGTTAATAGGGTAGCTTTCTGGCTTTATCATAATCACTTTTTGCTGTATCTATATCACTCTGCAGCAGAGGGAATGTCTTCACAGTGGGGTACTCCTTGGCTTTTCCCTCTGCATAGGCCAACAGCTCAGGCAGTATGTCAATGAAGTTTCCGAAGTCTGTAAGGACATCATTCACAAGAATAATTGATGGAATGGAGAAGACCGTCTTCCTATTATCATTGTCAGCTAGGGTTTGCATCTTGGTGAAAACGGAGTCCATTATCTGTGGACAAGTATACACGTTTTTATTTAACATTATAATGGCTAGGATGAAGATGTAACTTACAGTCTTCATATTTGTAGTGTACTGACTGAATATGTCCACAAGAGGTATGGTATATTCTCCAGCTTTTATTTTTTCGTCTTGGTGATCTGTAAGCCACACCGAGAGAAGTCTGCTAATATTTCGGACATCCTTGCTGACCTCGGTTACTGCGTCCAGAATGTCGGCTTTGTGCTTATCTTCTTCCTTCTTACCACTGCCTCCTCCTGTGGACCTCCCAGTCTCATTGCCAGTGGCCTTTTTTAAGGTCAAAGTAACAAAAAAGAAGATAACTGCAGTGGCAGAGCTAGATATAACAAACTTCATGACGTCTTTTACAGGTCCTGGCTCAGCGGCTTTTTCAAAAAGCGTTTTGATCTTTTCATATTTGCTCACACTATCCTTCATATCCTTAACATCTTCCTTGATCTTTTCTACTTCTTTCTTCTCCAAGTTCTCATCCTTCTCCACCTCTTTTTCCTGTTCATCTAGCCGGTCTTCAGCATCATCCATGATGTCTTCAGGTTCTATATCCGCCATTATAGTTTACCTGGTTTTTGCGAATAAAGATACTATATCGAAATTCCTCTGACTGTCTCGTTGTTCGCTGACGGTGGGGCGCCTCTTTATATAAGCCCAGTTAATGCAATTCACTACTGTAAGGTTGAGAGTGTTAATCAAGAGGTCAAAATGAAGGTCTGAGGTCAATTTACTAAAGTGTGATTGACATCCTTATCCTGTTTGTCAATAGGGAGCACAGAGGAAATGGTGGAATCTGTAAATAATTATATAAAACTTATTAAGTGAGTCAGAGTGTGATTTGGTGAAATATTTCATGAGCAGGCTAATTTATTTTCACAAGCCAGAGGCGATTGAAAATACTAGAGTGAAATATCTAGCCATGACAATTGTAATAAGTGGTTTATTCCACACTAGATATCTGTAGTTAGTACTAGAGGAAGGGTAACTCACAGCTTAAAATTGGTTGTAGGGGCTACCCACACCACCAGCTGATATTTTAGCAGCTGCTCTAACCCTGTTGAGCAGGGTAAAGAGCAGGATATACAGCAGGATATACCAGGGGAAGGTAGCTGTAAAACAGAGAAAATTGAAAAGTTTGGCAGGTTGCTATAACTATGGGGTAATGAGCTTGCAGTATAGTGTGAAATAACAGCTTGAAATATCTTGAGCAGGTGAAATATCATGAGTTATTTCACGGGTCATGTACCTAAAAATATCGTTGTGAAGATATCTAGGGTGGAATAAATATATAATATATGTACACACATTATAACTAATATAATATTGTTTGTACTTATAATGCTATCTTCAAGGCAAGAATTGCTTTTTATAGACATGACTCAATAATCTTGGCTATTTACCTAGAAGAGTAGACCCACCTTTATCAAAATTTTAGAATTTATTTTTGCAATAATGTGGCATGAATACAAGTTGTGTGAACTGGTCTAAATCAATCATTACACGAAATCAATTGGTAGCCGTTATGAACAGACAAGATCGTACAAAGGACAGTAAACAATTTTTTTTCATTCATTCATTTTGAATCAAGTGCAGCCTTCTTTTGTGTTAGCAGAATATTTCTCATAGCCTGACAGAGACCGCACAGTAGATGGCTATTTTTTCTTGAAGATTATCATTATTACAGGCACAGTATTGTGACTTTCATTACTTCAGATTTTAAGGTGGAGAAATGCATAGTTGAAGATAATGTAAAACAACAAAAGGGACAAGTTGATGAGTATATAGACAGTACTGAATGGCAATTATGATCACCTTACAGGAAGTTTAAAAAGTAGCTACTTGGCCACCAGATATGATTTAATGTGTCTGCAGGAAGTTAGAAGTTATGTCATATCGGAAGAATGTAACAAACAAAATTGGAAGTTCAAGTCATTCTTAATTATGACTCTCATGCTATTTTTTCCCCTTATTTTGTTAGGAGGATGTCAATAACATGCTCTCTTCAATTATCATGCCACTAAGAGTATTTTAATAAAATCTAACTATATCTATAGGTAGACACTACACATCATTATGACAAAACTGTTAATTATGCATATATAATAGCAAAAATATTCACCTAATAGCTTGACACATACTTAATTTTACAACAACATGTACTATGAAGACATATAAGATGCCTTGCCATCATTATTGTGTGTTTTCTCAAAAAATAGTCATATTGTTTTATATAGAATACACACACAATGGGGCATTTACACTATCAGGGTTTGAGGTTCATTTCCAGAAGACGGGTATTATTCCTAATGTCATGATTTTGCATTGATTCCTTTTGTTTTCATATTTTTGTCACTGAAGGAGAATGTATTAGTATAGCAAATTGTGGTCTGGAGTTGTGATTGATTGTTCTAGATGGACTAGATCATAATCAGATACAAAACCATTGGGAGGTGTGTGTGTGTGTGTGGGGGGGGGGGGGGGGGGGGGGGGGGGGGGGGGGAGGTGATGAAATTATAGGATTACTATAAACATTTCATTGTTACTAACTCACATTCATAGTACTTTCCAATACACACATAAATATGCTGAGGATTGGGGGTGGGACAGCCTGGAGTCTCCCCAAGTCTTGAAAGGGTAGAAGGTTAGGCCTTTCAAACATTTTTATCCTTATAAGAGGCTGCAGTGATTCAATAAATGGAATTTCTTCAAATTCGTGTGCCTGGATAAACCTAATTATGTGATTTCTCAAATGTTTTTATTGACACTTGATTTGAACTTAATTAAAAGAAAATAATTGTTTCAGTCATGCTGATTAGAGGAGACCTTACTTAAAAATAGAAGGGACAGTCAATATTATTAGAATGCTTTTTTAATGAATTGTTACAAATTACAAAAACATTCTAATGTATATTAATTACTGTACCTCATCAATTCAGGACAAGTATTATCATTCATTAGAGAAGCCATCAAACTGGTAGTCTATTGCTCAATGAATATTTTTATTTGGCTAGGAAGCCACATATAATCAAATGCATTTGTTGGACACAACAATAGTACAGGGAATGGGGTGTCCTTGCATTGCTTAGCATTGAGTTCATTTTATTATTATTATTTGTGTGCTGGCCTGTAGTGACTGCAACTGACCAACTTAAGTCTATTAAACAGATGGATATTCTAGTCAGAGTAAGTGTCCGATATTTGACAAAAAAAAAAAGAGGGGATATAATATAAGGGATTCTACCCCCACTCTCCACCGAGATATTAACACATGCTTAGTAGATTATGCTGCTGAGGTGAAGCCTTCTTTCACTTATTAGGTTATAGCTACTACAACACCAGTTAATACTGTTAGTAGGGCTTATATTTTTATTTTTTCATGTATACGTAGAGGCCGCCTTCATACTTTGTGCCCCTATATTCATTTCGCAAAAAAAATCAATACTTATATCGTTACGACAGCTATTTAATGGGGAGTGAACAGGAAGAGTCGGCAAGCAAAATAGCGACCACAACTCAACGACTATTACAAGGCAAGTATTCTGTCAAGACCTTGCAACGCTTTCAAAATAAGGGCAGACTCACGATGGCTGAGGCGTTGAATCCAAAAGAATGGGATGAACTAGTGACAGGTCTAAAAAAGCTCCAGCAAGATTCCACAGACCTTAGCAAGAATATAATGGGATGGTTTGATCATACAGACCACACAATCGAAATTGATGGAATTAACGTCCCACTCAGTTTTTTGTTCGATAGTTCACTGAAGACATTGAGTACCGTAAGTGATAGTAATGTATATAATTATTCTTAATAATAATAATTTATTATTTTTTTGCTTAAAACAGATTTTGGTTAAAATTGAAGAGAATTTAAAAAGATTAGTTAGCAAGGAAATAGGGGAGACAATCACCATGGTGAAGATGATTCTAAGTGAGTATGACTCTTACATAGATATCCTCTCCAAGTTATTGGCAAATGTGCAAGAAAGAGTTATGAAGTCTCCTATCTTGGCAGATTTGCCATTGAAGAAAAGTGATGTTGACAACATCCAAAAAGACATTGATACTGTTAAAAACCTTCCTTTCATGTGACTTAGTTCTCACTTATAAAGCAACAGCATATTATATTCAACCTATGCATTTAAATGTGTTATGTTGACTCTTTTTTGTGATTATTATTATATAGTTCGTTCACAGAGAATAGTTTACAACATTTATGGTAGTGTAACGCAGAAAAGAAGTAGAGAAATTTTATTACTATTTATACATCATTCAGTCATTCATGGTTGAAATAATTATAAGAATAGCAAAGTTTCTCGTTTTATCTGCCAATATTGTTAATTTAAGAGGTGATGAGAAGATTTCAGCAGCAACATCACCCCATTAATATGAAGGTAGGAGTTGTAGACAGAGCCAGATGGTGAGTTGAAGATCAAGGAAGCTCTAGACATACAGATTACACCCAACAACAACAAGTTCAACAGAGACTGACTGGGTTTAGAGCTTCCAGGATGCTGGCTGTCTATGCTGCTTGCTAATCACCCTCTAGGATATAAACAATAAGAGTACTCTCCAGATATCTTGCTGTACCACGGAGAGTTGACCTCAGTTGCCCTTGAAGAGCGCTTCTGTAGGGCAGGATGTAGAAACGTTGGGTTAAGGTTTTAATTAACAATATTGGCTGTTAAAGCAAGATAATTTTTTATATTATTAGTGCATTCTTCCATGTTACTCAAACTTTGTGCTTAATATTAATATTTTGTAAAGAAAGATCATGACATGTTTCTGTAATGCCAGATACAACTATGTGCAGATGTCAAACATGCTATTTATGTCAATGCTTTAGAAATACAACGAGGTCTAACAATATAATTAGTGATTCAGTCATTTTAGGCTGAAATAATTATAATAATAGCAAATTTTGTTGCTTTAACTGCCAATATTGATGATGGAATTAAAATAATTAATTTAATTTAATTAAAATAAAGTTATTGTTTCAGTAGTGATTTTAATCAGAGGTGGCCTTAACAAATTGATGCGATGTCACTATTATTACAATGCTTTTTTTATGAATCACTACTTCATTTGGAGTAAAAAATTCTGAAGTATATTAATACTGTACTACACTAGCTACCCTAGGAAATAATATCATTTCATGACTAGTAGTAAAATTCATTAGAGAAGCCATTAAACTGGCAGTCTATTGCTCAATGAATATTTTATTTGGCTAAAGGAAGCCAAAAATAAACCAAATTCATTTGTTGGTTACAACAATAGAACAGGAAATGGAATGCTGGTCATTGCATTGCTTAGCATGGAGTTCAGAGTTAGACCACTCAAAGTCCAGTTATGCATTGATCCAGTCACAAGGAGGAAGTAATGCATGTTTTATTTCCCTTTTGTACAGCATAATGCATTTGATAATGTATGTAGGAGTACAAAGTTTTGCAATGATCATTTTGTATGAGGAAGTAATTACTACCCTATGTTTCCTTAACTCACAGAAATGATTATCTTTGAGTAAATAATAATGATTGATTTTACAATAATAGACATTAAAGTGCTTGTAACACACACATTAATCTACAATAACTGTAGTAACCAATAGCATCTACAAAATGTGATTTGAGATAGGCATTATTATTATTATTAATATATAAAATATCTATAGACCACCATATATTGCTAATACAAATTAATGATAAATAAGTTCAAGTTCTAGAGCCTGATAAGTTGACTCAACTTCTTCCAGCCCTACCTGACATACATATATGCTTATAATTCTTTATTCTATAGTCAGAGTGTATTATGGGGAAATATTTCATGAGCAGGCTAATTAATTTTCAAGAGCTAATTTGTTAGTTATTGTTATTATTATTATTACTATTATTATTATTATTACTATTATTATTATTACTATTATTATTATTATTATTATTATTATTATTATTATTATTATTATTATTATTATTTGTCTGCTGTCTATCTCACCCCTCCACTGAGTATTTAATTCATTTTTAGTGCAAATTAGCGTATTTTAATCTTAGCTTATTTAGTTTACATTTGGAATATTAAGTTGTTGAGTCTAAATTTTCATTAAAGCATCATTATTAATGGCATACAATAGACTAATATGTCAATACTTTAGAAATACAATGAGGTCTAATAATATAATTAGTTATTTGGTATTGATAGTAAGTCAGAAATAGTTTTTAATGCTATGGTTTGCCTATTATAATTCAACAATGGTATTGTTATTCACATCACACTAAAATGTTTTGTAGCATGCTTTGCTGTCAAGGAAGTCATAGTTAGACTGCAATGTCATTATATAACCTCTTCCAGAAATTATTTTTAAACACAGCTTCCTCAGAAATGAATCACAGAGACAAAACAATATTAATTTCTTTTATTAATCAGGTTATGATGTTGTATCTCTACTGACTCCAAATGATCCACTCATAAAATATAGAAGATGACTATTTTGCCTGACCTGAGTTCATTTAACAGAATTGTAACTGGTATGATTCAACAGAATTATTTCCTCGAAATATCTATTATGATGTAGTGTTACCCAACCGCTCTGGGGGAGCTATTTCACTTTCCCCGTGCGATTTCAATTGAACAGCGATTTTTCCCATACATTTTTGAATGGGCAACTTACGCGCAGTACTATTAAACTCAAAATTGACCGAGCTCAGCATTTTATAAGAAGTCAGCCTGATGTAGATACCCAGATTTTCAAGATTATTTCTGATCTGTAGAATACTACACAAGTTACCATGGAAGACCTTGATGCTGAAGAATTTTTGGACAAATCAAAGGATGATTTAGAAGCGGACAGAATTGACGCTGAGAACGATGAAAATTTAGAGCAAGAGGATTTAGAGAAAATTAAGTCCGATGTAGCTGACATGAAAGACAGCATAGATAAAATGAATGAAACCAATGAAGAATTAAAAAAAACTACCGAGCCTGGAGCCATGAAAACACTTGGAAAATTTCTTATAACTACAACTGCTGTCGCAGTTATCTTCTTTTTTGTTACCTTTGGGTTATCGAAATTATCGTCCAGTGGTAGTAGTAGCGGAGGTGGAGGTGGAGGTGGAGGTAGCGACGATAAAAAGAAACGGAAAGCTGCAGTACTCCAGGCTTTAACCGAACTCAGTAAAGATGTTCGAAATTTAGGTAGGCTGATGGCAGTGTGGTTTACAGCTCATCAAGATGAAAAGATAATAGTGGGAGGCTTTGAAGTACCCCTAATTGATATCTTCACTAACTACACCACTCCAATGAATGCTGTAAGTTTGTAACTAGATAAACGTGTAGGATAATATTGATATTTCTTTTGCCATAGAAAATGAACGCAATATTTAAAAAATTAAAGACCTTATCTAGAGACGACAATGGAAAGACTGTGTTCTCCATTCCATCAGTAATTCAAGTGAATGCCATTTTGACAGATTTTGGTGGCTATATTGATATACTTCCTAATCTACTCAAGTTTGTACAGGAAAATGGCACTATATATCCTACAGTGAAAACATTCCCTCTGGAGCAGAGTGATATTGACAACTTAAAAAAGAATTATGATACAGCCAAAAAGCTTCCATTTTAGCAAGACTATAAAAGAAAACTTAACTTTATTATATTTGTAGTACCTTGATATTGCTAGCTTACAACATACAGTGAACTCAAAGTGAATACATTTTTTGAAAATATGTCTTCATTATTATTATTAAATAACATTATGTAGTTAAATTAGTACTGGTTGGCGCTCTTCATCGTGTAAGTTTTGTAGCTATTTAATTAACACAGAGAGACAGAATGCTAAGTGTACAATGGAAATGTGGTAATGTTACACAATGAATTGCATACATAGTATATAGGAGCTATTAAATTTGAATACCATTATAAAGTATTTGTATACAATTACTGCAATGTTAACATTTAAATTGGTGGAACAAGTCAAAGGATAGCTACATAAGTTTCCAAGCTACTTTAACAATACAAAGCTGCCTAAAACATATCAATATTTTGGAATCTTGGTAATACAATTAAAATATTGTATTTTATATAATATTGTTTAGAAAATGTTTACTTAATGACAATAAATATATTCACTTAATAATTGAATGATTCAAGGTGAACTGGTTACAATAAATATCGTGTAATTATATAGTTTTGTCATTCACTCTATTGGTAGTTTTAGTTTTAATCATAGTTGGTGTGTTTTCTGAAATATTTAGTTTTAGTTTAATTTCATGCTCTCCGTTTTAGTTTTTCTTACCAAACATATATCAAATTTATTCTAAAACTAAGGATTTTGGTTTTAGTTTTAGTTAACTAAAAAACATTACCCTTTATGTATAGGCCTTACCATAGATATTAAAAAGTAAAAAAATAACTGCTACTGCACCTACTACTACTACTACTACTACTACTACTACTACTACTACTACTACTACTACTACTATTACCACTTCTGTTTTTACCACACCAGCAGTAATAATACAATGGTAAAAAAAGCTATACTGAGAATGATTAAGTGTATTGTGTAGAGAACATCAGAGGCAGGATGAACAAAAAAAAAAAGACACAATCAGCTGAGCTTAACTCGTCAGGACTCAGATGTGACTTGCTCCATAGATGGTGGTGAAGCTGACCTGAATGCATGGCCAGCGCCTGGAGCGTGACACTCTAATGGCTGATTGTATCTAAAAATGGTTAATTTAAGTCATTTGGTTGTCCAGATACCAATGCACATGTTGAAGCCATTCACCTAGCCAAATGTATTAATTTAAAGAAGGTTGTTGAGTAGCGTTCAAAATGCTGCATGTTACAATTATTGCAAGAATAGCTTCCACAATATAATGTTTTTATAATAGTAGCAAATAAATTTTATTAAAATAGATCTTGATTAAATATTCAGTTCCTTTACTTCCATGTACACATATTCATCATTTCTAGATTCTTCCATTGTAAAATTTGGAAGTAATGGTTAATTAAGCACATTTTATATATCCAACTTTAAGTCAATACCGGTAGTCACAATTAATTAATGTCAAAGAAAATGCATTCTATCATTAACTGCATGTAAATTACAGTAAAGGTGGTGATTCATAATGGTGCATCAATATATTCTATGAGAAAGAAATTGTGAAATATATTCTTGTTTATATATATGCATATATATATGCATAATAATATATTATATATATGCAGATCCAATTGTGTGTGAAAACTAACAATTGCTAGATCAGCTACTATTATGCTAGTTCAGATGTATCTTCTTCAGTTAGCAGCCTCCACAAAGCTTGACTTCTTAGAGACGAAAAGAAAACTTTGTGCATCAGTCTTCTCTGAATAATAATATATATTTTTTTTTCTGATTAGAAAGCAATGACTCCACAATAAATACACTTGCATACTTTTAGTACCAATTTCTTAATATAGTATACTTCATACATTAAAAAACCAAAAGTACTGTTTATATTTTAAGGGAAAAGACTAGAGAATGTTGACATGTCACTTAGCTGACACATTTACACTACAACGACTTTCAATATTTTCCTCTCAACATGTTTTGTAGACAGCATTTTTTAAGCCAAACTTGAAAGGAGTGAAATCAACATTTTTTTTTAATTTCAGGGAGATTACTCATTTCCATAAAATTGATATAAATTTTTGGCAAATGTAACCATTAAGATATTAACTTTATGAGGGACAAAACCAGTTTTAGGAACCCCCAATATTTTTTCATTTTCCTACTCCACTTCACATCATTTTGTCATTATACTTAGACATTTATATCAACTTAGAAAAACTTTATTTACAATATAAGTACTGATTAATAACATGATATACATATTTGAGAAAAACTAAGCTGTCTTACTTTGGGCAACTGAACCTTGCATGAAAGCAATAGAGTGGTTATAGGTGTTGGTTAGGTGGGTTGAGACTATATTCATTAGAAAGTGAGAGGATTGAAACAATAACATAATAATTGAGAGGGTAAGGAGGAGGGAGCAATGGAGGATCCAGTGGATGGGTAGGCCAAGGTTCCACCCCGTCTTCTTAACACAATTTATGACATGAATGTACCAATTTAGGAATACAGTTCACAGGACAATTGTATGCTAACTAATGCCCTTCATAACATCCAGTCATGTACAATCTATTTAAATAAATTTGATATGTATTGACCTAAAAATATTTGGACCCCTCCCTGTTGCTAGTACTGATCTGCCCCTGGGAATTTTTTTGTTATTATTATTTTGACTCTCTTTTTATTCACCTATAAAATTGAATTAGATTGAAACTATCTCACCTAAAGGGGTCTGAAAAAAAAGCGAAGGAAAAAAATGAAAAATCTTGGTTGTCACCGGGACTTTAACCCAGGACCACTGGTTTTAGCCACCAGTGCTCTAACCACTGAACTACGTCAGCCCTCGACCTCCAAGACCTTAGAAAGTTTCAATCTAGTTTGTATGAAGGATCAGAACTTGATAATTGTGATGATAAAGCCTTTTCAATCCACAAATTATGGCTCCTCTCTGGAGGGGGAGGTGTTTCCAGTCGACACCGAAAAGGTCCTTTGCTTTTTTCAGACCCCTTTAGGTGAGAAAGTTTCAATCTAGTTTGTATGAAGGGTCAGAACTTGATAATAATAAAATTGAATTAGGTTGAGATTTTTCCCTTTTCTTGGCAGAAATAAATGCTGATAGTAATCAGGGAACCTAAGAGGGCTTGCCATTGCTTGCCAAATTTTTTTTTAATGTACAGAAGCTGTTATCACCATTACTACTAAGCCAGTGGTAATTTGTAACCAAGCAGGTAAAATTTATGTCACAATCATGTTACAATTGGTAATAGCTATTTAATTACTCTGAAGTTGCCTTTTCCTTTTTTTCTGACTATGATGCTACTCTATCTACTACCTATCGGAATTGTATCACAACATGCAATAAGTATGTATTATTCTTTGCACTCCTTTCTAGTCTAAGGACAAGGAACAGTTAGAATTCCCACAATAGGGGCGTGTTCTTTACCTCTTTCTAGCCACAAGGACTGAATTTCATTAAATTTCCTGTCTGGTTGACAAAGGTTATTAAATTGTGTTTACTTAGCCTCCAAGGGTCAGAAAAATGATGTTATTCCTGTCAACCTCAAAGAGATTACTGTGCCGCCTTTGTGGTTACTATTTCCTAACAATATTCATTGACTCAGGAAACCACTTCACAATTAAATAAAGTTAAGGTCAGCTGCATTTAATAGTATGTCATCAATGGAGAGGAAGAGGGGCAATGCTTCAAGTACTGGGAGAGTCAACTTTTGAAATATCACTTTAAATGACCCGATTCAACAAAGAGCAACTATTATCAGCCCTTAGAGCCTTTTTTTTTTCTCTAGAAGAGCAATTTTTTGTGTGAAAGAACAATTTTTTGCCTGAACGGATGGAGGACTGCCAAGATTTTTTAGATATTGCTAAGGATGATTTGAAGGATGATGAAAGGGAGCTGTTGTTCAATGTATAGGCAAGGATCACTGCCTTCACATAATAATTATGTTAAAGAGCAGTAACCTAATGGGTGGGCTTTCCTACACATATCATAATGCTAATAACTAACTCTTACCATTAATTTCGCAGAGGCAACCTGAGTTAATGAATACTGTTCATAAATTGTACAATAAATTCATAATCCAAGGCAAAAACTTGACTTTCCTGTAGTCACGTATTTAAGACATTTCATACTTTCACCAATTCTCCCCTCCCACCCCTCACCCCCCATAGAGAATAGGGAATACCCTACACTATAGGACATTTAGCCCTAACCTCTTACCAGAAAGGTGTACAAACATGAACTTTGACTACAGGAAATTCAAGTCTATGCACGGTGAAAGTATTGTTAACCCACATAATTTTATTACCATTTTTCTTGGTTAAAAAGTACAAGTGTTATGGAAATAGATTTATCAGACTCCAGGAGTTGAGGAGGATTTATAAAAGTTTCAATTGCTGTTTGATAACATACACGTACTATTACATACACAAATGCATGTCAAATGTGAATGTCAAAGTGAAATTCTACTCAAAAGGCTAACAATATGAGTCCAACCCCTGTATGTCTACGCCAAGTTGGAACACATCATCAGGGCTACTCCCGTCAATACACCCCACTAAAACACTCCAACACACAACAAATTTGTTATTCGGCTGTTGTGAAGAATTGACAAGACCCTAGAGGTTATCAACCTAGTTATCAACTGATTACACACATTTACGATTTTGTTTTGGTTATCAATGGACACTTTTTGTGCAGTGCAAACAAATTACAACCACAACTAAAATACTGTATTTGAAATGATAAGATTATGAAAGGTTGAAGACTAAATTTCAAAGTCTTGGTCTATTACAATTTACTTAGAGTGAACTAGTAATGGATACACTAGCCAAAGAGTCTATATTTCTATGTGCTCACTATGTTGTTTCGTATACTAGCCAAAAAATTCTGACTATTATGTCCTGCAAAATACTATGCCATCTATACTATGTATGTGATACACAATGTTGTGATCTCATTGTAAGAGGAAGTTACTTACTCTCACAAGGAGATCACAACATGCTATGTCTTGTAGCTAATAAGCTGTTCTTTGTACCCTGCTCTAGCCTCAAGGGCCAGATGTTCATTTAATTTCCTCTCAACCTTGAGGTGTGTACTTGTGGTTGTGATTATCTAACAATATTCATTGATTCAGGATGCAACTATTAATTGTTGTAAAAGGTCAGGTGCACTTATGGTATGTCATAAATATAATTAATAGCATTTAAAGTGATCAGTATATTTGCAGGCTATTATGTGAAAAAGGAGAAGAGGCAGCTTCAATAATAAGAGTTAATATCACTCATGCCTTTCCATCCATTTTTTCTCCACAATTTTATTTCTTTTCCTCAAAAATGAAACGTCTTTTGTGTGTGATAAAATATTTAAAAATGGCTTAGGTTTTACTAGTAGCATAGTATAATAATTATATTCATTTTTTTTAAACTTCATTTATTAATAGCTAAGAAGAAAACTAATATTGACAAGCCTCCATTGACTCCCCAAGTATTATATACATTCACTTCAACAAGGAAGGGAGGACTGTGACAAATTATTCTGACCATGGTATAACACAACGAAAGAATGAGCTTGCATCACAGGAAGTAGTGGGAGTGACAACTTTAATTAGCGGATTAACAGTAGCGTTGATATGAATATCATTATAGTCCGTTAAATAACCCGATCGTACAAGCTGGGAGTCACTTTCCGCCCTGGAGAAAAAGAGCGAGAACGGAAATGGAGGATGCCGGTGATTTTTTAGATAACGCTGGTAAAGACTTGGATGACGATGAACAGGAGCTTGAGCAGGAAAAGAAAATGGAGGAAAAGGATTTACAAGACCTTAAAGACACTGTTTCTGACATGAAGGAGAGTATTGATAAAATGAAGGAAATAACAGACGAATTTAAAAAGTCCACCAAGCCAGGAGCTGCTAAAACTGTTGGTAAATTTCTTGTTACGACAACTGCTGTCGCTGTTATCTTCTTTTTCATCACCTACGCCCTGAAAAAATTACTACCAGACGATAGTAGTGGTGGAGGTGGGGGTGGCGTCGACGACGAGAGCAATAAAAGAAAAGCTGCTGTAATTAAGGCACTAACAGAGCTTAGCAAAGATATTCGAAATTTGAGCAGGGTGTTAACAGTCTGGTTTGATGCTCATTCTAGTGAGAAGGTTAAGATAGCTGGAATGGATTTGCCTCTAGTGGATATCTTCACTGACTATACCACTCCAATGGGTACTGTAAGTTACTAAATCACATTTTATATAATTTGCATACTGTTGTAACCAAATACTACAATTTTTTTTTTAGAAAATGACAGCAATTTATGCCAAATTACAGACTCTGTCTAAGAATGACAATGGCAAGACAGTGTTCTCTATTCCATCAGTGGTCCTAGTAAACGACATTCTGACAGACTTTGGTAGTTATATAGATATACTTCCTAACCTTCTTGCTTATGCCAAAGAAAAAGGCAAGGTATATCCAACAGTGAAGACATTCCCTCTGCAGCAGACGGATATTGACACCATGAAGAGTGATTACGATACAGCCAGAAAGCTGCCTTATTAGAACTTATGAACTTATATATTGTGTATTTAGAAATTACTAGCTGATATTGAGGAGGACAGATTGCATTATTGTGTTTTGTAATGTGAATGTGCTTGAACAAAAAAATAAATAAAAGATTTAAAACAACAATGTCTTTGTTTTAACATGTACTCAGCCTTGACACCGCATATATCACAAAAGTGTTTTTTTAGAAGAAAAAATAATACATTCTCTAATTATGGATGTATTTGTGCATGTTTCTTACCTTTGGTGGCTGGAATTTTCATAGTTGTGATAGTTAACCAGTACACACAAATTCTATATCTACAGCAGATGGTTACATACTATTGCCTTGGTGCAAGGTTCATTTACCCTAACATCTTAAATTAAGTTGACACCGCAGGTATTTGTTGCAAAAGCAAACTGTTGGTGTTTTAACTACTTTAGTTGTTTTGAAGGAAATTATACTAGAGGCTTGAGGAGCTTTCTTCTTGGATAATGATGTCAGATCCTTTTGAAAGATATTTAGTAAGTAATTAGAAGTTCTTGTTAGGCTTTACCATAAACCTTCACTATTAACCATGACTCTACTAGCTGCGAGTAAAAAAAAAACACCAGTCAGCTCTAGCTACTAAATTCAATTATTGGCAGAAAATGGTTGCAGCACTCTTGCAAGGACATATGCACATGAAATACAATGGGAAATGTCTAAGGGAAGAGAAATACTATAATTCCCCACACAGACTGAAGCTCATTCATTAGGGTGAACAACTAAAGCTTTTACAGAAGAGGAGAGGGGGAATTACAAATTTGATTTCCCATTTTTGTCTTCACTAAAATATAAACAATGTAATCATAGCATTTTTCTCTGGCCTTTGTGTACTGCTTAATTATGGAAATCCTAAACTAACACATTTAAATGTATGTATTGTGCACTTTGGATGTTACTGATATTAAGCAGAGAAAGCAATGTTATTTGAACACCTTATATTTTATATTTGTATAAAGTGATTTAACATTTGCCATACTGTAACTAATCATAGGGAGTTTCTGTAAAATGGTGTTTTTGCCCATACAAAGTCACAGTAAAAAAAGGGTTGCTCTGGTTACTAAAGGACTTAATTAACCATTTGATTAAGGTCATCCTTAACGTATGAATATTGCTTTATACATAATATTTGCTCCTATTTCTTGATATAGGCACTTCATATCTAAAATAAATCATACTTTTTGGTTCTCATTAGAAGAGCATTGAAGAGCTAGAATATTAAGTACACAAATGAGTATACTGTATCTTGTTAAAAATAAATTAATGCATTGTAATGGATGAGGAGTGATGAGACTCACATCTAATGAGATATTTGATAAGAATGCATTAGTTATAATAATAAAGTCTTGATAATGTTCCAATTGGTTAAGTTTAGTCAATGTTATGTCTGGTTTCTTAAAAAGAATTTTTTTAGTTTTAATTATCTGAGCTTGTCTGGCTTTAACCAGTTGTGATAACAAGTAGCAACCTTTTAAAAATTAACCTTTAAAAAATATCATGAATTTGATTAAGGTCATCCTTAACTTATGAATATTGCTTTATACATAATATTTGCTCCTATTTCTTGATATAGGCACTTCAAAATAAATCATACTTTTTGGTTCTCATTAGAAGGGCATTGAAGAGCTAGAATATTAATTACACAAATGAGTATACTGTATTACTTGTTAACAATAAATTAATGCATTGTAATGGATGAGGAGGAGTGATGAGACTCACATCTAATGAGATAATTGATAAGAATGCATTAGTTATTATAATAAAGTCTTGATAATGTTCCAATTGGTTAAGTTTAGTCAATGTTATGTCTGGTTTCTTAAAAAGAATTTTTTTAGTTTTAATTATCTGAGCTTGTCTGGCTTGAACCAGTTGTGATAACAAGTAGCAATCTACACTTCACTTTAACCACTCCATGCAATGGCCACTCTATTGGTTGTGCAAGGTTAAGAAGCCATATGAATGTATAGCTCTTAGCCACAACAAATTAATTAAGATAAAATCTGTATTAATTGTAGAAGCTTTATGTGGAGAAATGCACCCCATACCACATGAATTTTCCCTGCATAGGCTATTCTTCTTTCTGTGATAGCAGTACTGTAAAAGGATATCCTAGCATATTATCATTTTCATAATTCAATAATAATAACAAGGACTTGTTGGAGGAATCAACCCTTTTGCTAAAGGGTCTGGTTATGTCAGATTAGTCATGCATTTGTATTATGCCAAATGTACTGAACTTCTAGTACCTCCACCCCTAATCAATCCATCCACTCAAGCTAACTGGTAGTTCTATAAATGTCTTCATCCTATTATTCTATTATTTTACGCAATGATAAATTGCTTATAACAGCAACAGTTAAGTTCTGTACCAAAATTAAACATCACACAGCCAAGTTCCATCATTTTGCTGGAATTTCTGCTCGTAGGTGAGACTATTAATTTTCATTAATTGGCATTTTATTCAGAATTGAGATACTTTTTCAGTGTTCCTGCTTGAAGAGTGCGAGATTTTTCTTTAGCCTATCATATTGTACTACTGATGCTAGTCAAGAATAACAGTAATATGACTTTATCGCTAGTTTAGCATAGCTATTTCTTACAAACAGCACCATAAAACTATTCCTTGGGTGCAAGTGTCTAGCTATGTGATTATGGTGAAATTGTTCACTGCTTGTGCATGGGAATGTATTTTCCACAGGAAAGTCCAATCAACAAAATAGACACAAGTGGTCAGAACCACTTGACATGAATAGTCAAGTCATTATAAGGTTTGACCCTATAATAATTGCTACAAAAGTTTTTTTTTAATGAATTCTGGTACTGTTCCACATAAATGCTTAATTATGGAAATCCTAAACTAACACACATTTAAATGTATGTATTGTGCACTTTGGATGTTACTGATATTAAGCAGAGAAAGCAATGTTATTTGAATAGGTTATATTTTATATTTGTATAAATTGTATTAACATTTGTCATACTGTAACTAATCATAAGGAGAGTTTCTGTGAAATGGAATTTTTTGCCCATATAAAGTCACAGTAATAAAGGGTCCCTCTGGGTACTAAATGACTTAATTAACCTTTCAAAATATCATGAATTAATTAAGGTCTTCCTTAACTTATGAATATTGCTTTATACATAATATTTGCTCCTATTTCTTGAAATAGGCACTTCACATAGAATTTTAGACATTACTAGCTGGTATGAGGAGGACAGATTACATTATTGTGTTTTGTAATATGAATGTGCTTGAACAAAGAATAAAATAAAATAAGAGATTTAAAACAACAATGTCTTTGTTTTAACATGTACTCAGTCTTGATACCCACATATCTCACAAAAGTGTTTTTTAGAAGTACAGTTGAACTTCCAAATAAAGGACTCAATGGGAACACGAGTTTTGTCCATTGTTGAGAAGCTGTCCCTTCTTGGAAACCATCAGTTTTTGACTGTTCATCTAATTTTTTTTTTGTCAACTGTAATTATCAGCACAGTTTACAGATTTTGTTATGCCTGTCATGAACTCTTCCCGGTAGTGAAATATTTTCCAATTTAGAAATTCTCTCGCATCCAATGCAAAACTCCAAGCTAAATAGTATCAGCAAATACTTCTGCACCACGGTATACTGTTTTTTGAGTGTGTAAAGGCAGTTAAAATTGCTACCGCATGCAGCACAACAAGTCCATCCACATTCCACCTATGAGCTACTATTAGTTGGGTTAACTTACCATAAACTAGTCAACTACAATTGGCTGTTGTTTTTTGGCCTGCTTCAAGAGTTCATTTAAGCAACTTAAGGAATCAAAATGCTTCCTGGTACAGCCGGGAGTACTGTAGATTATCAAACTAAACTGAGCAATGGTCGTGGTAGTATCCACTTAGTTTGGGAACTCTACAGAAACAATGAATTCCTTATTCTTTAAGGCTGTGGATATGGCTCACCTACATTGATGGCACACAAGATCACCAGAAAAAATTTGAAATTTTTCTACAAACTGGATAGAATCATGATCTTTCATTGAGATATATGAGATTTGGCTGGAAACAGAATGTGCATACCTGTTGAGGACCTTTTTCTCTTCTTTTCTAATGATAATCTCTGGCAACTCACTTAAGCCATTCTAAATATTTTAATGTTATATAAAATATAATTATAATATTTAGTATGATTTATAGTGTTTGATTGTTCACTACACAATTTAATGATGCAGTCCACACAATCCCAGTATTCTGAATTTATCACTTTATATAGGAACATCTATACAAAAGCATAAATAACTCATGAAGATAATACTCATTATTGTCCATTGTAAATAAATTTCCACCAAACTCTACAGACTTCCAGTTTTATAGTTGCTAGACTGATCAAGTGCTTTTGGGATGCCAATACATTGCTGTGACCAATTAGATCACTATTTCAGTTTTCTGTTGGGGTATTTCAAAACAATGCCATACTTTTTTTCAAAAAAAGTTATCATATACTTCTGATTGTTTCACACAATCAAATAATTAATCACTGCACACATAGTGCATACTGGATATCAGAATATTTAATTGGCACTCCTTTTTTAGACCACTAATTTGACAAGTAAACGCAGGCTGATTTCCTTGCTCTAGGACCTTCATTTATCCCCAAGTCATCTTCCACCTACTGATATTTTTTCCAGATAGCCTTATTTTGCAGTCATACTTATTTGCCTAGATGTGAACCCCCAACCCCTTTTTGAATTTCTGGCTATTGGCCGGAGATATAGAAGTTACTCTAAGGGGTGGGGAGGGGGATTTACCATATACACACATATCAATTTTTCTCTTTTGTAAACCATTTTATAGTTTATGAAAGCAACAACTTCTATATTATATCTAATCATAGTAATATTTTTTATATCATAGTGATAATAAAAATTGATATTATTATTGCAATCAATTTCATCTAATTAATATTTATATTCTTTATGAATTTCTGAGCAAAGTATTCAGTTCAATATTGTTGTTGTTTTTAGTCCTTATGACAATGTCAATGTGCCTTGTATATATAAGTTGGACTTTGATTGGGGCTATTATAATGTGTCTAGTATACATTATTACTTATTCTGAGAAACAGTTTATGAATAATTAAGCAAAATTGTAGCTATGAAAATGTATCTTAGAACACTAAAAAACAACCACTGCCTTTATACAATTTCGAAGTGGTAAGTTTTAGTTTAAACTTAATACACAATTTCTGTTTAAAATGGCTAGAGTTTTAGGCCTCATAATATCATTCATAAGTTTTCCTGTATAGTTGGAAAAGTTCATACATTTTTATTACAACCACAATGAACATGAATGGAATACTTCGTTGAAGGAAACTATTTCATTACATTATGCAATGTCATGCATTTCTCCACCTTCTACAATGATTACATCATTATCTTAATTAATCCGAATGCCTATGGCTATATCAGGCTATGGCTATATAAGGCTATGGCTATGTATATGGCTTCTAACCTTACACCAACCCAATATCAAATCAATATTATAATATCTACAGGTGCTGGAAGAGGGGGACCAGGAGGGCATAGGCACACCCAGATTCTTATATGTGGGGTCCTGCTTGCCCCCTCCCCCCCCCCCCCCCCCCCCCCCCCAATCCTACCCCAGAATTTGGCCCAGCAATAACAAAACTTTAGTTGTATTGCAAAGCCACATTTTCTGTAGAGGTTGGATAACCTATTCTTTTGCTTCTCTATCAGTCAGTCTCAGCATTTCTGATTTCATCTTGTGCTTTTTATGTTCAAGAAAAAACAATTAAGGTTGAGTAGTTATAGCCCAGGTAAAAGGTCAGGTGACAGTGATTCTTGATTTTCATTATGATGCCATGGTAGTATGTCACAGATCATGTTAATTTCATTGCCTTTTATATTAGCTGGTTGTTAAGGACAAAGTATATAATATATATATATATATAATTATATATATTATTCCACCCTTGATATCTTCACAATGATATTTTTAGGTACATGACCCTGTGAAATAACTCATGATATTTCACGCTGTTATTTATTTCACGCTATACTGCCACAAGCTCATTACCCCTGTAGTTATAGCAACTGGGCCAAACCTTTTCTCTGCTCAACATGGTTAGAGCAGCTGCTAAAATATCTGCCCAACTTTACCTGTGAGTTACCATTCCTCTAGTACTAACTACAGTAGTGAAGATAACTAGTGTGGTAGTGTGGAATAAACCACTTAGTATCACTTGTCAGAGTGATATGGCAAGGTATTTCACTCTCAGGCTTTATTTTCACTCGCCTCTGGCTCATGAAAATAAATTAGCCTGCTCGTGAAATATTTTGCCATATCACACTCTAACTCATGTAATAAGTATTATATATATATAATATATATAATATTATAATTATATAACTAGCTATGTAAATTTCTAAACAAAGATGCTGGTGAAAATGAACACCCAAAATATAACCGTAATTCTAGGATGGTGTAAACTGCCTTTACAATAACCAAAAAAAACTTCTACAATATTATTATCTTAATTAATCTGAATGCCAATGGCTCTATACAGCTATGGCTATATGTGTACAATATGGCTTCTGAACCACGACAAACCCAACAAAGTAGTACCATATGCTAAGAGGCCAGATATTTATTATAAATCATTTTTTTCAAATCCATGATTAAATTACTAAGCTTTCTTCCGAAGTTCTACTGTAATTTATAAGTCAGAAGGAATAACAACTAATTGCCTGTACCTGTGATGAAATGACATTCTTGACACTATCATAACTCATCCAATGAGCTACTAATTGTTTTCATTGGCAAGTCTTGCAGTACACTATATCTAGTAGTTACACATATTTAACTTCTGGGAAGATTACACACAATAGTAAAAAATTATTTTTATAAATACCTATGTGTTTTAATGTTTTCCAGCTTTGTTCTGATTCTTTCTTACAAAGGTGATAAAAACTATTGCAACAACTGTACACAACTATTCAAAAGTCAAAAATGTGTAAACTATTAATTTTTTCCAGGTTATCGTTCTGAGTGTAAGTTCCCACCCTAACGTTATAAAATATGTACTTTGCAATGTTAAATACATTTATTTTACGCACAATGTCTAATATGTTTCTCCACAATACAAGATAGTAATAATTTCTAGTACAAAATACATTTATAAAATGATATTGTTCATACAGGAGACCTAATAAGGCAGCTTTTTAGCTGAATGGTATGCACTTTTGATGCGGTCTATATCCGTCTGCTGCAAAGGGAATGTCTTCACTGTTGGATATACCTTGCCTTTTTCTTTGGCATAAGCAAGAAGGTTAGGAAGTATATCTATATAACTGCCAAAATCTGTTAGAATGTTATTGACTTGGGCAGCAGCAGGGATAGAGTATACTGTCTTCCCATTTTCATTTCTAGACAATGCCTGTAACTTTGTAAAAATTGAAGTCATTTTCTAAGAAAGAAATTGATAATTATTGAAAACGTGCATATTAAAGCTATGAGTTTAGTAACTTACAGTATTCATTGGAGTGGTGTAGTTGGTGAAGATATCCACTAGAGGAACATCAACTCCTCCTACCTTAACCTTCTCACTTTGATGAGCTGTAAACCAGACTGACATCACTCTGCTCCAGTTTCGGATATCCTTTCCCAGGTCCGTCAAAGCTTTGATTACAGCGATTTTTTTCTTATTGCTGTCGTCGCTATCACCTCCGCCACCGTCGTCGCTGGAAACTAGTTTTGCCAATGCGTAGCTCACGAAAAAGAAGATTACAGAGACTGCAGTTGTAGCAGCAAGAAATTTACCAACTATTTTAACAGCTCAGGCCTCAGTAGATCGTTTAAACTCCCTATTCACTTCATTCATATCAACAATGCTCCTCTTTATGTCCTTAACTCCCTGCTGAAGCTCATCTAAATCCTCTCGCGCAAAACGTTGTCTCTCTAGATCTCTTTCCTCCTCATTCAAATTGTCTTTAGCTTGATCTAAAAATTCTTCTGGGTCTCCCATCTTCTTTTCTTTAGTTTTAGAGCCGAGTCCTGCACTTCATAATTAGCTGTTTTAAGTTCCTATTCCATTTCCGGTTTTAAGATTGACAAGGTATGCGCAACCAAAATTAAAAATTATTCACCTAATCAAATAGTTAGTGGCTTTGGAAAGAATTTTTGACACAGGAATTATTTCATACTAAAATGTTGCCTTGTTTATAGATAAAAATTGTCAGTGATATAGGCTTTAATTATAAGCATAACAGATAAATGACCTCCTAAATGTGCTAGCTGAGTCAATGGATACTATAGAATAGGTTGCCACACATAATCTTTGAGGTGTAACGAGATCAACTGGTAAATGATAGCTTAAAATAAATGGTAATTATTATTGCAAAGTGAAGGTGACAACATTATCTCCTAAAGTAACTCAAGTATAATAAATCTGGATATTTCTTCCAATGGTATAAATAAGCTTAAACCTACCTTTTTTTAAGGGGGGCCTTCACCACAAAAAAAAGATTCTTTAATCAAATATATTTTTATAATTACAATGGGGGACAATTTTAACCAATACTATATGGTACAAAAAATGTGCTTTGCACCACAATGTTTATGTTTTTTGTTACTTTTGTAAGTACTGTACGGTAAAAGGTGGCCACCAGGATAGAAAAGCTGATGAAGTATTTGTGTCAAATGGATCAAGTAATTAGTAAGAAATCAGCAAGAAAATCTTAAAAGTGTGCTAATTTTCTAGCAGTCTGTAATTAGTAAGAAATCAGCAAGAACGTTTTAGCTGTCACAGAGAACCTTATAATGGAATTTGATTAATTTGAACTCTAATAATTTAATTTAAAAAGTTAATATGTTTACAGCAGATGACTGGGAAAAGATTTTTTTTGTGTTGAGTAAATATTTGCTTCGCTCCACTATTTTTTGGGGGGTTTTGTTCCTCTTGATTCCATAAGTATAACTTTATAATACAATTGTGTGGTAATGATACAATAGATTTGGTTAATTTCACCCTAAATGTAATCAAGATACCAGGATAGTGTAATAAATGTATCTTAAAATTAGCAATATCCAAACCATAAGTAATTAGTTCTCTCCCTAATGAAAATGCTTCTTGCATTTAAATTCATGTGTTACAGACAAATGATGGCTAACATATGAGACTGACTGACTGACTAATAACTAAATGACTCAAATATTAAACATTGTATAATGAACATTTTAGACGCTATTCAGATTATTTAGCATGACTGTTTACTAAAACTTAACCTAGCGTTTCCATTTCTTGCAGATGTTCCCTTCAGGGTCAACTGAGATCAGGTGATATAATCAACACAATGTAAATGGAAAGATAACCGGAGCCGAGGGTACACTTAATCTAATCTTCATTATATCCTAAAGGGTGATTTGCGAGTAGCATACACAGCATTTGGCTATTAGAATGAGAGAATTTGCTATTATTATTAATTTTCTGCCAGAAAGACTGAATCATTGAAATTGATTCTTGTTCGTTTTAAATCAGCTAAAGAAATCTAATGCTATGAAAATAAATAGCTATAGAATTCCTATTCTTAGAGTGAAAATGTTATCAAATATTACTCATTAATAACAAATACAGGCTGTAGACATTGTATGACACATTTATTCAACATGAAATATATAAAATATACTAATCCGTCCTCCTGAATACCAGCAAATAATGTCCAAGTAAACTACATATTAGTCAACAAGTTCTAATAAGGCATTCAATCAGTATTCTAATTCCCCTTAATCAAATAAAGTGATTTCGAAGTGTTGGAAGTTAGAGAGTACCACATAAATTTAATGAGTAAATTTGTCAGCCTAATTTAACCGGTTATCCTTTAAATTAAAATGAAATCGAGAATAAATGCTAACAACAATCCCCACCTCTCTGCCAATTCTGAAATGTCTTCTTATGTGCTAAACTAGTCTGAACCAAAGATAATTATTTATCAATAATGTAAATGCTTTAACCAATCGAAACTTTGTACATACAACAGATTGTCAGAATCAAAGTTCAATTGCCATAATGACATTATTCGTTTGACAAAATAAGACATTATTGTTGGAAACTAGGGAACACAAGAATATATAAAAATTAGGAAACAAACAGCCATTCCAAGATTATTTAAATTATTACGTCTCCCAAGGAAGATAGCAGAGATTAGCATGAAGCTGCAAAACATACACAAACATGTTTGTCCTTCTAAAGTCTAACATGTTTGCTAGACTTTAGAAGGACAAACATGTTTTTGTATGAGGTATTAGATAGGTTGCTAATTGGTGTGGAATGTGATTGAGGTGTTTGTCAGATGGATGTATTATAATTACGAATTCTAAGCTTCTAATCATTAAATACCATTGACAAAAATAAGCAACAGTAGACAGCCAGGGAAAGATCCAGGAAGGGAGGGGGGGGGGGGTGAGGGCGAGAGGATCACCCTCCCAGAATATTACAATGTACAAAGGTACCAATACAGGCAATATTGTTTATGCATGCTAATTTATGCTCTTCATTATTCATTTATAGATAAATGTCCAAATTATTTACACTTTCATTAAATTTCACAAGTTTTGACATAATTTTGCCCCTCCCCATATTTAGAACTGGAACCGCCCCTGACAACCTCTGGTAACACTTCAGGTGGCAACATATACTACCTCAGAGAAGACTGCATGAGCATACCTGCTGATGACCACCGTTAATACACATAACAAAAGATAACTCACTATGTTGTTCAGCATTTACATAGTATACCACAAAGTTCAATGCTTATATAAATTTGACATTAATTAATTGTGACAATTGACTTATTTGGTATTAAGTATGAGATAGTTTACTACATTTGCAACTATTTAATTAATAGATATTTCCACATTTTCCATGACAAACAATTTCATAATGCTCAATACTTGGACATAAGAGTGAAGAAATAGTAATCAAGAAGTAGTAGTATTAGTGGTGATAGTAGTGGTAGTAGTAGTAGTAGTAGTATGTACGTATACCAATTCAAGATAACTTACTACAAAAATTGCACAAAGATTACAATAGTACCTCACGTATTTAAAGCATTTGCGGCTATCAAGATGATAGCTTGGCGTAGCCAGATAGCTCAAATTGTGCTCCAATGAACTATTTTCTTCGCCTGCATAGTGGGTTACAGGTTGGTAAAGGATGTCGCTACACGAGACTACGAAAAATGTTGCAGCCAGACAGATGTACTAATCAATTATTTGGTCAAAACAATTCACAAATGAAGGTAATGTGCATTATAGTTCTCTCATAAAATTTTTATTTCATTTTGTCATTTCAAATAGTACAGCTCAACATTTTCAAATCGCTATTTATATCAGTAAGTGTTTTGTTAGTCTGACATAGCCAGACCCTATACCTAACACTTTGCTGGGAAAGGTAGGTAAAGGGGACTTGAAATCGGCATATTGTCTTGGTTGTGGAAGTAAGGAAAAAAGATAATTGCATGGAAAGATGTATAACTGTGCATAGTACTCTGGGCCAGCCCACATAAAGGAATAGAAAGAGTATACATTAGTTAACTAGTCACAATTAGTTTCGTGAATATGTGTGGATTGTTTCTTGTGGTCAGTGTAGCTGCACCCAATGCATGGTGTCCATTTATGGACTTAGTTATTTCATGTTGCCAGTATCAGTGACAGGAAGTTTGCAGCCTCTGTGAAGTATTTAATGAGTAGAGTGTGCATGCATTTTGTCAGTCTAGTATCATGTCACTCATTAATCTGCTTTAAAACCTAGCCTAGGGTGCATACAGGTGCATCTTAAGCAGTCTTTTGGCAGCAACTGCTTGCAGTCTCCAGTGTGAGTGTTTGACTGAGTCTGTGACAACAGCCGTACCCCAGGCCAACACATAGCTACAAATGATGTGTGGTATATGATGTGTCTCCTTGGCAATACCAAATAATAGTGCTCTATTAGCAACAATATGTCACAATTGTAATGTCTTCTCAACAAGCAAATTGTCACTGTGAAGCATGCAAATGACCTTATTTGTGAGTACTCCCGTAGAAAGTTTGAACGTCAAAACTACTGGTAAATAAACATGACAATCAATTTGATCCAATACCAAGAAATTTTAGTTGTAATGTCACCTCGTTACACCCGAAAGATCTTAACAATAAAAAATATCCTTTACCAAGTTAATATCATTAGTAATATATTTACTAAACAAGTAATCTAATGTACTACACCATCAACCATTTGGCTAAAATTATAAGTTAATTTGATCCACTAAAATTACGTATCACAATCACCAACCAGCATTTAGTATGTGCAACATGGGCAGCATTTAACATGTGTAGCATTCACATAAGCTAGCAAATTCTTAGAATTATTGATTTGATCCCTTTACCCAATTTTGACAATTTTAAGAACATAAAATTCACCTGATAAAGGCAATCTGAACGATGTGAGCCCATGGTCATATGTACTCACATTCCTTGCTGAGGCAGTGATGTGATCTCATCAGACACATTCCCCTGTGCAGCCTTGGAGATGAAAACTCGGCAAGTCAATGGCAAATAGTCAGTTGTAATTGCCGTAACTCACCAAAGTCCCCCCAAAAGGTGGACAACACCTGTTCTGATAACTTTAAGTACACTGATAACCTTTACCCCTAGCCAATCAGATAAAAGAAATGTTAATTTTTTTGGCATGATGGCTACAGGCTATAATATGGCACTCCACAGGGAAAAGATGAAGTGAAAGAGACTTAGGCATGAATATAACAATAGCACAGTTATTTTCAGCTGCATTGTACGGATATATTTTCTGTTCACAATACCATAACTCAATATTATTAAATTGAGTTTAAAAACGGTATATTGGGCTGTAAACAGAGAATACCGCTTTGAAAACATATTTCATATGTTTTTCACGTGAGCTCATTAAAGTTTGCTTGTAACTAATAAATTGGTATACACTTCCCGCTCCATTATGGTAAGGTCTGATAATGACAACCCCACATTAAAGAACAATGAACATCATGCTGGTTCACTTTGACAAGGAATTTTAAAACAATAAACATTATTGGGCAACTTAAAACCTAGATCATTTGTAAGGTACTTGAGTGACTATAAATTCTTCCTATAATAACAAAAGCAACTTATTCCCTATGATATAGTATCGTTTGTTCAAACACTAAAATAACTATGATATCAATCTTCCCCACAGGAAACGATCCTCTGGCTATAAATTATGGAGTGCTAGTACATTAAGATCAATTGTTATAATTCATTTAACATGACATATAACCAACAACAATAGCCGAAATTGAAGCAATAGCTGAATTTACTGAAGAAGCAGCAGATGGCTTTGGTGATACTGCAGCTGAGGATGCAGAAAGTGTAGAAGAAGAGCTTATTTCAGAAGAATCACAAGAACTTGAGGAGGAAGTTGGTGAAGCAAAGGAGTGCTGGAAAACTGCAGAGTGTTATTAGGCGTTTGAGACAAATAAATGTTGGGGCAGTTTTAAAGAACTTTACTGTGTTTGTAGCTCAACAGGTTGTAGTTGGAGTGGTTTTCTATGGTATCAATATAGCAATGAGCAAATTATTCAAACAAATGAATGAAGTGCAGGAAAGATGTGGAACAAAAACTAGCGAAGACTAAAGCTCTGAGTGCTTTACTCACTGATATCAGTACTGTCTCTAAAGATCTCACTACTGGGCTCAAGGCTCACGAGTCTGACAAAATAGTTATTGCCGATGATATCACTGTACCTCTCACTGACATCTTTATTAAGTATACCTCCAAAATGGACTAAGTAAGCTCTTATCTTATTCTGTAATGTTTTTTTTATATTGCCATTATTTCATTAGAGCTTGAAAGCCAGCTATGCAGTGGTAAAGGAACTTACAGTAAAACATCCAAGTACACATAAAACCAAGTGCTTGACACCAACTACTAAGCAAATAACTACAGTGGTTACAAACTCAAGGGATTCATAGGAGAGCTTGAAGACTTCTTGACCTATGCCAAGAAGGAAGAAAGCAAGTTTCCAATCCTCCGTACCCTAACACTCACTGAGGCCAACATGGATAAACTGCATGCTGACCTGAAGAAAGTTCAAGACATGCCATATTGAAATAAACAGAAAATAAGCAAACTGAGTATTAGTATTATAAAAATGTAACTTTTGATGTATATTAATTTAGTACAAATATTGATATAATTATAGCATTTAGATACAAACAAATTCATGCTATTAATATGTAGATTAATTCAAGTCATTATCATTTTAATATATACCATTTCATCAAAATAATAACATTTCTGTCTTTAATTTTTTTAAACTTCTTGCATGTAACTAGTTAATAAAATTATTTTATAACCAAATAAATTATAAAAAAGGAAGTTTTAATTCATTTAACACTATTTATTATAAAAAAATGAAAAAATCCCACATTTATTTGAAATCCATGATGGCAAGATATTCAATAAGACTAGAAAAAATACAGTAATTATTTATAAATTAAGGAATGTATAACTTCAATGCAAATATTTTCCTCTACTACATTAAATTTTTGAAAAACTATTATCCTCCAGAATGATATTCTGTTGACAATGCACTAGACCACATATTAGACTAACAACACTATTAAAAATGGGGACTTAGTTTTGGTGTTAAATAGGAGGCGCTGCCTGAGCACCCCAGTTTAAAGCCTCATATTGTCTCCATAGTTAGTCATTACTAAAAAATATTTTAAATGAAGAAACTAGAGGATATAAGCTATCAATTATACATGCTCATTGGGTATAACGTATATTGGTGTGTAAAAAACACCTCATGAGGTGTTATTTAAACACCCTGTTTTAACAGAGAAATAAATTAATCAATTAGAAGAGAATAAATAGTTTTATAGTATAGGATAGTTTTGTAGCAAAGTCGAACAAAGTTTCATCACAAATATTATGTTTAACCGGATAATAATGTTCATGAATATAGGTCATGTTAGATCCTTCCCACAACTTCATATCACTTTGATGAAGACCATCCTCATTTTTTAATATCATGAAAACATCTTGAAGTATTGTTCTTGTTGAGCGATTCCATCAACTAAACCTGAAAAACAAAACATTATTATGAAAAACAAAACATTATTATGAAAAAAATAACCCATACTATAAAACTATTTAATCTCTTCTATTTGATTAATTTAATTCTCTGTTAAAACAGGTTGTTTAAATTATATATAATAAATGGCATGGTATAATTATTTTTCCAGCTAAACTAGTTGCTTTTTACGGTCTTCATAAATTGTCAGGAAGTCCACAACAAATTACTTCTACCATAAGATTCTATAATAACCAAAAGCACTGCACCTTGCATAAAGATTGACTTTCTTATTAAAAACAACAGCAACAGTATTAACTAGCTATCTATCTACTTGTTTAAACAAAAGAATCAACTACTAATAATAATAACTTTAGCTGTAATTCAAACATATAGAGTATTGCAGAGTACTATTTGCAATGAGTACAACAAATCTGAATAGTTTAGGACAAAACATCTGTAAGTTATTCAATATTTGCTTTGTTAAACAAAATACCTTCAACCTTCAATAACAATGCAGAGATTGTTCAACTTGAAACCTCTACTACAGTAGGAACAAAAAAACTATACAAAAATAGTAAAATAAAAACATTTAAGTCCTTGCAACAATAAGCAGGAATTATAAAGTAAATTATCAGCAAAACATTCTATTGAATTACACAATGATGATTTCAACTTACAATGCTTCAGGTTAGTAAATGTCATACCCACATAGGGAAGTAAGGCACTCACCCTAATGGCATTTTGGAAACTTCCAAGCTGGAACAATGTAACCAATATTTAATGAAAACAGGGAAGTATTTTGAAAGACAAAAATATTCTCACCACACAAAAGATTAGAGTTATCGTATCATGGAGTTTCAACATGGAGGTATATTATTGTGTTGCTTGCTTTTTTTAAAAATTGTTCAGCATGTTTGACCTATACAAAACAATGATATTAGTTCCACCACATCATGCTTGAAGCAGGAATTTTTGGACTCACTTGGTCCAAACAAAAAAATACATGTAATAATTTCCAGTTTGTACTGTGATTGTATATAACTTGTTTTGTTTCGATCAGAGTCACTATTAAACTAATTTGTATGGTTCCAATATTAATACTATATTTTTATACATCTTTTAACCTTGCTAAAATTAAAAATATAGTAAATAGTAATGACACATAATCAATGGTAATGAATAATGTGCAAAAAACATAACAACAACAAGCAACATTATTTAATAAAAGTAAATGAAGCATAATATGTGAAAATATCTCATTTATTTTGTTTGTTCAGTATGACTAATATCACTAGATTCATTACTAAAATATTCTCATTCAAATGTATATTACATAAGCAATAATTGAATTTCAATTGTAAGTAGTAAGAATTATTTCACGAAGCGAGACTTACACACTTATGAAACTACTGGCAACAAAACTCATTTTGACTAATGGATCTACTAAAAATCAAGCAAAAATATTTTTTTTTAATTCAGATAGGTATGAACACAGTAGTAGAGTAACAAACATAAAATTAAGTGTGTCCCACAGGAAGTATCTAGCTTTCAATGAATCAAAACAATTAATATATTCATAACCACTACTTGTATTTAAGCTCAGATCATGTTTTCCAAGTGCAAATAAAATATTCTTCTACTGATAAAAGTTACTATGGGCATTGTTTTAGGAGTAGAAGCTGCTGTTGGCATAGCTGAAGCTGTGGAAGCTGGAACTGCAGCAGCTGAAACTGGGGAAGCCATTGCTGGAGCTGCTGAAGCAGGTGAGGCTATCTCTGCTGGAGCTGAAGCTGGAGGTGAAGCTGGAGCTGAAGCAGGGGCTGAGGCTGGTGGAGAAGCCGGGGCTGAAGCTGGTGGTGAAGCATTACAACAGGCGTTAAGTAAACTTGCTGAATATGGACAAAAAATTGCTAAAATGGTGGTAGATTATATACAAATTGATGCAGTTTTTAAATCAGCCAAGTTGATTTTAGAGCAGCTAAGCAAAGATCCAAAAGCACACGAGCGTGCAATTAATCTTACAAAGCTTATTAATGTTCTCAATGCAACTGGTACTATCTTAAAGCAATTGAGTGACTGGTTAACAAATAATGCTTCCAAAGAAGTTAAGGTTAAGGAATATGTGGTATCACTGCAAGGAGTACTCTCCAAATTCATTCCTCATATTGGATCTGTAAGTTGATATTGCACAATTCTATTGCATTTTATGATGTTTGGTGTGTTTCCTGCAGTCAGCAGCTGTGCTACAGAAACTGGCTAATCAAGTCTCCCAGAAGAATGTGAAGAAAGACCCTGTCACGGATGGAGAATTGGCTGCTCTTGAAAAGGGATTGACTACAGTTCTGCAAAGTTTTAAGCAACTAGCAGACTTCAAGAATGAGCATTCCAAAGTAATAACCATACTCAAAGAATTGCCAATTAATTCAAGTCAAGTATCTTCGCTACAAGCTCAGATGCCAGCTCTAAAATAGACTGTTTACCACATATATCAATTAATTTTGAGGCAAACGTCATTAAGTATAAACTAGACTTTAGTAACTCTTGAACACATTATACTTAATGTGAGTGTTTTATGTTTAATTGCATTCATTAGTTTACAAATGTTATCAAAGCAAAACTACATATTGGTTGTAAAGACACTGCATGTAGCACTTCATGCTGCATCAAATGAAAAGTTTTTACTTAACACTATTTTAAAACACAGAATGCTACCAAATTTAACTCAGAATAAAAATTGTTTTCTTAAGATACAAAATCAACCATACAACGATTGACTAAAATTTGACATAATTACTATGCATTGTGGGTATATACTTAAGTACTTAAAAAAACGTGAATATATTATAAGAATCTTTAAGGTATTCAGTATTCATCAACACTCCCTTATTCAGGACTCAAGATTGTTGTTGACCATACTGAACAAAAAAGTAAACAATTCTATTTAATTCACTAGAAAACACTTCAGACAAAGAAAATTCTAAATAACTCACTCAGGAATACAACTTCCCAAAATAATTATTCAGCCATACTAAATAAATTAATTCCTAATATATATCTATAAATATAATTTTATTTATCAATTCTGCCACAACATTGTAATTTTGAAGAAACATCTACAAAATATATAATAGTAACAAATTATGTTTGTCCAATATTTCAGGTTATAAATAAATCTATGCCACTAAACTCAATATTATTTGTCTTTCTCCAAGCCAACATCCTCGTTAATGAATGCTACTGTACTAAGGGCAGGTTCTAGACCCTGAACAAGGCTATCAGTCTTATGGTGTCTGAGTGATATTTAATTAGAAGCCCTACCTCCCATCAAGATTTCATTAGCACAGAATTATTTTTTAACTGCATGTTTGGCCTATTAGGTGTGTAAAAGGCAAAGTCTGTCATGTCTATGTACTTTCTCCTAATCAATGTATATTAGACACTACAACAATATCAATAGAGCTGAATTTGTCTATAGTAGAAGAAAATAATAATGACATAGTTATTCTTGACTGTAGCCCACTATTTAATTTATTTTACTTCAAATAACCAGCTGAAGCTCTGTTAACACTTATTCCTCTAGCTCTTTAAACAATCATGACATTGTGAGGTAATGTTTTCATTTATATATTGACAGCTTTTTTTTTTGTAGATAAGTTACTGAGTTTCTTTCAACTACAAACTAAGAAATCATACTAGATTACTTTCGGAGCATGAAAGGTTGCAGAAGTATACTAAACCAGACCTTCTGACATTTTTTTCTCCAAATTGAATGGCCATAATGGCTGGGCTGATAATAGTTGCTCTTTGTTGAATCGTCTATAGTTAGTAAAATAAATTAAATAATGGGCTACACAGTTAACCGATTAACGCCGGAAATTAAATTCGCGATTACGTGCGCGTACTCCGAAATTGTTTACAAGAAATCGTGACCGTCACCTCGAGGCTTGAACCGCCTGAGCTTTTTCTTGTCTAGAGGCAATACGTTTCGAAGTAACCGACGGCGATGTATTAACTGATTGAAGCTAAAGCCTTCCTCTACCCGCGGGCTAAGTTTTGTTTAGTTTCTAGGCGTTTGAAGTGTATGAAGTGCGCACTCATTGGAAACTACAAGCTTCAAGGTAAGTATACCATTGTTAGCATCAGTATTGTAAAAGTTTAGGCTAAGACCTCATGTTTCATAGCTATATATTGTTGTTTTAAATGTTCACCAGCCGCTTGCTTTGAAATAATTCAGCAACTATGGATTTTGGCTGTTTATTTTTTTTTTTGTGTGAGCCATATACTAGAATAATATAATATTATAACATAACAAGCAATTATATAGACTACTGTGTTTGCAATTCTAGGATTTTTTTCTGATAATACTATGAAGTAGTCTGATTGAACTCCCATGGTGACAAAGCCACACTCCATAATCACCTCTGTACTGTACCATGATGTGTCTGTTGTTACTGTTCTTGACATAGATTGCACTTCCTTCTCTTCATACCTGAGAAACTTTCTCCTAAGAAATCCATTTTATGGGCACCTTCAAGTAGGGGAGAACTGGGAGGAAGAAAGTCTGTATCCTCATGCAATAATAACTTGACCTTTTTGTGGTTAGTGTTGTTCAAAATCTATATAACCCTCTGTGTATGAACAAACGAAGCTAAAATAGCTTGCCTTTTTCAACCTTTACTTCCTCCAGGTCATCAAATTCTTCATTGCTGCCCTCCATGAAGACTTCTTGGCCACGGACCTCTACACCTGAGAAGTCTTCTCCCTTATTCTATCTCTATTTCTTTGATATCATAAAATTCTTCATCACTGCCCTCTATGAAGACTTCTTGGCAGTCTTTCAATTTTATTGACAAGTTTATATCATATTAATAATTGATAAATATTTTTGTCTATTAGTTATAGCTATTCATATTTTTTTTTTGTAACTTTGATTTTCTTTATACACAAACAGTGCTACAATTTCAATCTACAAATAATAAAATAGTTTCTATGGTAAGGGTCATTAAAACCTTGCCTCCCTTACACTTACCTCACAGGAGAATCGCTAAGGCGTTGTGGGAGCTCTTGAAACACTTGCGATTGCTGCTGGTAGCTAATTGAAGCGGGTACTATGGCGGTTACGCAAAAATGCGTAACCCGCGCTGTGAAGCACCCTCGTGCTTGACGCAGAAACGCGTAATTCGGCGATAATCGGAGCTCTTTAAACAATCATGACATTGTGAGGTAATGTTTTCATTTATATATTGACAGCTTTTTTTTTTGTAGATAAGTTACTGAGTTTCTTTCAACTACAAACTAAGAAATCATACTAGATTACTTTCGGAGCATGAAAGGTTGCAGAAGTATACTAAACCAGACCTTCTGACATTTTTTTCTCCAAATTGAATGGCCATAATGGCTGGGCTGATAATAGTTGCTCTTTGTTGAATCGTCTATAGTTAGTAAAATAAATTAAATAATGGGCTACACAGTTAAGAATAACTATGTCATTACTACTATAGACAAATTCAACTCTCATGCTGCTGGATACCAAGGGAATATCATTAGGCATGAGATCACATACATTTATCTTCCAGTACAATTACATTCATTAGCACAGAAATATTTTTTAACTGCATGTTTGCTGTATGTATATTGGACACTACAACAATATCAATAGAGCTGAATTTGTCTATAGTAGTAAAATAAATTAAATAGTGGGCTACAGTTAAGAATAACTATGTGATTATTATTTTCGTCTACTATAGACAAATTCAGCTCTATTGATATTGTTGTAGTGTCTAATATACATTGATTAGGATAAAGTACATCCTATTCATGACAGACTGTGCCTTTTACACACCTAATAGGCCAAACATGCAGTTGATTAGTTTTTTCTGACTATGATGCTACTCTATCTACTACCTCTCCGAATTGTATCACAACATGCAATAAGTATGCATTATTCTTTGTATTCTTTCTAGTCTAAGGACAAGGAACAGTTAGAATTCCCACAATAGGGGTGTGTTCTTTACCTCTTTCTAGCCACAAGGGCTGAATTTCATTAAATTTCCTGTCAGGTTGACAAAGGTTATTGTGTTACTCAGTTCCAGCCTCCAAGGGTCAGAAAAATGATGTTATTCCTGTCAACCTCAAAGAGATTAACGTGCATTTGTGGTTACTATTTCCTAACAATATTCATTGACTCAGGAAACCACTTCAGAATTAAATAAAGTTAAGGTCAGCTGCACTTAATAGTATGTCATCAATGTGGGGAAGAGGAGCAATGCTACTTTAAATTATCCTCATGAACGTTGTCCAGAATTCATGAGCTAACAGTGTTCAGACAGGTCAATTATTAATGAGATAACAATGTTCAGGACAGGTCCAGTATGTTTTCAGACAAGTCCAGTATTAATGAACTTAACAGTGTTCAGGACAGGTCCAGTATAAGCTGTTGGAGTTCAGGAAAAAACCATGAAAGAATAGCATTATCCTGACTGCTTGAAGCCAGATAAAACTTTAAAATAATATTACATGATTCTCTACTAAATTCTCCACAGGGCAAAAACTTGAATTATCTGTAGTCACCTACTTAGGAATTTTATGTTTCTCCACTTTCCTGGTAGAGAATAGGAAAGAATCTCACGGACTGGCTCAAAGCTCACCAGTCTGACACCATAACCATTGATGGAGACATTACCATTCCTCTCACTGATATCTTCATAAAGTATACTACCAAAATGCAAACAGTAAGATTTTGGTTCATAATTATGGTGTATTTTATGATTCATTGTTTCAAATTTTATTTTAGAGTTTAAGATCAGCTTTGAAGTGGCAAAAGATTTAACGAAAAAAACTAATGGTGGAAAAGTTCAATTTTTGACTCCAACCAGATAACCAAAATTGTTACAAGCTCAGAAGACTTCATATCAGCTCTTGGAGATTTCCTCAAGTATGCCAAGGAGAAGGAAAAGGATTTTCCAAATTTAAAGAGCATACCACTTACCCAGGAAAATATGGATAAACTCAACTCAGACTTGAAGACTATCAAAGATTTACATTACTAATTTTTATTAAAAAAAATAACTGTTTGCATAACATTTGTGTATAAATAAAAATAATAGAGTGTGTGTTCTTATGATTTAGAATTGTCCTATTCCACTACTTCAACCTCAAACAACTAAACTACTAGACTGTACTTGGGGAGAGAAACCAATAGAATATTTTGGTATATTCAAATGCAACAATTAGCTACTATTTTATTTCTCCAAAATCATGCAACTGATAAAGTTGTAACAAATTAATGGGACTCCTCTTAAATATATCTTGATTACAATTAAACACTTGTAAACTAATGGTAAACTATATCATGCTGTTTAAGTAGAGTAACCACGTTTTTACGACCTAGGGCAGTAAGGCACATAATTATACTATTATAGTTTGAACAATTCTTCAAACAGGAAGTACAGCAATAAAAGCTTTAAATACATTTATAACCTTTGGTATATAAGCTGCAGTAGGACTTCAGTTATTCAAGTACGTTGGGACCAAGAGGCGTTCAGATAACTGACGTCGTGCCATAAGTATTTTTTTTCGAAAGGTACGGTACCAAAAAATTATTATCGGGAATATGGGCATTGTATTGGGAACGGAGGCCGCTATAGGTATCACTGAAGCTGCAGAAGCTGGTACTGCTGCAGCAGAAGCTGGTGAAGCAGCCTCAAGAGCTGCTGAAGCTGGTGAAGCCATTTCTTGGGCTGAAGAAGGCGCTGAAGCTGGCACAGAAGCTGGAGAAGATGCTCGAGAAGCATCAGAATATGCTTTAAGCAGTCTCGCTAAGGCTGGTGAAAAAATAGCCAAGATGGTCAAAGAATATATTATAGAAATTGATACAGTATTTAAAATGGCCAAGGCCATATTGGAGATGTCGAAGGACCCTAAAGCGCACGAACGTGCTTTAAAACTTACTGCACTTATTACAGTGCTCAATGAAACAGGCTCTATTTTAGACAAACTGAACGATTGGTTAACTAAAAACACTTCTAAAGAAGTTGATGTCAAAGAGTATGTGTTTTCTCTCCAAGGTGTATTGTCTAAATTCATACCCCAAATAGGTTCAGTAAGTATTATATATGATAAGTTCACATCCTGTGTATAAATATAATATATTGTTATGTATATCACAGTCTGCCGCCGTTCTTAAGAAACTAGCCAGTCAGGTATCTAAAAAGAATGTGAAGAAAGATCCAATCACAGATGGTGAACTGGGAATCCTGGAGAAAGGTTTGGACACTGTTTTGGAGAGTTTTAAAAAACTAGCAGACTTCAAGCAAGAACACATGAAAACTATTAAAATTCTTAATGAAATGCCAATTGATGAAAATGAGGTGTCTCACTTACTAGCAGAGATGCCCGAAAAATAATGGAACTTAGCTGATTGACTTCGTTTTATTTTGTGCAGATTCATAATTGCTGTTGCTGTGTAATGTATAATTAGAACTTGTAGGCTGGACAGGGTGTGGTGGAACGGTCGTTAATCGCTCAAGTATTGCTTTGACGACTTTCTCCAATGTTGCTACCAAGTTATTGAGACTGTGTATCGAGTTTGTCCGCACGTTTCTGGGAGACATGTAACTTTATAATATTTCAAGCACACCAGAGGGGTGACACCAGAGGGGTGAATCTGTGCCTACTAGAAAAGGCAAGATAACAACAGTCAGCTTTTAATCAGACATGCATTTTGTAGTAGAAGACAGGGGGCTATTAAAAGTAGTCTAAGACAGTTCTCAGATATCAGACCACCGATCATATATTGTTTGCTAGCTAACAAGTAGCTAGCTATAAGCTGCTATTGTCATTGAAATAGATTGGTGGTCTGATATCTGAGAACTGTCTTAGACTACTTTTAATAGACCCCTGTCTTCACTACAAAGGCCTGTTGATTATAAGCTGACTGTCGTTATCTTGCCTTTTCTAGTAGATATACACCAGACTTGAATGAGTGCTCGGAGTCACCTCTCTGGTGAGCTTGAAATATTAGAAAGTTCCATGTCTCCCAGGAACCTTCTATTTATGCTAAATTTGCAACATGTAAAAGTTTCTGTAAGCAAACAAGTAACAATTTCTCAGCAATAGCTCTTGACCGTTATGAGCAGAATTATGCCCCAAGATACCAAGAGAGGAACTGTAGCTTAAAAGTAACTAAAGTATATTATATGATACGTGGAATAGTGGCTGACCAAGAATTGAAACAGGGTTTGAAAATTGTGTACCTGATATCAGTGCCAATCGCCATCTTGAGCAGTATGTATTTGTACAGACTACATTCATTGTAGAAGTAGCATCACACCCTGTTGGTTGGTATAGAATGGAAACCTATTACAAAATAACAACAAAAAATAAACAGTGAATATCTCTGTTATAGAGAAACAACAGTGAGCAGAACTGAAGCTTTAGGAACTAAACATTCGTGAATAAAAGTCTATTGTACATACCACAGAAACACTATCCAAACACTGATTAGATCTAATCAGTCAAAGAATGGAATAAAAATCAAAGCACTGAAAATGATTGAAACTTGGTCATGACCATAATGTTGCTTGTCACACAAAAGATGGTGATATTGGCATATAGCTATATGAGGATGGAATTAACCTTCTAACTCCAGGATGGGAACTTCATTCTGTGCCCTTCCACTTGGCTACATCAGTAAACTGAAAGATGTTTGTAATAAACAAATAATATAAACCTTGAACATAAGCTTCAACTAATCATTATTGTCCTTATCGGTGAATAACGAGGCTCTGTCAACAGCAATCTTTAAGTCAATGATAAGTCAATATTATCTATAAATGGTAGTACATAAATTCCAGAGCTGACTATGGAGTTAGTCTCCAGACATCTAATGCCTTGGCACCGTGGCAATTATAATCACTTCAGTTTCATTTTCAAGTTATGGTTTTTTTATACTGTAATGACTTAAATAATTTTAATTTGTGTTCTATCTATGTAGTTACATTGAAATTAATGTATAATTGTAAGTGTGAGGTGGACATATTGTAACAGAAAAGAGAAATACCATAATGGACACTATCTGCAAGCTAAAGAGCATATTTAGCTAACTCCAGCACAATTTTCCTACAATTGGAAGAAAGAATATGTTTGCATCCTAATAGACATAATTATTTAGTGCTTTAGATACCTTACAATTCAGATGTTACTATTCAGTGCAATGGACCAGAAACCCTCAATTGTGGTCTGAATCATTTATTTGATAAAGAGTGGGACTTTCTAAACAGTATGATCCTGATTTGGAGAACATTAACTTATTTGCCATGGACTATTTTTGGAATTTGTAGCAAAGATAAATACTGCTGTAAGATTACTTTTATCATGTACTTTTTTCAAGATGTTCTGTTCAACCTAATTATAATTAATTGAAATAGCACATATAGTTTGATAATAATGTATTATACTTATTTCATCATTTTAGCTGGCTCTGGTTTGGATATGACTGACTTTATGAATGATGAATTTATGACAGCTCTTTACGACACCTTCTTTCGAGGATCTAGGTATCATTGTCAGCACCAAATGGAGTTCAACTTCCTCAAACATTCCAACTACTAGCACTAGATTCAAAACTTCTACAGACAAGGATTATTACCCTATAATCAACAGAAACATATCGAATGTTCTACAACTAAAATATTTAATGACATAAATTATGAATTTCATGAAAGAAAAATTTTTGGACTAATTATCAATGAAGTCAAGTCAGCTAGATGTAGTATTCAGTTAGAAGTATAGTCATTATTAATATCACTATAGCTAACTGCTCTAAACAGCTATGTGCTTTAAGTTTTTAGCTTAAAATTTATTAAAGGAAGCATTGCTGAGAATTATAGAGATTTTAATTCTGAGAAAGAGACTCCTATGAAGTCATGCACTAGAGGTAGGCAACATTAAATATTCTAAATGATTAAAATTTAAAAATTAAATAAGAATTTTACATCGCAATTACCATTTTTTTATTTGTTGTCTATTAAGTTAAGAATTTCATCTCAATATTTATAGTTTTTTCTTACCAGATCATTAATGTGCTAGTGTATAAGTCTATAGCAAAGTATTTTCTTGAACTGAATCCTATATATTTTGCGTCCTCAGGTAAGAGATGAAAATCCTTTGCTGCTGTATTATCAAGAGAAGATGGATTAGACAACTTGGATGAAAAGAAAAATCAACGCAAGCATATTTTTTCTATTTTTGCAGCATCTCTATTGGGTGGGTATTATTAGCTTCATCTCTGTCATGATTATCAGTTTAATATTGTATTGCAAGTATAATAATTGAAGAAATTCATCTGGAAATGTAGAATCATGACATACTTCATGTATTATGCTAAGAAAGGCTCCAAAAAGACCTAATAATGACTGACTAACAACTTCCAGGTATAGAATATAAATTGCAGTTCAAATTAATCAAACATCAGTATAAATACTGTTCAAAATCCACAGCATTATTTTTTAACGCTCATGGATACTTGTCATTGTGTATTTTGATTTAAGTTTTTAAGCTATGTTTTATATTGTATTCAAATAATGTTTTTATAGAATTCAACAGCAGTTACAATCGGCTCCAAATATTGAATGTATATACCAAATACTCCAAAAGTAAGCAAAGTCACAGATCAACCACAACAACAACCTGTAAACCTGGAACATCAATAACCACCATTAATAGATCCTCACCTCCAGTAATACACACTGGCTCATGTCTACTACAACTAGCAGCTAACAAATCATAACTATCTGACTCTACAGCCTCCATTAGTGCACCACCTACAATCGAATGGGTTAAAATTTGTTCTGTTAATGATAGCTCATCATATAGCCAGCTCTTCTCAGGAAGATTCTTACATACCATGAGGAAAGTATTGACTTCAACAGATTGTGTTAGCTGCTTGTTGTTGTAGATATGAGCCAGTGTGGATTACTGTAGTTGAGGATCTGTTATATGTATAAAGCCTATGTTGAATTATGTGAAGCTAATAGACACAAGGAACATATGTATAGTATTATAATAATATAGTACTTTATTATTATTGGACTTATCAGTGTACCTTATGTATTACTTGTATAATAAGTTTATAGATATGCATTGTTTTTGGCAAAATCTTCATAGGGCATAAGTGTCGTGTTTATGGATGAAATTTCTTTGGAATGCTTGTACCTAACTCCTAACAGGTATGGGATTGAATAGCAAGTGTACTAGGAATTTTTAAAAGGAGATATTTGTATTTATTTTGACAGGTAATAAAATTATTTTAAAAAAAAAGAAAAATTGTTTTAATTAAATACAAACTAGAAATTAACCTCATCCACTACATTGTTTCTACCGCATCTCTGGAATTTGACACTGATCTGCAATATATTTGAACTAAAATAAACATTGGGATGGAAAGCCGATTATCACTGCCTAAAAAGTGTCCATTGTTAACTCTAATTACCAAGACAGTTTACATATTTTGTTATGGTTGTAAAAGGACTCTTTTGCATGTTCTCAGGATGAAGTACTTTGCTACAGTTATACTTTATGCATGTCTCACCTGCCAATAGTCCTGTATTCACAGGCTACAGGTCTATGCCAATAGTTGTGTAATCCAAGAATTTCTACTAATTCTCCCATCTTTTATGAGCTCTTAAAATGACCTTGTGCACAATTCTCACTGTACAAAGATATCTCTCATGTCCAGGCTGCATGGCACCCATATTGTACTGCCTGCATGACGCCAAAGATGGTCTTTTTCCTATTTTTTTCTTCACAATGTTGTTATCCCTCTTTAAAATGCAACATCAGATTATGTTGGAAATTATTAATCATTAGGAAAGTGGTTCATACATTGGTTTAGTCGAGATTAACTACTACAGAATGAGTGCTACTTCCTATTCTGGTCCAAAATTAAAATTGAGGTCCAAACTTATAGTCATTAACTGATTTTGTATAGACAAATTACCTGTGAAATAAGTACATTATTGTATTCCTATTGATTTACTCACCCACAAGATTGAAGCAGTAGCACATCTGGAGAAGATGTGCTACTGCTTCAATCTTGTGGGTGAGTAAACTGTGGAAACATATAATTTTACTGTGGAGAATTTGTTGTTCTGAGTTAACTGATTCCTAACTGGGAAGCTTAAGCTAGCAACAACGTACTCTTTTAAAATTTTCAGTCGTCAGGTATTATTATGAAAAAAAAAAGGCTATCAGTTTTGAAAATGAGACTATGGCAAATTTTATGAGCAGGCAAGCTAATTCATGAGTGAAAGAATCAAAAAAATTCAAGCAGTTCTGAGATGGAGTTTGAGAAATCAACCAGTTCAGAATGTATTCTACTCTACTGGACCATTTTGATCAAGTTGACAACCACCTTAGGGCCTGAATAGGGCATGTTTATAGTATTAGTTTCAAGCAAAATCTTTAATGTAATTATTAAAATTCTTAAAACAGCAATTCACTGGTTAAATTATTGGTAACATCTATGTTTGTGAGTTTTGAGCAAATGAAGGGTACATTACAAGTTTGGTTTTACCATAGACTTTATTGTAGCATTTGAAAAAAAGTTAACTTTTTATATTGCAAAATAATATCATAGTGTTGACGTTTTAATTCTGTATATTAAAATTTTTCAAAAATATACACTTTTAGCATAATTGTGTTCAAGAGTTACTAAATGTCTAAGTCATTACAAATACGACACTAGGCATAAAACCAATTGATATCTTAACAATAGCGTATTACAAAGCAGGCATCTGAGCTTGCAGTGAAGCTACTTGACTTGAAGTAATTGGCATTTCTTTGAGTACGATTATTTTTTCGGAATGCTCATTCTTGAAGTCTGCTAGTTGCTTAAAACTTTGCAGAACTGTAGTCAATCCCTTTTCAAGAGCAGACAATTCTCCATCAGTGACAGGGTCTTTCTTCACATTCTTCTGGGAGACTTGACTAGCCAGTTTCTTTAGTACAGCTGCAGACTGCAATTAACACATCAACCATCATAAATATAATAGAATTGGCAATATCGACTTACAGATCCAATATGAGGAATGAATTTAGAGAGTATTCCTTGCAGTGACACCACGTAATCCTTGACCTTGACTTCCTTGGAAGCATTATTAGTTATCCAATCACTTAAGTTTTGCAACAAAGTGCCAGTTGTATTGAGAACATTAATGAGCTTTGTAAGTTTAATTGCCCGCTCATGAGCTTTCGGGTCCTTCTTTAGCTGCTCCAACACATACTTTGCAGCTTTAAAAGCAGCATCAACTTTTACATAATCTATAACCATTTTAGCAAGTTTTTGTCCATATTCAGCAAGTTTACTCAATAATTTTTGTAAAGCTTCTCCACCAGCTTCTGCCCCGGCTTCTCCACCAGCCTCTCCACCAGCCTCAGCCCCTGCTTCAGCTCCAGCTTCAGTTCCTGCTTCAGCTCCAGCTTCAGCTCCACTAGCGATAGCCTCGCCTGCTTCAGCAGCTCCAGCAATGGCTTCCCCAGTTTCAGCCACTGTAGCTACAGCTTCTACAGCTTCAACAATACCAACAATAGCTTCTATTGCGAGAACAATGCCCATACTTATTGGTTGTAAAAAAGATTTTTTTATTTTTTTTAGTTTTGTCTTTGGATGAAATGATTCATAATCGTAGCTTAAATACAAGTTAAAACTATGAATATATACATTTTGGTTTATTGAGAGGATTGAATACTTCCTTCAGATTTACTGAAAGCTTTTGTTACTCTGCCTATTATTTGTAAACATCTCAATTTTAAACATGGTATAAGTAAATGTAAGCATACAATTAGTATTGGAGTTCTTTTTGCTAATTTTTGTAAATTACTGCAACGGTTTTTAATTCAGAAATATTAAGCTATTAGTAAGCAATATCTTATAAACTGTGTATTACAAATCAGGCATTTGCTTCTTTCTGGACTCCTATAAGTGATAAAGTTTCAATCTAGTTTTTGTGAAGGTCAGAACTAGATAAGTCTGGTTTTTAGTTACACTTTTTTCTAAAAATACATTGCTACTATTAAAGTATATTTTTAATATGAGAATCCGCATTTTTATTTTAATAAATGTAAGCGACTAAAATCGAGTAAACATAATAGCATAGCTTGTAAGGAAAGTAGTTGTATACTAGGTCTGACTTAAATTTATATTATTTTGTAAATCAATATTTTTTTGTAAACCTATTAATTTTATTTTTTAGAAGTTAAAAATTAACATAAAGTCAGAATTACAAAAGAAATTCTTAAGCAATGTTCACTGGAAAAGGATCTGTTGAGATTTCCTGTAATTTCAGTACAGGGCAACTATCCTATACACAATCTTACACTTTACATACTCCAATCTTGCACAACCTAAGGAATGTGCAGAAAGTGCACAGAAAAACTGGCCATGCTCTGACTTCAGGATAGGAATACTAAGAAATGTATAGGCCACTTGAGCTGGTTCTTAGTTATTCTGTAGCAGGAAATTCAGCTTCTTGTCTAGTAGCAGCTAATGTTATTGTATTAGTATAAAGATAATGGTTAAAAATATCAAAAATGTAATTTATATTCAATGTATGCACGTATAATTATCAATCAATTATAGCTTTAAGCAGTCGGTTCTGGTTTTGATTCCCGGTGGTGAGCAAATATTATTAATTCTGTATTGTTTAAAAAACCTGTGAAAGAGAGAGAATACATCTAAATTTGTTTGTGATTGATGCTCATTCCTTCTTTCAATACATCTAAGTATATGATTACATATTTAATTTTACAGTCCGTAATTACTTATGTGTGTAAGACTTCTACTACTTAAATAGTTCTCATTATTGTAAGGTAGTGTCATTACCTTCTTATTATTATTTATTGTTTTTTTAAACATTTTTTATGATGATATCTGCATTCTTGATCAACTTAATTGGTCATTATAGTTTTTGTCATTGATATAATATTATTTAAACTAATTATCAACTAGGTCATATAAGAATTATTTTATACTGAAACTACGACAGAGAGTTCAATACATTTACTGCAGTAAATGTGATTCACTTGAGTCGAAGTCAGTGAAATGATTACAACTTCAAACATTTCATCTACTTAAAAATAGTGGTTAAGACATCTGTTGCTTCTATGGGAAGTACTACCTACAATTGCTGAAGAGTGCAAACATAGGTTAAGAGTCTATTTAAAAGCACAATGCATACTTCCCTGTTTTGGATGGGAAAACATTATTTTGTGTGGTGAGAATATATTGTTTTAAATACACTCAGCAAGCTTTCCTATTGATATTAAATATTGACTTCATGGTTTTAGTTTGGAAGTTTGAACAATGTATTATAATGGGAATCTTTATTTACCAACAAGACCAAGATAGATGTATACTTTCTGGAAGCATTGAAACTTAACATCGCTTTCATGTAATTCATTACAAAGCTTCCCTAAATACCACTTTGTTGTGACAATGCCTTTTTTAAGTTTAATCTCTATTGTTTGTGAAAGCTTCTGTCTCTATTATTACCGAGGTTAAAGTTGGAACAATATCTGCATTGTTCTTAAAGATTAAAGTTATAATGTGTAATAAATACAAATATTGAAAAACTTCCAGATAAAGTCTTTGGGTGTGTTGTGTTCTTGAAGATACTATTGTGGTCACTTACCTACCATGCTAGCATTATTCTATTGGATAATAATATAACACACAAACACTCAAATACATATTATTATTATATTAAAAAATATATATACATAATGCTCATAACATATGAGATGGTGAGATGTGGTGAGATATTAAGTAATGCAGTGAAGATATCTTGTATAGATAAAACACTTGCTACACTTATTAAAGGTGATATACCACCAAGGAATTTCACTCTTAGGCTAAATTATTCATTTCCTTATTGGCTCCACTCTTCACACATGTAATAGTATATAAAATTGGAATAAAGGGAGCCTAACCTTTTCAATCACATGTAATAGTATCATGCCGCCACGAGAACATATTCTGTTGCCATTAAAAGACCATTTTTGTATATTAGTCCTGACTAATGTCATTGAATCATAATCCATGCTTATCTCATTGAATCATAATTATACCATATACAGTATTGCACTTTATTGCAACAAGGGTATTCAAGCTGTAATTAAAAACAATGCACTCAAAACTACAAGGTAAATATTTGATCCTTTCTTTTTTAATTCCTTTACAATTTTTGTTACCTACCTAATAAGTACAATGAACAGTTATGATAAAGTATCTGCATATGATCAAAATAGCAGTAATGTAATAATACAATTTTAATTCCTCAAAACATGGTAATATCTGGATAAATTATTGGCTTTTGTATAAAAATTTATATTAATAAGTTATACTTGGCAATAACGATGTTAAAGTTAGTCCTTGTTATAGTTTGCTATTTGTTCACTTTGGAACTAGGCAATAATGGTCACTACAATCCTCTACTCTGAGCTAGCTACAAGTGATCCATTATTATGAGCCAGGTTTAAAATGTGGCAAAAAAAAAACATTTATGTAAAATACGTAATAATCGGCAGTTATACGGGCTAGCTATTAGGTGAATACATCATGACTTAGCACATGGTTTGGGCTCTAAAATACACAATTTAATTAAGTCTCCTCTCTAGAAAAGTAGTTTTTGATTACAATTTTGTACATGAACAATGAAGCACCAAAGGTGCGAACCCTCAGCGCTATTAAACACTACCTATAGCTATTGCAAAATAATCTCCTTCCAAAAGAATAAGCAATCTATTAGCTATTTTAATGAGGCATCAAAATAGTTCGACCAATGAAAATGGTACACGAAATGCTGTCTTCATAAGAGAAGAAGTTAAACTAACCAGAAACACTCACCAATATGCATTTTCAACGCCAAACTTCACCTCTTGCTCACGTGATTATGACGTGACGCTAGGGGGCGTGGCCGATAAAAGCTGGTACTTACCGCGGAGCTGAAAGCTTCGCGTTTTCTCAACGGTAAGCCCGAAATTAAAAAAAGTAGCACAATAAAATCTTCGTCCTGAGTAAGTTCATACCTAAATCAACAGTTAATTGTCAGTATTCTCCAAAATCAGAGCGTGACAGACAGACAGACAGACAAACAGACAAACAGACACGACGACTACTATAGCCCTCTCGCGCGTTCGCTGAGGGTTAATTATAGCATTAGTGCAGCTTTTTTCACCACTTTCAAATAAATGATTATTTTAAATGTTTTTAACTTGCACTTCTTGTATACTAGTTCGAAGTAGGTATGTATAATTAATATAGTTAAACACTTTTTCAATGCGGTTATTTTATGAAAAACAATATAATTGTTAAAATTTCCTTACTGAATAGCTATCATGTAAAATATTGAACTTGATTTTAACTATAAACTTAAATACTAGTAGTCTCATTTGTTGATAGCCATAAGTGTACATGAGTATATAGTGATATGATAATATTATATAGAATATTATTTTGATAAAATTAAATTTTACTCATTTCATTTTAGAATTTACAAATAACAGCTGCAACTCTGTCATAATAGAGCAGATAATATTAGAATTGCTAAATACTTAATTTGAGTCAAAATACAATATTGAGCACATTCCTGCTAAAATAATTTCAAATATACACCTTTTGATTCCTAGCCAGAAGATTAGTAGTATATCGAATTAACAAAGCCAATTGACAATGGCATCAATTTTACTTGTCTTAATTTACTATAATAACAGTATATATAATATCTGCTTATCAATTTAATTATAATTACTCTCATTTAATAATTCATGAATAGAATGAAATGCAATTAGTTGCTTTATACTATTAATATTGTGTAAACATGTTTTCCAGAATAGTATTATTAGTAGCAAATTTTCTCGTTTTTTACAGCCAATAATAATATTGTTAATTAAAACTTAACCCTTACGTTTCAACTTCTTGCCCAAGTCCTCTTCAGGGGTCTGCTATTATTATTATTATTTCAGCCGAGAATGACTGAATCATTGATAGTATTAAAGAATGTAAAGTATTTTAATTTGACTAATTAATTATGTTTTATTATAAAGCTATAAATAAAGTCAATAACTTTAATTGTTCAAATAATAGAATGACAAAATGATATGTGTTATGGAAGGCTACTGGGCTATAACAATTTTTCGCTGCTTCTACAAAGCTCTGGAGATGACTGGATCCGTAAATGAAGCTGCTGTGAAGAAGGTAACTTTTTTTAAATTCGACGGAGAACCGATGTTGTTGTTTTTTGCCCAGGAAGAAGTAAACGCAACTGCTATGAGGTACTGTCGAAGCAGTCCTGGCTGAAAGCTATTTTAGATGCTTCTCCAATGCATTGGGAACCTGTGCATGTAATCTGAAAGTTCTAGCTATAAAGTAGCTTCTTCTTTTTTAAATTCGGAGAAGCCGAGCGGTCGTCTCCCGCTTCTAAGCGGGAACCGGAACGAAAGGGTTTTAATAGCTTCCTATAGGAAGTGATGTTCTGAGTATAAATTATTGACTGAAAGCCCATTTAAGCAAAGTTTTTGAAATAAACTAATACAACATATTAAAAAAATGGCCGAATTTGAGGAAATAGCTGAATTCTCTGAAGAAGCAGCAGATGGCTTTGACGATGCTGCAGCTGAGGATGCAGAAGGTGCAGAGGATCTTGATCCAGAAGAGGAACAAGAGCTTGAGGAAGATGTTGGCGAAGCCAAAGAGAGTGCTAGTAAAATGCAAAAAGTTATAAACAGTTTGAAAGAAATAGATGTTGTTGCAGTGTTGAAGAAATTTGGTATATTTGTGGCCCAACAGGCTGCAATTGGTGTAGTGTTTTATGGTATCAATGTAGCACTGAGCAAGATTACCAAGCAAAGTAAAACTGGTAGTGGGGGCCAGAAAGATGCAACACAGAAACTTGCCAAAACTAAATCACTCAGTGCTTTGATTACAGACATCAGCACTATCTCAAATAAAGTCACTGACTGGCTTAAGGCTCACCAGTCTGACACCATAACCATTGGTGGAGACATCACTGTTCCTCTCACTGACATCTTCATAAAGTATACCACTAAAATGGAAAAAGTAAGCTCTTTCCTTTAATTGTATGATTCTGTATTAGTTATATTGCTTTGTTAAATAGAGCATGGAGGCAAGCTATGCGGTGGCTCAGGAAATTACAAAAAAAAATCCCAGCACTGGGAAAGTCCAGTTTTTAACTCCAACAACTTCACAGATTGTCAAAGTTGTTACAAGCTCAAAGGATTTCATTTCTGCTCTTGGAGAATTCTGGGATTTTGCCAAGAAGAAAGAAAAAGATTTTCCAAACCTCAGTTCTCTACCACTCACTCAGGCCTACATGGATAAACTGAATGCTGACCTGACAAAAGTAGAAGGCTTGCCATATTAACTAATAACAGTTTTAATGTGTAGCAACTTCAATGTATTACAAATATTATATTTCTATGAGTAGACTTTTGATGTAACTGTAGTATCATTATCATTAATATTTTCAAGAGAAACTAGAATTAGTTTTATAATTTGGACTTTAATATTGGTTAATTTCAAAATACCACAACAAAATTCTGATTCCAAGAATATCATCAAGGGCATCATTAAATGTAGCTAATAATTATGTTATGACCAAAACAGCTAGAGTATATAGTGGAGTCAGAGTGAGTGTTAGTATGGAGGTTTGGAAACTCGTTTTTTTTTCGTCTTAGCATAAGCCAGAAAATTTACCAGTGCTGAAATGAAATCACTCGAGCTTGTAACAATTTTGACTATCTGTGTAGTGTGGGAATTAAGAACTGAACTTTCCCAGTGCTGGAATTTTTTCCCTGTAATTTCCTGAGCCACTGCATAGCTGACCTTCATGCTCTAGTAAATAAGCCAAGATAATACACAATTGTGAAAAAAAAAACACCCCCCACACAGGTGAAAACTACTGCTTCCATTCTGGTAGTGTACACTACAAAGTGTCAGTAAGAGATATACTGATGTCTCCATCAACAATAATAGTGTCCGATTCATGATCTTTTAGCCAATCAGTTAGGATCTTGGAGACAGTGCTAATGTCTGTAATCAAAGTACTCAGGGATTTAGTTTTGGCAAGTTTCTGTCCTGTATTTTGCTGACTTTCACTTCTGGCTGTACTTTGCTTAACAATCTTGCTGATTTTCTAAATTTACACCGTAAAACACTTTGTCTATTGCAGCCTGATGGGCCACAAATCTAACAAATTTCTTTAACACCATGCCGTAACATTTATCTCTTTCAAGATATTGATAACTTCTTGCATTTTACTAGAACTCTGCTTGGCTTCATCAACATCTTCCTCAAGCTCTTCTTCTTCTTCTGGATCAAGATCCTCTGCACCTTCTACATCCTCAGCCACAGCATCATCAAAGCCAACCTCTGTCAGTAAATTCCGATATAAGTTCAAATTCAGCCATTTTTCAGCATGTGTCACAATTGTTTATTCAAAAACTGATCTTTAATGAACTAACACTCCATAATTTATAACCATAATATATCATTTCCTGTCTATAAGTCACTCTGGTGGTTCCACAACATGTACTTAGCAATATAATTATACAGAAATGTTTATAAACTATAGTCTCTGTTGCTACTAGAAACCAAAGTTGAATGGAAAACATTTTGCAATTCTAAACATTTTAACCTAATTGCATGGTATTCAATAATAATACAGGCTACTCTACTTGAATATTACATAATAACTCTAATGACTCGTAGGATAACAAGATAATGAAATAACACTATTATACTACATCATAAAATAGAAGAATGATTCGTTAAATTTAGTTTTGCAGCTAATAGTATTAAATGTTATTGTGCACTTTATTATCCAATGATTAAGAACCATGAAAAAATTCATTCTCCCCGATTATAACGTGGCTAGTATTTTACTAACACAGTAATACAAGTTCAAATAGCATAGTTCCAACAAATTAAGTAGTTTAATTCAGGAGAGTAGTCAATGATATGCAGTTATTCTATAATTTAAAATGTTTAACTTAAATAAATAGCATGATATAAGCCTACAACTCTCAGAGGTTTCATCTCAGGTGACGACTCGTTAGAGTCTAAACATTTGAGAGTTGTGCTCTTATACCACTACCAATTTAAGTTAAAATTTTTAATAATAATAATAATTAATGGAGTAGTATTAATGGAATTATATGAGAAAGATATACTAATATTTTGCTTCAATAAATTAAAGACTTCACTCAAATAAAAAAAAAATGGTTACATACATGACTCAAAGTCAATATTGTAACTTGGGATAGGAAAAAATGTCATTCTAAATAGCCTTGGTTATGACAAACACTTATCAATTCATAGTCTTCCTACCAGGTAGCTTACTTGAAGTCCTTCAATAAAGGCTAAGATGCTGCGTAATGGTTTTAATCTACCAAAAAAACAAAAGACAACACAACCAATAACGATAGCATATCTATGAACAATGAGGGTTATTGGTCAACACTGGAAGCCTTAAATAATGGGTAAAGTAATTTTACTAGATAATTATATACTTCCTACTATAAAGTATGGCATACGGTTTATAGAGAACTATCAATATTTACTGTTTATTGTTCTTCAATGCATTGTTGTCAAAACACAAGCCACTTTATTAATGGAGTAGGAAGTTTTATTGTTCACTAAGAGTACTTTTTTTTTCTTAATCTAGTCCGTTGGGGTAAGTTAAATATGAATAGAACATACAGCTGTAATTACTGTCTGTACTTTTTCCAAATTACTTTCACAGGATGAAACTATATACTCCAATGTTGCTTTGAACTGCAGGATAAATCACCTTAATCCAACATTTTCTTAATAGTATAGCAGCTCCAAATTGAATTTGGAGTTATCATAACAAGGAATAAGAGGTGAATTATCCCAAAGTTTAATACAAGGAAATTTTTGTTTCATCCTGTGTTCTTTTGTAAGTCAAAGTCAATACATTTTGGAGAAAATAAATGGAACAATAGTGACATTTGCCCCAGCTCCTTATAACTCCTTATGAAGTATTCTTCATAGATTATGTTTTAATGATTTTCCCAGGCAATATAATATTATTACAAATCTACATGCATCTTGTAACAAATTGCTTGCAATAACAATAAAATTTTTGTTATTATTTTATTTTACTCCAATTGCCTTGGTATTGTATTGTTAAAAGACAATCAATACAAACTGCCATGTTGGAAGATGTTTTGATATGGGGGGGAGGGGGGGGGGGGGGGCCTCCAGCCCACACAACCCAGCTTCCTACACCACTGTATAGACATAGTTTGGATAAAGTACAGTATAGAAAATTCTTTAAACAAAGAACATTTTGAGATGAGGCTTTCAGTTCACATATCAGAGGTATTTTTGTTTATGAAGTGACAAAACATTTTCTTTCTAATGGAAGTGGCTAGCAGAATGTTGTCTCATAAATAATCACTTATACTAATGTGATAGTAGTTTGGAGGTTAACAATTAATGAGACACTCCACTAACATTATTTCATCAGTAAAGCCATACTAATCAGTTTGATATGACAACTAATGACTTGTGTTGATGACGAGTTTAGAGATCCTAAACTTATGAAAAACATTATGCTGTGGACAGAGCATGAAGCTTTTGTTCATCAAAAGAATATCCTAAGGAACATTACAATGGACTAACTTGTCCTTCTTTTGTAATGGTAGCCAAACACACATAGCCTGTTGATAAAGATGCTAGTAATGATAGTAGGATAACTTCCCAGTTCACTAATAAAGTTAAGTGCTTCGTTGTTTTGGAAATATCTTTATCTTTGAGTAAGGAAACTATATCATGTTTATTATGTGTTTCAAGGCTGGAAGGTACTTTAATTGTTTAGAATGAGTAAAAGGTTCCTCTCTATTTTGGTTGTGTTTGTTACCGGAAGTTAAGGTTGCTTCTGTTGATCTTAATGGCTTGAAAGGAACTTCCTAATGCATTATTTGTACGAGTCAGCTACTCAGTCAAATTGTTCAAAAAATATCGAGAATTTCAATTGTTGGTGAGAGTAATAGAAATGAACCTAATTGTCTATTATTCAAAAATAATTTTTGTACATTTATAACTAGATATTAATATAGGATATAGGATAATACATTTATGATGTGTTGAATGTGCTGTCTTAATAATTTACAGATTATTGTGATACTTTTGGTTTAACATTAACGCATTAAATTTTGCTATGTGTTTTAGTTTAATTATGAAGGGGAAGATCTAGACTGTCAAGCCTCTGCATATTATATCAAAATTAATGTCAATAGCACTTCCAATTACAGTTAGTATAACGAATCATAAGAATGGTATCTCTAAGTCTTACTTTTATGTTTAATTTTGTTCATATGAATTGCATGGCTGTTTTAGCGTTTTTGTATATGCTTAGTTTATTAAGATCAATAGGTTTTTGTCCTAAATTTTATTTGATGACAGTAATTGTGACCAAATTTAGGTTTTTGTCCTAAATTTTATTTGATGACAGTAATTGTGACCAAATTGAAATATAAATTACCAAGTATATGATATTGGCACGAAATTGTTATACAAAGCATAAGCAAAACAAGTAGCACTATAATTATAGCATAATTAATATAAATAATGAGCGTAAACTGCAAAGGTAAAGCACAAAGTTAGTATTGTCATAAAAAACGGTTTCATTATTTTCCACTATATGACTGCTCCGGTCAAGAAGTGGGTGTGGCCAAACAGTTCATGAGTGTGCCCAAAACAGTTAATGGGGATAATAATAAGAGTGTGACAAGTCTATACATACTTGTATTCACTATAATTGTATACAAGCTAGTTAAACACAAAAGAAATTTTGTATTAGCTAATGTTTAGAATGATGCCATCATAGCTAGAATAGTTACTGACAGCCCTCATTATATACATTGCAAACTGTACTTACACTTATCGTAATCATCCTCCTGCTGGACAACCGCAGGAGGATAAAATATTCAGTAAAGATCGTCAAATTGGAATTTCCCTTCAAAGTTACGAGTTTTTTTCGGAATTCCCTATTTCAAAAGACTGGTCCAGCCAAAATCCGATCGCACCATCCAGACTGGTTCCACTTCTGTCAAATTCTCAACAGACCACATAAGAAAGCCATGTTTATATAACAACAAAACATTGTTATTGTTCATTGTAGTTTTGTTATTGGCTTCAACTGATGTCAAACATACTCAGAACTCTGATTTTAATTCATGAAAGACTATAAAAATGGATTGGAGAACACCAGTTAGTAGCAGCAGAGCCCATCAGCAGATCACAGCAGCATAACACAGCAGCAGCTTCACACAAAATAATGGAGGCACCTGAATTCTTGGAGCGTGCTGGGGAGGACCTGGACCATGTTGAGCAGGATGCCGAACATGACGAAAATATTGAGGAAGAAACGTTAGAAAAAATAAAGGATGATGTCGCTGCAATGAAGGACAGCATTGATAAAATGAATGAAGTGGTGAAGAGCTTCAAGGATGCAACTAAACCTGGAACAGTGAAAAGTGTAGCCAAGTTTGTGGGTGTCACTACAGCTGCTGCTGTGATCTTCTTCTTCGTTAGTTATGCGTTGAACAAATTAGTATCAAGTTCTTCAACAAGTGAAAGTGATAAGAAAAGCTATTCTAAAAAAGCAGCTGTTATTTCCGCTCTGTCCAAGTTGAGCGATGACATTAGGAATATAAGTCGAGTAATCGCTGTGTGGGTTACAGCTCACGAGAGTGAAACTATCACTCTCAACGGAATAGAAGTGCCACTGGTTGATATCTTTAACAAGTATACTTCTGAAATGAGTACTGTAAGTTAGCATAATGTAATTTAATATTATTTAGTAGCTATTTATATATTTATAGAGAATGGACAAAATATACAAATTATTGAGCCAGTTGTCTAATGATGAAAATGATGCAACTAGTTTTTCCATTCCATCGCTCATTCAAGTCAATGATGTTCTGAGTGAATTTAATGAGTACATAGCCATACTCCCAAAGCTTCTGGCCTTTGCACAGGAAAAGTCAAAGGAGTATCCGACTGTGAAGTCATTCCCTTTGCAGCAGAGTGACATTGATGGAATCCAGAAGGATTATGAAACTGCTAAGAAGTTGCCTTATTAACTGTTGCAGCCAGTAGAATGATATACTAGACAAAACATTATACTTAGAATAATAATAGCTAATGATATTATTTTGTTAGATTGTAGCATAATAGCTTATTTTTAAGTTATCATTGTATGAAATTTAATAGTTTTGAAAAATATTATAGCATATTTTTTTATTGGATTACAAGGTGGAGGGAGGGCTGGGTAGTCATTCATGGTAAGATTGAAATGAACATGGCTGGCTTGAGACTGATTATTTTACAAATAAGAAGCTACACACAAAGGTCAAGATATGTTACTGCTACCAAGTTTGTAGCAAGGACTGTGGTTACATGAGATGATATAAAAAAGCCCATTTTTTCAGAATTGTTACATCAGAGTGAATCCCAATGTGTCTATCAATTTTCCATCGTACACTATTACTAATTCTTTTTCTGCTGTATCATCACTTTACACTACACAAAATTAGAATTGAAGGCCTTTGCTTGTTCATGGAAGTGAATCAGTGCTACTTGTTGGCCACTAAAATTACTCAGTGCTAGCCTTTTTGAAGTCAGGTCAACGGTGGGTGTAAACTTCATGTGTTATTAAAACAGTTCTGGTATAATTCCACAGTAAAGACAATCTGTTATGAATGAAAATTCTCCCCAGAGGACTGAACACTGCAATTTCTTTACTTGTACTTTGCATTAAATCATCCTTGTTAGTCTTTTGCAATTTTAAAGCGGTAACTATTTTCAGTGACACTCCTGATACACTGCATCTCCAAGCATAATAAAGAAACATAATCGGAGCTAGCTTTTTGTTGTAATTTGTTGAAGGTAGACTTATCGTGATGACTGTACTATTCTGGTAGCGATTATCAATCCCATCTTACAAGCATGGAGCAAACAACATAAGAGTCATTCCAGTATGATTCTGCTTGACTTGCAAGGATCTCCAAATGTTGCAAATTTGTTCATCACCAGCACAATTTTTTTATACTTGCAATGATTTAAAGTACAACTTTGTCCATTAATTTTTTTACTCCTAAAATAATTTATTAGAAAACAAAATATGTATTGAAAGAGTAGAAGAGCCAAGTATTAGCAAAAAAAAAAAGAAGATAGAAGAAATCCAGCAAATTTGGCAGGATCTAATAAATACAAGAGACACTTAAACCCCCTTTTAATACTAAGCAACCACTCCTTGAAAGAAAATGGCAGACCACTTGATCCACCTTGGCATGGCTTTTATGACATGCTGGTAGGCATCTTAAAGTTGAGCTATGTATATAAGTTGAAATTTGTCCATTTTGTGTGAGTATATTGCCTTTTTATTTATTTCTACTCATTTTGCTCACAGAATTGCCCCATATCTCAATTACTTATTTTTCTCAAAACAGATTTTGTCAAGGCCTTATATTCCCCCATCACTCTGCTGGTTTCTAATTCCCTCTCACTTTGGTCTTGATATTTATACCCACTGGGCATGAAGAAAGAAGGGCTGTTCATTTCTATATAGGTTTGATTTTGAGTGTCCCGCAGTTATTTGTACTTGATTTTTAAGTTCTGTACAACTGTGCTATGCACAATTAAAGTCATTTGAGATGAAAATTAGAGGCTCTGGCTACTACTTGAGCCTAAAAAATGTAGATATTTGCTATAATAATACGTAAAGGGAAGTTAAGCTGAATGATTTTTGCTGTTCTAGGTTTAAGAATAATTTGCAGATTTGTTTATTGTTGTGTCTCTAGTCAGTAGATAAATATATATTTTCTAAAAAAAATATATTACAATTATTAAATTTATATAACAGTAGTGGAATATGAATCTAATAGAAGTATGTTATTAGAGCTACTATTGAGATGAAGTTTGTATAATGTCAATGAGTTCCACTGCTAAACTGTACTGTTTGAAAGAAGTTTAGTATTGGTACAATGATTATAGATATTTGGATGCAATTATTATTCCATTTAGTTTGATTATACCCAAGATTTGTTAATGAACCAACACATATCTCAAATTATGTGATATCAACTCATTGGTTTTATTTTTGGAAAGAAATTTACAGCGTATTCCAAGCCTAGATTGCCACGTGGTGGTAAGGTGAGTAAATGAAAAGTAAAATATAATTCAACAAAAACTCTATATTATGGCATACACGCAAGGGTAAGAAATGATATACAAAATATCGGCTTGGCGGTAGCCTTGCAGTGCTGCGTGAAGTCCTAAATGGTGACGGGGGTATTTCTTGAGATGCGATCGACTTCCAGTCTTCATTCCCGGTAGATGCTTTCTCCTAGTAGTACTTGCTAGCCTGTATAAATAAAATAACTCGGGGGGAAATCAGAAGTAAGTTTAACACGCCCTAGCAACAGTGGCCTATTTGGCTGGTTTTTCACGCTTAAAGAGTGTGCCAGCACCCTTAAGAACAAACAAACAAACAACATAGATGTACAGTAATTTGCCCCAGAATTAAGTTTTTTGTCAGTAGCTCTGACAATGCAAGATAGAACAGCAGATAATTATGACAGCATACTTTTCACAGCCTTTAGGTTCAAGAATCACCCAAGGAAGAGGAGGGGCTGACAAAGGCTTAGGTGCATCATTTACAAGACACCATTATTAGAATGTAGAGCTGCAATTGACTCTTATATACTCTGACCCTTCAGCTCTATTGTAATTGTGAAGCTTTAATCGGTGTACTTAATCAGCCTTGATAACAATGAAGCCATCAAACATACCCTTTCAACCCTTGAATTCACTCACAGAGAAAAAAATTTAACCAGCCATTAACTTTGATTATACATGTACCTATCTTTCTATCGTCATGTATACATAGCATTTCAACTTATTTTACCATTGTTTTTTTCTCAGGTTATGGACTAGGAGTAGACACCATGTACAGATAACTCCATCCATTGAACCTGGTACATTGTCAGGATTTTCAGATAAGGTTCTTGAATCTAATCTTGATGTTGATGACCGCACACAAGTAACACTTTGGACAATTATGAACTTAGTAGAATATTTCATTAATTTAAGCTCTGAATTAGACCAACTACCCAAATTTTCAGCCTCCTAAATTTTCCCCACGATATTATTATGTATGACCTGTTCAAAGGTGTATGTTTACAAAATGCAATTTTAAATCTATTTGCAAATATAAATTCAGTTACAATTGGTGTATTGATTGAGTTAAGTTACAATCTGTTAATAAAATCTATTTCTCTCCCTTATTAATTTCTGATATCATACATGTGAAAGGTGAGAGAGAGAGAGATTTGGCAAGCTGACAAGGGAGGCATGCAAGGCACTCCTAAAGAATGCAGATAATAAAGAAATTGGGCTAGTAGAAAAAAAGACAGGGAGCTAGCCCAAGTGAGAATGAGTGAGTATGAACCAGCACCAGGATAGAGAATGATCAACCAGGAGAGCAATAATATGACTGCTTTAAAACATTTTTTTATTATATAATAATATGTTGAATTCTTTAAATTTAAAATTCAGTAGATTATCTTAAAACCAGCTTGATAACACACATTTAATAAATGTTACAAATTTTTCTATTAGCACACACAAAAATAGTCATTAAAATTAAGGTAGCAATTGTAGCATTTCACTATCAATTCTAACAATATTGTTTTTCTTGATCTATATTTAATAGTATCATATAGCAGTTATAAGGCAGCTTCTTGGCAATGTCATAATCAGTCTGAATTCTGTCAATGTCGCTCTGTTGCAAGGAAAGGTCTCTACAGCAGGATGCACCTTGGCTTTTTCCTGTGGAAAAGCCAAAAGCTTTGGGAGGATTGCTTTGGAATTCTTGAATTCACTCAGAATATTGTTCACTTGAAGGAGTGAAGGAATAGAGAAACTAGTTGTTTGTTTTCATTATTAGACAACTCCATCAATAGTTTGTAAATTTTATCCAATTTCTATAAATAAACAGTAAATAAAATAACATTAAAAAACACTATGCTAACTTGCAGTACTCAGTTCAGATGTGTACTTGTTAAAGATATCCACTAGTGGCATTTCTACTCTACTTAATGTTATTGTTCCTCGTGAGCTGTGACCCATACAGCTATCAGTCTGCAAATACTCTGTACATCTTCATTCAGCTTGGATAGCGACTTGATAACGGCTGCTTTTTTAGAATTGCTTTCTCTCTCGCTACTACTTTGTGACATTAATTTGGTCAATGTGAAACTGACAAAGAAGAAGATTACAGCAGTGGCGCTAGTGGTGCCAACAAATTAACTACACTTTTAATAGTTCCTGGTTTAGTATACTCCTTGAAGTTCTTTACGTCATTCATTTATTCACGTTTTCTTTCATGGACACAATTTCTCCTTTATTGCTTTCAATTTGTCTTCCTCTGTACTTTCATCACGTTCTGCATCACATTAAAAATTGTCTAACTCCTCTCTAGCCCTATCCCAAAACTCAGTAGGTTCCATTTATAGCCTTAATTCTCTCCACAGAATTTCTTAAAATAAAGTATTTCAGTCTCTTTGATAGTAAAATCATTAGGTGTAAGCAGGAAGTTCATTTGGCTTATTCAGGATTATTCCTACACCTTAAAATTTTAAATGTTATAAATACATTCCATAAAGATGAGAAATAATGAAGAATAAGCAAACAAGAGCAAATAGATGTGAGAATGTAGGAGAGAGAAATGAGTAACTATAGACAGTAGTGTGCATGTGCAATCTATGTATGTGACTTCTCTTTTACATACAACAGTGTAAACAACTTAGAGTAACTAAAAACTCGAATCCTTTATTGGCTTTAAGAATTAACAAATCTAATAACTATCATTTGGTAAAATACATTATTATCTTTTTTATAATTTTAACTCATGTTAACAAAAAAAAGTATCTGTATTACTAATAGTTGGACTTTCCTGTGAAAAAAACAGTAATTTTGAATAGCCTATATATGTTTGTTCTACTCCAGCAACAATATTATTTCTAGCAAGAAGTAGTTGATGCCAAATAGATGACACAGACTATGCTATAATCCTTTGACTATAGTAACCTCCAGGAAGCAAATATAAATACAATTTTGACTGTTAACTTTGAACTTAGCCATAATTTCTGTAAATACTATCCGTTTATTTCTAGGAAAATAACAACATACTCTCAATGAACATTAATGTATATTCATAAACTCTAGTTGTATTTGAAGTCAGGTAGTGAATCATTTTTTTCATATACAAAATATAGACATTTCAGCCTTCTTTTGTGACAAACTATTAGCATAGCATGGACAGTGTTCTAGGTACAGCAGCTATTGTTGGTATAGCTAGAGCTGCTGAAGTGGGAACTGCTGCAGTAGAAAATGTTGCTGGATTTGGTGAGGCTGTTAAGGCTATCTCTGATGGAGCAGAATCTGGAGAGAGCTGACGCTGGATTTGAAGCTGGAAAAGAAGCGAAAGCATTTACTGGTGAAGAAGGAATAGCTCAGCTTCAAAATAAAACTACTGAAGATCGAGAAAAAGTACTTCAAATGGATATGGATTTTGTTAATGTTAAAGATGCTTTTAAACATCACACATCTGGCAACGAGCTCTTTTTTTCTGAATACCCGTAATATGTGTGGTTTAAAAAATCGTGGATATAATAGACTAAATGGAATAATAATTGTAACCAAATCTCAATATTTTTTGTACCAAAACTAAACTTTATTCAGACAGTCCACTACAGCAATGGAACTCAATGATATTACAAAATTTCATCTCAGGAATTCATACTGCCACTAGCCTTCAAGAGCTCTAATAGCTTAATTCTATTAGACTTATATTCCAATATTATTGCTCATAATTAGAAAATGTCATACTATTAAGTTATATAAAAAATATACTCAGAGGTACATAATGTGCTCATGCAACAAAACTTCATGGCACTAATTGCAGCATTTTTGTTATGGGTAATTTTTTGTTGACTTTGACAGAATGATACATAAAAAGCACTAGCAAGGGAGTGAATGAGTACACTGACACTAGCTATAAGCATTTTTGAAACAGTCGAAGAAAATTGATAAATCTACAAAATATACAGGAGAAAATACAACAGTCCGTTGGCTTTGTATTTAGGTGAGAGTGGCAGGATGAGCGAAATACTGCCAATCAGGCTTTTGTATTGTCACTACTAGCTACTACCACATCAACAAAAACAGCAACTTCTACTACTATTACTACTACTATTGGTCTGAAGTAAACAGGATATGGCTTAAGGCAATATTTTTCCTTATGGATCACCTGTGTCCATAGTTATCACATTGGGTTATTACATCCCTCCAAATGTTCACTGCACAAGAAACTTGTTACTACGTATTCACACATAATCAATACATGATAAATTTATTGTTCACTGGTTCCCCCAGAATATCATTCAATAGTAATAAATGTGTCCATTATCAATTTCTGAATGTAACTTAATAATTCTAGGTATCTTTCTTCATTCATATTTGAATCCAAAATAGCTACTTTACTAATGCTTTAAACTGAGCATAAACTATCTTATATAAGCACCAAATTCAATTCAATTATCTTATACTACTTGACACTTTACCTTAATTATATTTTAAACCTGAATATAACATTCCAATTAGTGTGAAAGTTTGATTAGATTGTGAGGTGGAGGGAGTCTGTTAAAGACACGAGCTATTGAGTTTGCTAGCCTCAAGGTCCACTCTTGATTCAACATCAATAATAATAACACCAGCAGCAGCAGTAATAAAAACAAAAATTACATTCTGGGAGGGGGGTAAAATATTCTAAGTAAAATTCACTGGGAGATAGAAAAAAGTAGCCTCTGGTTAAAATTTCTGGAGGATAAAACTTCTGGTCAGACTAAAACACGGACCGGACCCAGGGACCGGACTAAATTAGCGAAAAACTCGCGCACCGCGAGCGCGCATGCCCGGACTCCGTGTAGTCCGTTGTAGCGCCATTTAAATCCGTATTAGTACTACCCCGTTTCTCGAGTGCTAAAGAGTTGGAGAGAAGATTACGTAGAAAGGTAAGGAAATTATAGTTACTCATAGAGAGTGAATTATTTTGTTGTCAGTGATGCTTCCTCAACTACTCTATATTAAGTTTTGGTGCAATTGTCTAATCTTATGACATAGCTACAACAATGCTATTATGATATTAAGAGTATCCTATTCCAGTTGTGTGGCCTTTTTTACTAGCATTCCATTATTATTGTATTTATACACTATTATCATATAGCTAATTATAATTGTTCTTGTTGTTGCCTTTGCCATAATAATAATAATAACAACAACAATAAAAAATAATGACAAGAATAACAACAATTAAATAATAACAATAATTAGTATTAAAAATAATAATGATAACAGTTATTATTACTATTATTATTGTATTTATTATAACAAACATTATTATCATTATCAGTTATTATTGAAATCTAACTAATTGAGAGTGATCAACAATTTACCTTACTGTATTTTGAAGCATAGACAAATATGTTATGAATTCTAATTAATTAAAGAGTGAACAACTGTTTCCCCTCATATAATTTGTGACTGTGGATGCATTAGAAGTGACTTCTCATTAATTAAACAGTGTACGACAGTTTCTCCTCATATAATTTGTGACAATGGATGCATTTGAAGTGACTTTTCATTAATTAAACAGTGTACAACAGTTTCCCCTCATATATTTTGTGAGGGTGGATATATTTGAAGTGACTTCTCATTAATTAAAGAGTGTAGGACAGTTTCCCCTCATATACGTACTTTTTGACAGTGGATAATTAAATAGCGTACTACAGTTTTTCCTCATATATTTTGTGACTGTGGATGCCTCTGAAGTGACTTCTCATTAATTAAAGAGTGTACTACAGTTTTCCCCTCACATAATTTGTGACGGCGGATGCACCTGTAGTGACTTCTCATTAATTAAAGAACGTAGGACAGTTTTCCCCTCATAAATTTTGTGAAGGCGGACACATCTGAAGTGACTTCTCATTAATTAAAGAGTGTATGACAGTTTCCACTCATATATTATGAATGGTGAATTATGTGAGTTTTTATTCAGTCATAAAATATAGTATATTAAATTCAATAAATGTGATGATTCTTATGAAATTCAAAAATTAATCAGTGATTTGATAGAGAGTTCATAAATCATTTTTACCTGATAGTGGGGATATCTCTATGCATAATAATAACATAATAAATGCACACCACTAGCTAACAATAATAATAATGCAATTACATGATGAAATGAACGAGGTGTTCCTATTCCCTCATGCCTGGCTATTAAATTCATATTTTGAGTTAAAATTAGCTACACATAAGTGTAGCAGCTACTGAACAAATAATCATATTCAATAAACTTACCATGCAAGTAAATACACCACAATCACGACCATTATTCTGTACTGGTATGTTGTAAAATAAAGTAAATTAGATTAGTAAAACATAACATTTCAAAAGTTTTTTTAATACCTTTGGAGACCACATTTTCCATGTTGAAAATTTTTCGTCAGTATATCTTCTAGACAAATAGTCTCTAAATTACCAATTCAGTAATGGTTCTTATGACACATAAACTATCAGTATAGCTAGGCAGATCATTACCTAATATTTTTAATGCAGCTCTCATCATTTCCTAACATGGAATCATAGAATTTAATAGTCTTGTCATGAGTATCAGCAACCACTAGCCGTCAATGAGAAAATGTGATGATTGGTATCAACAACTTCTGAAAGGACATGCACATCTAATTTTTTTATAAAAGGTACAAAGATTCTGGTAGAAGAAACACGATAGAGCTAATATAGAACTAGGGGACTTAGCATTGGATACCTTAGTTATTAGTGTAGTCTAAATGTCAATAACATGTACGTTTGATTAAGCATTAGAAAATTTTAAAGTATTCATAAGATTTATACTGATACTTTGTCATTAAGCCAAGATGCCCCACTCAATGTCTTAAGGTCTCTTACGTAAAGATCATATCCATCAAGAGTTAGAAGCTTGTGTTCATCACGCTTTAACAGCTCTAATTGAATCCGTAATATACTAGATAATGGCAAATTGCTATATAGTGTTACTTTATTACTCTCCCTATGCGAAAACTCACACCTGTAACAGCATGTTGTTACAGGCATCTAACAGACAAATACATGTATAAGCTAACATGACTTTTATACCACTGTTACAACCAGTTTGTACAGTCCTGTAACAGGCATGATGCATGTAACATGCAGGGTTTTGGGACGTTTTACACGCATGTTTCTCACCTGTTACAGGCGTATACCAGTCAGTAACAACATGCATATACATGCATGTTGCTTTGGTATTAGAGATGATAACAGGCATGTTACAGGTGTACTACAGGTGTTACAGGTATATTACAGGCACGTTACAGGTGTGTTACAGGCACGCTACAGGCATGCTATAGGCTCACTACAGGCATGCTACAGGCACGCTACTGGCGTGCTACATGAACACTACAGGCATGCTACAGCACGCTACAGGCATGCTACAGGCACACTATAGGCATGCTACAGGCACGCTACTGGTGTGCTATGCTACGGCATGCTACAGGCACACTACAGGCATGCTACAGGCACGCTACTGGTGTGCTACATGCACGCTACAGGCGTGCTACATGCACGCTACAGGCGTGCTACATGCGTGCTACAGGCACATTAAGGGCATGCTATAGGCATGTTACAGATGTTATATATATAATATTATTCATTTGATACAGGAGAATATCACAAGTCTGCTGGCATATTATTTACACGAATGCCGCAGCCATGAGTGTAAATACTACCTTTCAGATTTATAAAAATTAAAATAGAAGTATATTATTGCAAAAAGTGGGAGGACACTGGAAACTTTCTATGTGGGATTTTTTTTTATCCATTGATAGTAAGAAAATTTTTATTTACATTTTTACTATCAATTTAACTTGCAAACATTAAAAACGATAAAACAAAAAACAAACAAGACTTACCTCCTTGTTGAATAATAGTAGGGAATTTTATAGTTAATTAATTCGATGAAAGCTTATGATTATAATATTATGATGCAGGTTAAGAAGTTATGACGTGCCTCAATTTGGTTATCAAATATATGGGGTGGTTTTACTTCATTTATAGTAAAATAATATAGTATTTACAATAATATAATGCTGGTATAGCCCTTTATCCTAAACCAATACTACTGTAACAAGATGTTTAAAAGAAATTGTTGAACTCATCATTATTAAATTAAGTTGCAAGTGTATGCTATTACCAAAACTAAACAAAATAAATCAGGTCTTTAATAATAATACTCTAAGGCATATCAAAATAATAAAAACAATACTTTGGATACTAGTTAGTTTTTTCTATATAAATACGTACCATCTGATAGCAGTATATACACTTCATGAAGTTTTGAGAATTGTACTTTCTTGTAGAAAGATGAATGAGTCAACTTCCTTTGAGGGACTATAGACACCATACATAATTAGCTCTTGTAACTAATGGATTGGAAGGTTTGCCTTGCAGAGAAAAGGAAGTTATCTGCTACTGCACACAAAAATATTTTGAAGATATGTTATTCAACCAACTTCCAAAACCTATCACAGAAGCCACACTTTAAGTCTTCACAACCTACTTTTCCTCCACTCAATAGAATGGGATGCCATACTTGAAACTGTCAGGAACTTGAATAAACCAAATCTGGGAAATGTCATGTTGAACAGTAAAGAAATACAAGTATTTACAATCCAAACTTTAGAAGACGAAAATATGAAGAACAGGAACTTAACTCTATCACTGTGATTGTGTATTAGGTTGGTATGTTGAAAATATGATTTTAAATATTTTCTTAAAATCATATAACTAAATGGTTTGTCTGTCTAACTACTACAAAAGTATAATGATGATGTAATACTAAGTTGTAATAACATAACCATACTAAAAAAATATTAGTTTTATTGCCGATATTAATAGTAATAATATTACTATTGTCAGTATTAACATTTTCACAACAATAATTATCAAGGTTGATTCAGAGTTTTGATAGAAGATGGCCTAAGCATTATTATGCTAGTTACACATAGTATAAGTTTTCCCACATTAGCTAAAATTACGTTCAGAAATAATATGCCAGTAATATTCATTCTAAAATCTTCTGGAAAAATCATTTTTTTCTCATATTCTTGAAAGCACAAATTTTGTTGAATCCTAAACAAATAGATTAAGTGTTTGTTTAATGATTATAAGGCCATATAATTTTAGTTGAGGAAACAGAAAATTAAATCGTAACTCCTATTCACTACAAGTTTTATAGATGACTGAGTTACAAAATTAAACTTGCTGTATTATTCACTAGGGATATAGTACTTCATTATAACTGCCGAAAATGTTTTAATGCGGTTTCTGTTTTTTGTTTTTGCACAACAAACATCCTACTTATGCCTAATGCTTTAGTTTAAAAGGCAGTAATCGATTTTTTAACTGCTATACCGATGTGTTTTAGAAGAAATAATTAAATTCTACAATGGCGGAATCTACAGAATTTGTCGATGGCGTGGAGGAGGACTTGGACAATCTTGAACATGATGCAGAAGATGATGAGAGTATTGAGGAAGACAAATTGAAAGAAATAAAGGAAGACATTGCCTCCATGAAAGAGAGCATTGATAAAATGAAAGAGGTTGCAAAGGGTTTTGAGGATGCCACTAAGCCAGGAACCATTAAAAGTACAGTTAAATTCATTGCCGCTACTAGCGCTGCTGCTGTAATATTCTTTTTTGTCCGCTACGCCTTGACTAAATTAACGTCGAAAAGTAGCAGTGGCAGTGAGAAAGATACCAATTCTAAAAAGGCAGCAGTTATCAAGGCTTTATCCAAGCTGAATGGAGATGTCAAAAATACAAGCCGACTGATTGGGGTATGGGCTACCGCTCACCAGGAGGAAACTATAAGTTTAAGTGGATTAGAAATGCCACTAGTGGATATCTTTAACCACTACACTTCCCAAATGAGTAATGTAAGTTAGCGTGATGTAATTTAATATTATTAAGAAAATATTTTATTGACAGAAATTGGATACAATTTACAAACTCTTGATGGAGCTGTCTAATGATGAAAATGATAAAACTAGTTTCTCCATTCCTTCACTCCTTCAAGTCAACAATATTCTGAGCGAATTTAATGAGTATATTGCAATACTCCCAAAACTTCTGGCCTTTGCACAAGAAAAAGCCAAGGAATATCCTACAGTTAAGACATTCCCATTACAGCAGAGTGACATAGATGGAATTCAGACAGATTATGACATTGCTAGAAAGTTACCTTATTAACAGTTGTAGCTAATAAAAGGTAGCTATTATAATGAAAAAGTAGCCAATGAAATAATTATAATAGTTTCTTACTCATTATGACAAATACACTATAACAGACTTTTATGCTTTAGTTGTACAATTTTTGAATTAATCATTATTTTTGCTTTTATCACATTTTGAAAATACAATTTATTACAATTTAATTTTGAAATTTACTACACTGTAATCTGTCTCACATTCTCTTAGTGGCTACACACTTTCCTGTTTGCAAGTACACTTATTTCTCCTATTTGTTAGCTCACTCCTGCTTGTTCACTCATTCTGGAGTTGAATTATTGCAATCACATGTTTCAGGTGTCCTAAAATGTCCAGAACTGTCCCAGATGATTTGGTCTGTTGTCCTGCAAGAAAAAGTGATCCCCTGAAAATACATATAAATTTCTACTTCACCAATGGGTTTCATTGAATTGGGGGTGCTCCAGTATATATTAGTTGCTCTGAATGGAATACATAGCACAACATTTCTTTTCCAGGATAGGTTGCTTTCCCGTGGCTGGGTGGGTTATCACTTATGACGAGCTGTGGGCTGCTTTCCAGTCTGGTCGCTAAACCGGAGGATTCTGTTTAGTGAAGTTTGGGACGGGGTCGAACGCGGAGCGAACACAAAAATATGGAGTGTCAAAGTACAAAATGACATACATACGTCCAAACATATAAATAAACAAACATCCCCGATTTTCAATTGTGTTACCCCTGTAAGTGTCTCGCTCGCTACGCTCGCTCGCCAATTATTATTATGTAATGTTCGGTTAAATAGTCTGTGAGTGAATAGGGTGGTGTTTGATTATTGTCTATCTCTTCCCCAAGTCTTTAGGTGTGGAATTAAAGACTGAGTTCTGAGAGATGCCAAACCATTGAGGAGGTCTTGTCTTTCTTGTTGACCTTCTTAGTGGCTGTGGGGTTGTAGTTGCATTGGGAGAGTTTGGCGGTTGTGTGGTTTTACCTCAAATGGTGGTTGAGCAGCTGGAGACGGTGTGTCAGGATTGGGAGGTATTTGATTGTTCAACTGAGTTCTAGGATTGGAAGGCCGTGGAGATAAGCTGGTGCTTGTGGTGGTTCTGGCGGGAAGTATAACGGGTGGGGGCTTGGGCATTGAGGGCTGAGTGGGTAGGTGATTGTTCGGTTACTATGTTTAGCTTAGTTCATGCAAACACTATAATAGCAGGTAACTTTTGTAGTACCAAATTTGAGCCATTCTGACTATTTGAATTTACCAGTCACTCTTGACAACAAGCTCTTAGCTACAAAAAAGAAAGGCCAGAGTTATTTTTGCATACTTAACTAACAAATATGAAATTACGTACTTACCTCAGCTTCCCTTGAGTAGTAGTAGTTCCTTAGCATTAATACTACGGCATTCTGACTAGCAATGGCGCTTGACAACCAACAATCGGCACTCCGTATCCCCCCTAAAACGGCGCAGTTTTGATTAAGTCTGGAAAAGGGTCTTCAATGCCATAGTAACCGGTCGAATCATTTTTTTGTTTCTTGAAATACAAGCGTTTTCGCAGGAATTTTTTCTCACACTTCGGCGCTTAAGTATAAAGTAAGGCTTGCTTAATGCTGTAGTTTCAGAATATACTGGGGTCAAGCCTAAAAAGCCGTGTTTTTAGAAGAAAAAAGTTCCCTGCGCGAGCGTTTAAGGGGCATACTTACCATTCATACATACATATATACTAGTGGTGTGCTTGAGCACAAATGGGAGCGAGCCTGATAGTTAGGTAACATAAAAATAAGTATTGTTACTATGTTTTAGCTTAGTTCATGCAAACACTATAATAGCAGTTATGACCTTTAATTTCAGCAAACAAATACAAAATCACTCTCCTACCTGATTTATAAACTTCTGTAGTATCAAACATCTGCCATTCTGGTTATCTCAATTACCAATAACTCTTGAACAAGCTCTCAGCTATGACAAAAAAAATAAACCAATGTTATTTGTAATTTTAGCCCACAATTAATATGGAATTACTACTTACCTCAATTCCCTGAGTATTGATAACTTCTGTAGTATCAAATTTAAGTTACTTTGACTATCTGAATTACCATGAATTCTTGACAACAAGCTCTCAGCTACAAAAACAAAAGACAATCAATTTTAGCACACAAATACAAAATTACTTTCTTACCTCTTTTTCTTGAGCAGTGGTAACTTTTGTAGTACCAAATCTGAACCAATCTGACTATTTGAATTTACCAGTCACTGTTGACTATATAGCTCTTAGCTACAAAAAAGAAAGGCCAGAGTTAATTTTGCATATTTAGCTAACAAATATGGAATTGAGTACTTACCTCAGCTTCCCTCGAGAAGTAGTAGCTTCTTTAGCATTAATACTACGGCATTCTGACTATCAATGGCTCTTGACAACCAACAATCGGCACTCCGTATCCCCCATAAAACGGCGAAGTTTTGAAATTAAGTCTGGAAAAGGGTCTTCAATGCCATAGTAACCGGTCGAATCAACGTTTTGTTTCTTGAAAAGCAAGCGTTTTCTCAGTAATTTTCTCACACTTCTGCGCTTAAGTATAAAGTAAGGCTTGCTTAATGCTGTAGTTTCAGAATAAACTGGGGTCAAGCCTAAAAAGCCTTGGTTTTTGGAGAAAAAATTTTCCCGCGCGCGCGTTTAAAGGGCATACGTACCATCCATATTATACATATAACATATTCCTGATTTTGCATTATCCAACCCTAATACTGTCTCGCTGGCTCCTCTCGCTCGCCAACTAGTGGTGTGCTTGAGCACAAATGGCGAGCGAGCCTGATAGTTAGGAACATAAAATTAAGTATTGTTACTACCTCAATTACCAGTTATTCTTGAACAAGCTCTCAGCTACAAAATAAATAGGCCAGTGCTATTTTTGTAATATTAGCTAACAAATATGGAATTACTACTTGCCTCAATTTCCTGAGAACTTCTGTAGTTACAAATTTAAGCTATTTTGACTATCTCAATTACCAGTATTTCTTGACATCAAGCTCTCAGCTACAAAACAAAAGACAATTAATTTTTTATTTTAGCAAACAAATACAAAATTACTTTACCTCATTTTTTTGAGTAGTAGTAACTTCTGTAGTATCAAATTGAACCCATTCTGACTATCTGAATTACCAGTCTCTCTTGAAAACAAGCTCTCAACTATACAAAAGAAAGGACGGAGTTATTTTTTTCAGCCATTCTGATAACCTCAATTACCAGTAACACTTGAACAATCTCTCAGCTACGATAAAAAAATTAACCAGTGTTATTATTTGTAATTTTAGAAAACAAATATGGAATTACTACTTACCTCAATTTCCTGAGTATTGGTAATTTCTGTAGTAATACTTTGACTATCTGAATTACCTTGAATTCTTGACAACAAGCTCTCAGCTACAATAACAAAAGACCATCAATTTTAGTAGACAAATACAAAATTACTTTCTTACCTCATTTTCTTGAGCAGTGGTAAATTCCCTAGTATCAAATTTAAGCCATTCTGACTATTTGAATATACTAAGCTAATAAAATGAAAGGCCAGAGTTATTTTTTATACTTAGCTAACAAATATGGAATTACGTACTTACCTCAGCTTCACTCGAGTAGTAGTAGCTTCCTTAGCATTAATATTAGAGTATTCTGACTACCAATGGCTCTGGACAACCAGCAATCGGCATTTCGTATCCCCCCTAAAACGGCGAAGTTTTGAAAATACGTCTGGAAAAGGGTTTCAATGCCATAGTAACCGGTCGTAGCAACTTTTTGTGTCGTGAAAAACAAGCGTTTTCGCAGGAATTTTCTCACACTTCGGAGCATAAGTTTAAAGTAAGGCTAGCTTAATGCTCTAGTTTCAGAATAAACAAGGATCAAGCCTAAAAAGCTGTGTTTTAAGGGGCTACGTACCATCCATACATACATATAACATTTATACATATACAATTGTGTTACCCCTGAGAGTGTCTCGCTCGCTCCGCTTGATCGCCAATAAACAGGAGCCATCCCGCAGTTCTTATCAAAGAATTCTTCTGATTGGTCCCCTAGCCCTAGCCCTAGCCCTTGCGCGGCGCTATAATTGGTCACGCGCGGCACTATAATTGGTCACATGATTTGATTAACCAATGAAATGAGTTTTTTGATAAGAACTGCGGGACTGTAGATAAACAGTAAGCGTACCCTCCAGAAATCTTGCTGTTCATTTTGTGTTATTATATCACCAAGGAGAGTTCGACCTAAGTTGACCCCTGAAGAGGACTTCGGCAAGAAGTCGAAACGTCGGGTTAAGTTAAAATTAAAATATTGGCTGTTAAAAAGAGAAAAATTTCCTATTATTATAATCATTTCAGCCGAGAATGACTGAATCATTGAAACATTAGAATCGTATAGTTCACATAATCTCTGAAGTGCATGATAAGCTTCCTTCATAACTTCGCTCTCAACTTATGTCTCCTAATATACTGAACCACAATTCGTTTATTTGTATAAATAGATGTCTGCACTAATAATCTCCAACTAGGAACTACTCCAACATTGTAAGTTTCCAAGGCTAGCACTGCACACTGCGCACTTACCCTTGATGAGTCTGTAAAGTATCCTCTACACCAACAAGTTGATTACCAATTTTGTAAGCATAAATGCCCGTGTTACTTTACGACTATAATCCCCAATCCTGATGTACTTCAATTATTTCAGGACAATCCTAGGGTATCTTGGCAGGGCTTACTATACTACTCCAAATTATAACATAATCCATATACATTTTTATCTCTCCTACTTAATTACACGAACAATTTGAAGATCTTTCCGGAGCATCCAGAATTACGTCATTAAAACGAGGCTGGCTTGTAGACTTTAAAAGAAATTGAGCTGAACGGACGACTCAGTTGCTTAAGCTAGGGCAAGACAATGGCAGAATCTGAACCAATGGAAGAATCTGAACCAATGAGAGGAGAGGGAAGCTGAGAAAGTTAGATGAGATGAAAAAAGAAGCTGAAGAGGATAAAAACATTGAGAAAGAAAAGTTGAAAGAAATTAAAGAGAACCTAGATGAACTGAAAAAAGGCCTTGATGAAACGAAGGAAGAGCTGAAGTCTTTCAAGAATGTCACAAAACCTGAATCTGAGAAGAGTTCAGTGAATTTTATAGTTTACACTACAGCATCAGGAGTTATTTTCTACTTTGTCAATTATGGGTTGAATAAATTGATGGCAACGCTTAATGGTGGTGGCGATAGTGGAAAGAAAGAAAGCATTTCTAAAAAGGCTGCGGTTTTCAAAGCTCTTTACATACTGAATAATGACGTTAAAAAGTTGAGCCACCGGATTGCAAAATGGACTAAAACTCATGAGAATGAAAGAATAACAGTGAAATGCCCTTGGTGGATATTTTCTATAAGTACACTTCTGAAATGAGTACAGTATGTCAATCAAAATTTATTCATAATAACTTGCCTTTTTATTTTGTTGTTTTACTATTTTTAGAGTATGGAAAAAAAATTCAAAAAAATGGAGGAGTTGTCTAAAGACGACAATGGGAAGGACAAGTTTTCCGTTCCAACCCTCATTCAAGTCAATTACATCCTCACTGCAGGTTCATTGAGGTACTCTCAAATCTTCTGGCCTTTGCACAGGAAAAGGCCAAGGAGTATCCTACAGTGAAGACATTCCCTTTGAAACAGAGCGACATAGATGAAATCAGAGCTGCTTATGAAGTTGCCAAGAAGTTGCGTTATTAACTGCAGTAAACATTTTGGTCAAAATGTCTTTGAATTATATTTTCATATAGTTGTTTATGCCTAGTATTAGTGATATTATTTAATGTTTTCTAGCAGTTGATGTGATGTGCCATCAAACTGGGTGAATAATGTTGGACATTCATGTCTATTCACTAACCACTTGGTCATCTTTCAGAGTGGAAAAATGTAAGCCATACCTTGAAATTAGGTGTATTATAGTTTGTAGCCATTGAACATATAGTAATTTATATAAAATCACTTGCAGGTTATCTTTTAGCAGTGGGGAATTCTTCCAAATTGTGAATATTTAATTTCACACTTGCAAAAATTTATGTTGGACCACAGTTATTGTAATAACTGTATTGTATATAATTGTGGCATAGTGTTCTCTGGCATGTAGAATCTTCATTTTGGCATTAATTTATTAATTTAGAGTTAAATTTTTTGGTAAACTTCAGTACTTACATGATGCTACCTATACCAAGGGCTGTAATAAAAAATTACCCCAGCCTACCCGTACACGTTTAGTAACCTGTAACTAATAGACCCAGCCTCCTACTTCATGCTAACATTACAGGCTTTCAATATGATCTTGGTTGCCTTTGTATAGTTGTGAAAACCCACTTCATCTGTCCAGCTGTGCCCCTGCCAATTAGATCCTTGTTCATTCCTTCCAGGGGTGTGCAGGCTCTAATTCCGTGACGTCGCCTGCACGTAGTAATTGGAAGAATGGCTTCCCCAAGGTCATCTTTCAGGCGAAAAAAAGCTAACTACTGCATAAACAGGTTATATTTCACTTAATTTTCAACCACAGCTTTGATATTCATATATGTTAAAATATTACTATTTAGCTAGTTTTATCAAATTTTCCTGGAACCAACTTTAGAATTGAAAATTTCCCAGCTTAGTATAGAACGAGTATAACATCCGGTTTAGATTTACTCTTTTTCTGGATTAAACAAATTAAAAAAAATTCCACTTTCTATGGTGGAAGTTGTACAAGGGATCAAAAATGTGTTTAAAAGAAACAGATAATTTTAAGTACATGGCACTCTTTATGACCTGTCAGGATTAAATGAAACCAAATTAACAAAGGCACCTTTTACCCTTTTTCATTGTATATACCTGCCTCATGACTATGCTACAGGCATCCAGCTTAAGGAATAGAAAGCTGGCTTTTTTTTCTTAATAGACTTCAATCCAGTAGGATAGTATTAGCTTTAACCAAATGTAAAAGTTGGATAAGAACAGATTACCACACTGGGGTGGCAGAAGCAAATTTACTTTGGTTGGGGCTAATATGACCCACCACTTATCATCCCAATTATATGCTTGTATTATTGTGGTTTGAAAGCTCCACCCATGATGTAAAGGGTCGCAACGCAAAAATCTGAGGTCACGCCCACAAAATGGTCGATTCCAAACCACGCCCTTGTGGGGGGGGGCTAGGGCTAGGGCTAGGGCTAGGGCTAGGGGGGTTGGGGCCTGAATTGGCTAAACTTATAAGACCTGAATTGGCTGAGGCGAAAACAATTTTGTAAGACCTAAATTGGCAGAGATTATCAACACATTTTGAAAAGAAGGTTAACAATGGCCGAACGTAAAGAAAAAACTTCAAAGAATGCGATTCACCCAAAAGAAGCTGGGTCTGAAGGAACCATTGAAACCATTGACTATTCCATGGAATATCCACCACCCCCACCACCAACCCAAAAGGGGGGCACTGACGAGTATATGATGGACACACCTCAAGTATCTGATGCTGAAATTGATCAAGCGTTGTTCGGTAAAGACGACAATGAGGATCCCGACGACCAAGTGATAGTCGACATTTCCGATGCAGATGAAGTGGATGAAACTCCAGTTTCTCAGCTGAAGCTTTTTGACGACGATGATAACGCTCAAGATGGAAAAGATTCAACTCCTGCAGAGGAGGAGGAGGATGAAGAAACGCCTGGCAATCGAAGGGCTAAAAAGTGGAAGATGGACGCTAAGACTGGAGAAAGGAAGGACAAGAGGCAATCTGCAAATCCATACTCCTTGATACAACGTGAGTGTTTAATTAAAAAATTTAATATATTTGAAGATTTAGAAAATGCTTTTGAAGAGTTCAAGTTTGAAATAATGAAAATTCGAGAAAATGAGGGCTATAGCGATTATACTTTCGTAGCTATATAGAGTGAAAACTGAAGATGTTATTGACTTTATTAAGAAAAAGACTTGCCTTAAAGTTTTCGTTAAAAATTAAGTTTTGTAATTTTTTATTGTATCATGGTTTTGCAAATATTAAAACTAATAGGGAAGATGGTTGAATTGAGATATACGGCTGTTAAAGAATTAGAGAAAAATGAAGAGTGTGCTAAATTTGGACGTGAAATAGTGGAGAAGGGTTTGTGGCGTGCCTGTACCGAGTTGACAGAAAGCAGAATGGATTACATGTTGCAAGAGTTGGACGATGATAAAGCTATATTTTATGTCTGAAACTTTTATTTAGATCCCGAATGTGAACCATTTGACTATTTATTTTTATCACACGCCATTTTTTCACAATTCATTTTGATATTGGTAATTTACAAATTTTGTAGACAATAAAGCAAGAATTGAAAGATTGGATCAAGAATTATTAATAATTAGGACCAGGCATGAAAGCGTGAGGCGTGCCTTATTGGCATCATTCGAAACTTCTAGATGCGTCTTGTTGAGAACGGTGGAAGATTTGCAGAAGTCTGTAGATTATGTGAAGAAAAAGATAGATAGGTTGGAGGTTGGAGTGTTCGGGTGTGGCGAACTGCTTGCTTGACCCCCGGATAGAACAA
>WLWD01000575.1_pt1:0-40000 | contig 157115 bp, 129 predicted proteins | sample 6712731 | NCBI WGS metagenome assembly WLWD01 (sample SAMN12718690, study PRJNA576275) | sponge metagenome | isolation source: marine sponge | host: Mycale hentscheli | place: New Zealand: South Island, Marlborough, Capsize Point | collected 2014-11-01
AAGGAGTGACTAATGCAGTAACATTAACACATGATCCTGTGACTGTTCTGTTGGAAGATGTCTATTATTTCAGCTAACTTTATTTTGTGTAATCTTTCAGTGGCATTGGCATCAGCTGTGTCTAGTTCAGTTCTAGTTAGGAGGTTATACCTCCATGTATTCTACATGGCAAGGAGTCTATATGTAGGATAACAAGTTCTGTTCTGTTAGTCAGTTTTGTCATTTAGTTGTTATGAGTTTCATATCGCTAAATTACCAGCTGTAGCTCTACCAAGTAGAACGCTTAGTTTCTCTCAGTTGGAACATCTCTAAAAGTATTCCAGTCTGCGGAATGTTTTAGTTCTTTTAGAACCTTTTAGAGGAGCCCTGCAATGGCAGTCAAGTGTGGGCACATCTGAACAATTTTTCAAATTTTATCCATCTGTGTCTCTGGCTTGTAGTTTATAAGCACATTATTTATTCCTGACAGGCTTTAGGATCTATTTTGATCACGTCATATTTAATCTCGCTTTACTGGACCTAGTTTGTTCAGTTCCCCTCACTAATTGGGAAGACCACAAACAATGGATGACATAACAAGGTGGTATATCCTGTGACATAAGACTGCTCTAACTTTTTGTGTGTGTTGTATTTCTATATGGCTGACTGAGTTGAATAATTCATGTGCCATGAAATATCTTAGTGGTTATTCAATCATTCTCGGCTGAAATAATTATTGGCTGTTAGAACGAGAAAAATTTACTTTATCTTAGTGGTTTTACCCACACTAATTAAGCCCACCATCACATCACCCGAGCCCAGGTAAAGGTCGGCAGAGGACCTGCAAATACTGCGACCATTCGATCACATGTGGGGTGTCACATGTGGAGCAATGGCACCCGGGCACAAGTACATTAGTCCTGATAGCCACTGTTTTCAGTGCTTGTAGCCTAAGCCTAATGAGAATGTTACATGAGAAGGGAGGCGGAGCAAATAGGGGTTACATAATGAGAGAGATTAGAGAATGAACTGTAGTGCTGCTGGATGTGTCTTGGGACTCACAAGCCACACTACACTATTGCCAGTGTGGCATTATAGAGAGCATGGGTAGGCGGTTCTAGTACATATAGTTACATTTCCACCAAATAAAGGTGTGATGGTCTGTCCGGGGCCCCTTTGAAAGTGTCTATGCAGTGCACGCTGCCCTTCACTCTATTTATTCTCACACTATCACAGTCGCTGCCTGTCTATTCTCACACGATCAGGCTCTCTACCTGTCTATTCTCTCACTCTCGCTGCATGTCTATTCTCACACTATCAGGCTCTCTGCCTGTCTATTCTCTCACTCTCGCTGCATGTCTATTTTCTTACTCTCAGGCTCACTGCCTATGTATTCTGCACTATCAGGCTCACGGCCGTCTATTCTCTCACTGTTAGGCTCGCCGCCTGTCTAGTCTTACACTATCAGGCTCATATTCTCTCACTATCAGGTATACTGCATGTCTACTCTCACTCGCAGGCTTACTGTCATCTATTCTCTCACTCTCACTCAGGCTCGTTGCCTGTCTATTCTCACACTATCAGGCTTCTGCCTATCTGTTCTCACACCAGCAGACTCACCGCCTACCTATTCTCACACTATCAGACTCACTGCCATCCATTCTCACTCGCAGGCTTGCTGTCTATCTATTCTCTCACTCTCACTTAGGCTCGCTGTCTGTCTATTCTCACACTATCAGGCTTCTGCCTATCTGTTCTCACACCATCTGGCTGTCTATTCTCGCACCAGCAGACTCACTGCCTACCTATTCTCACGCTATCAGACTCACTGCCATCCATTCTCACTCGCAGGCTTGCTGTCTATCTATTCTCTCACTCTCACTTAGGCTCGCTGTCTGTCTATTCTCACACTATCAGGCTTCAGCCTATCTGTTCTCACACCATCTGGCTGTCTATTCTCACACCAGCAGACTCACTGCCTACCTATTCTCACACTATCAGACTCACTGCCATCTATTCTCATTCCATCAGGCTCGCTGCCTATCTATTCTCTCACTCTCACTTAGGCTCGCTGTCTGTCTATTCTCACACTATCAGGCTTCTGCCTATCTGTTCTCACACCATCTGGCTGTCTATTCTCACACCAGCAGACTCACTGCCTACCTATTCTCACGCTATCAGACTCACTGCCATCTATTCTCACTCCATCAGGCTCGCTGCCTATCTATTCTCACACTATCAGGATTGCTGTCATCTATTCTCACACGATCAGGCTCACTCTCTATCTATTCTCACACTCAAGTTACTGTCTATCTGTTTTCACACCCAATGCTGTTAAGGTATTCTTGCTCTCTAGCTCACCAATGTATTCGTGCACTCTCGGGCTCACTGCCTATGTATTCTCGTACTCAAACTAGCCACCTATCTAGTCCCACACCCAGATATCTAGTTCCAACTATCAGGTTCGCCGCCTATCTCGCACTCGTGTGCTGCCTTGCCACAGCCAGACTCACCACTGGTGTATTATCATGCTTGAGTGTTGTTCTTGTTCTTACCCATCCTCACACTCAGACTTGCTGCCTATCTAGTTGCACATCGTCATACTCTATCTGTGCACTCTCAGACTCACTGCCAGGGTTTCATACAGAGGGGGGGACGCCCTGGAATCCCCCCCCCCCCCCCCCATGAACATTGTCACACCCACTTCCTCTGCCAGTTTTTTTTTTTTTTTTTTTTTTTAATCTTTAATTAACAGGAAAGTCATCACATAAATCAATGATTTTATAAGATCATTCGCCTATTCTTTGATTTAAAAATCTCTAGTACTTCGTTGAAGTCAACATGTGGAAGTTCTGGTCCTTCAATTGCAATTCTCATAGTATGGATTAAATTCTGTTCATTGATTCTGTTACGCAGTCTAGTTTTGATCTGCTTCATGTAGCTGAAAGATCTTTCCACATTTGCAGTTCCTACTGGAAGTGCAAGTATAATGTTCAGTAGTTTAAACATTTCAGGAAAAATTCCAGCGTAAGCTTCTGAAGATTCTATTGAACTTTGATCTCCTGCAAAGATGGTGCCTTGCTAAGCTTATTTATCTCCATGAAGATCTTAGTTTCTTGCAACAATACCCTCTTGAAGATGCGCCATTCTGCAATCACCTCTTCTTTATCCACTAAGGATGGTGATTTGTGAGTCATCATAAATCACTTCAGCTTCACTTCCATAGAATTGAGCCAGTGATTCTATCTCTGTGGTGCCATATTCAGCCAGGAAAGCTTCGTCTCTAGGTAGTAAAGCTGGATTGAAGACTGAGGATGACACTAGAAGCTTCACGACATCATCAGAAAATTGACTTTCAATATTATCTAACAATGCATCCAGGTAAGGAACAGCAACATTAGCTCGAAATTCTTTCACAGAATCATAAGCCATAGCACTTCCTTTTCTGGTTCGCAGATGTCCTACTGGGATTTCATACTGTTTTTCCAAATTTTCCACTACAGATGTTACCTCAGAACACCATTCAGCCCCACTTCTTTTTAGAAGCTTCAATTCTTGTGTTACATTTTCTATCATTCTTTGTAAAGCGCTGAAGTCAGCTGCTCTTCGCTGCATAAAGCAGTTGAGTCGAGCCAGCAAGTCCAGTACTTCTGACAAAAGAATGACAGTGGCCACTCCAGAAAAGGAACTGAAGATTAATGCAAGACCATACGCTTCTGCATCCCCAGAATTTTCATAAAGCTGGTACAAAGTTGTTATGATGGCAGGCAATTCTTTGAGAATAGCTCGTATACACTTCTCATGTGATAGCCACCTAGTGTCAATAGGTTTCACCACTTTCAATTCAGGGAGGTTGAGTGCAGCCTGAACAGCTACTAGAGTTTCAGTTTTTTTTGGCGAGTAGTGAAATAATTTCCACAGATTACTCATTGCACCAAATACTTTCTTCACTGAAGTAATGGCATCAGCAGCCTGGAGTGATGCCAGCTGCAGTCTGTGACATGCACAGTGAATGTAAATGGCATGGCAAGAATGCAATCGTAACCTCTTTTGCACCCCACTTACATGTCCAGAGAAAACCGAGGCTCCATCATAGCCCTGTCCAACTAATTTGGAAAAGTCAAGGTCGTTGTCTCTCATAAATGTCAGAAGAGCATCAGTGATAGTAGCGGCATCCACTGATTTCACGTGGAGAATCGACATGAAACATTCTTGTGGGAAGCCATTAACCAGCCACCGGCAACAGATGGACAGTTCCTCCTGTGAAGAAATATCTTGGCATTCATCTGCCATAATGGAAAAATAAGGACTTGATTTCAAACTCAAAAATAGTTTCCGTTCGAGCTATGTACGTGTCCAAAGCTTCAAGCAGCATATTAGCACTGAGCTTTGATGTGTATTGGGCATTAGCTGGGTTTTGGTTGATATGCTCTTCCAGTATTTTGTCACCATTAAGGACCTGAAGCTCAATTAGATTGGAATATAGTGTGGTATGTGGAAGTTTATTCTTAATCATGAAATAACTGATCTCATAAGCTTCAACAATATTTTTCGGTTTCTTTTCCTTTTCTCTTCACGTTCTTTTGCAGCAGCTGTATTATAAAGCTAGAACAGATTCTCCAAGCTCAGTCTGTTTAGCCATACTAGCTGTAATAGCTGCATCTTTATGCCACTGGGATTCAGAATGTGACTTCAGAACCTCAGTTGCATGTTCCCACTTTGTAATTCCTCTGGTTGTCCATGCACCTCTCACTCCAGCGGGAGGTTTCCCCCATTTCAAGCAAAGAGAACAGAACATCCCTTTATTAGAGTCAGTACAAGTCACCCAGGGATATTTGCTCTGCCATTCTGTTCTGAAGGAGAGTCTGGAAATGTACTGTTGTTTTTTATCAGATGAAGATAAACACTTTCTCTTCTTTGCAGGAGGTGGAATTTCTTGTGGAAGATGCTCAAGTTCTTCAGAAGAAGATTGAGCTTCTTCTGTAAGAGGTTCAACCACTTCAGATATACCTTTAGGAGTAATACACACTTCACATGGTTGTTCCGTGCTTTGGCTTGGACCTGGGTCAGAGACAACCAAATTAGCACCGCCGCTCTCTGATTCAGACAGTTTTTCCTTTCGTACCAAATACTTTCTTAGTCCATGCATGGTGCAAGATTTTTCAGAGTGAACTACCAAAGCATCTGCCAATACATGGGGACGGTAATATTTAAAAATAGCCCACACCTTTCCTAATGCTTGTTATCCAGCTAGCTATTTTGGTATAAAATATGTCAAAGAGCAAGGATGGTTGTTTGAAGTCTACTTGAGATCATATTATGATGAAGAAATAATTATAGCACATGAATATTTATCAGTTTATTTACTTATGATTATTTCATAATTATTATTATTTCTTTATTATTTCATAATTATTTATTTATTTTATTTTATTTATTTATTCAATGAATTCATTTAAATATTGTACTCCTGATAGTACCTTGTTGAGTACAAACATCTGGAATACAGTGAATTGTTATATTACTGTTGTTTTACATGGGAATGATATTTTACTGTCACACTTATTTTTTCACCTCCCACATATTGAACTCTCACTAGTGCAACAAGTGTTATATATACTAGCGGTGCGCTCCAACAGCGCAATGGGCGAGCGAGCTACCCCCACAATGTAGAATATGGTAAAAGAATTGGCTTTCCAACAATTTGTTTACAAGCAGAAATGCCATCGGTAGTAGAAAATTTTCAAGCAAACGCACCTGTACGTACGGCCGGGAAAAAACATATGAGTAACTCCGATTGACATTAAAATCTGTAAGTACATATTCTGTAGAGCCTTATCTACTGTTTAGAATGTTCCTCCGTGCTGCGGAAAGAAAGAAACGGCTAAAAAAAGTTCGCTCGCTCGCCAATAAACTTTTGGATGGTAGTCAAGTGGTTGTTGAAAAAAAAATTATCCCCCCCCCCCCACCCAAAAAAAATCCTGTATGATGACTGCCATCCAATCTTGCACTATCAGACTTGCCTACCTAATCTCGCACTGACACCCAGGTCCTATCTATTCTTGCATACACTATCAGGCTTGCTGCCTATGTTTACTCAGGCTCACTGCCTATGTATTCTCAGGCTCACTGCCTATGTATTCTCAGGCTCACTGCCTATGTATTCTCAGGCTCACTGCCTATGTATTCTCAGGCTCACTGCCTATGTATTCTCAGGCTCACTGCCTATTAAGGTTGGGCGGTATATAGTCATGATCGCGGTATGTGTCAATAACCGTCTGGCGGTATCGTGTTGGCTAGCAATATTGAAATATTGAAAATCTAGAAAAACCGCCGAAACTTACCTGCGCGTGCATAATGCGCGGGAAGTAACGCGCACGCAATAGTTGAGCAGCTGTATTTTTATTCTCTTGCAAGAAGTAAGTATGGCAGACCCTGCGACGAGAGTACCGGAGCTACACAAGAAGCCTGGAAGCAAGAGTCAAGTGTGGAACTATTTTGGCTTGGAGAAAAAGGATGGAGAGTTTCAGAAGGAGACTGCAATTTGTCGCACTTGTTATCGAAGAGTGGTAACCAAGAATGGGAACACTAGTAACTTGCTTGCACATTTGCGCACTACCCATAGCAATCTTCACTTGCATTTAAAGGAGGCTATGATGAAAGAATCGCAAGCAACACTAGGAGCGTCAACTTCAAGGAAGAGGCCTGCTGATCAACTGTCACTTGCAGAGTCAGTGGATAGAGTACAGAGGTATGAACGAATTTGAAGCCCGACAAGGTTGAGATGCTAACCTTTCTTTCGAAAAACTTGTAATTGGACCCATAATTCTCCATTTTTCCCTCATAATTCAAAATTTCAATAATTTCTTTTCCCATCCTTCAAAGTTTCAGTAATTTCTTTTTTTTTTCTTTTTTTCCCTCATCATTCAAATTTTCAATGATCTTTTTTTTATAATTTTTTTCCTCATCATTCACAGTTTGGCTTGTCATTAGATGTTATCATCATTAAAAATTCTTGCTGTTAATTTTTTCCCTAAATAATTAATAATATAAAAATATTCAATATATAGTCATATCACAATATTGTCCTGCCAAAATATCGTGATACAATATACCCCAATATCGCCCAACCTTACTGCCTATGTATTCTCAGGTTCACTGCCTATCTATTCTCAGGTTCACTGCCTATCTATTCTCAGGTTCACTGCCTATCTATTCTCAGTCTCGCTGCCTATGTATTCTCAGGCTCACTGCCTATGTATTCTCAGGCTCACTACCTATGTATTCTCAGGTTCACTGCCTATCTATTCTCAGGCTCACTGCCTATGTATTCTCAGGCTAACTACCTATGTATTCTCAGGCTCATTGCCTATCTATTCTCAGGCTCATTACCTATGTATTTTCAGGCTCACTGCCTATGTATTCTCAGGCTCACTGCCTATGTATTCTCAGGCTCACTGCCTATGTATTCTCAGGCTCACTGCCTATGTATTCTCAGGCTCACTGCCTATGTATTCTCAGGCTCACTGCCTATGTATTCTCAGGCTCACTGCCTATGTATTCTCAGGCTCACTGGCTAGGTATTCTCAGGCTCACCGCCTATGTATTCTCAGGCTCACTGGCTAGGTATTCTCAGGCTCATTGCCTAGTATTCTCAGGCTCACTGCCTATATATTCTCTGGCTCACCGCCTATGTATTCTCAGCGCTGCCTGTGTATTCTTTGAGCTGATGGAAGCAAATTAATTTTAGAATTCCACCATGTGTTAAAAATGTTACTGCAAACATGTCTTGTATCTATATCAGAAAGGCCAATCTTCCTGTAGCACATTGCCCATTTTTGTGAAATAACATGTAATGTACGTGTATTACATTGAGCGACCAATAGTTTAGTTACATGTATTACAAGTGCAACATATGTAGTATTCTTCGAAATACTTATGTAAAGATGGTTCTGATGTTTTGTACTGCTTAGAAAAATTTAGTAGAATCTTTTACAACCTATCTTTATTTCGCTCTCTGTTAAATTCTCAGGATTAAGCAAAACTATCTCAAACTGCAAGAAATTATTTGCTCACATGATTACGACGTGTACGATAGGGGGACCTTTTCCACAACAGTTAGTACCCTATGTGAAGCCAACAGCTTCATGTTTTCTCATACTTTCATGTTTTCTCTGACTGACAGAACAACTATAACATTACATTTTATTTCATCATTAGTATTCATGCATGCTTATTTGTTCTTGTTTGGTCGTGCATCGTCGATGTTCCATTTTTTGTTTATATTTATCACCTAGAACACTGTCATTGACTGTTCTTACTGGAACTCTGACGCTACCATACCCGCTAGTGGGTCTTCACTGCACTAGTTACTCTGTTCTGCTTGGTGTAGTGCGTGTCGATAGACTATGCTGGGATCAAGTCCTCAACTTGCTGGATAGTCCCTCTTGTACATGCACACTGAGGGCTAATAATAATAGTAACAAATTGTAAAGATTTTGTGTGTTAATATTAGCGTATTCATCAATCACCAGCGTTATTCATTTAAAATCATATATAAATTTTAGTTATTTTGAATGTAAATTCAATACAGACTACTGTGTGTAAGTATTGCTGATACGTTTGTAGTTGGGATTTAGTTTGTATTGCAAGTAGGCATTGATCTTTAGAAGGATCCACAACACCTTGTGTATTGTATATATCAGATAGGATTGCAATCTTCACTTTGAATCTCTCTAGTGAGAATGTTCACGGATTCTTCATCATCAGTGACGTGTTCCACCTCAGTTTATTTCTCTTATTATAACAATCTTGTTTCAATACTCTATACTTGTATTGTATATGCCAGTTAATTGTTTTATTTACCCCGCCCTTATAATTGTTATATTTTTTTTTGGTTAAAATGGCCCAGCTCCCCCCCTCCCCAATTCACGCGCCTGAAAATCTTTAACGATTTACACCCACACTAATTGAACCACACCAGACCCTTTTCCCGCGCAGCGATTGGTAAAGGCTCTGGGTACGCGTGACTACTTAGAGCCCACCCATACCAGTTTGCATTGCTCTTAAATTTACTACTTTTGCATTGTTTGTAACAAGAGGAGTCCATCTGAATACTTTCTGACTGGCAAGCAACACCCCATTTTTTGTAATTAGAGCAAAGTTTAGTGAAGCCATCCAACATTTTGTTGCCATATGTACAGGATCCTGATAGATATGAGCACAATGTTGCAATCATAAGTACTGGTACTCTCTGTATCACATGCACATACATGAACAACTGTGGCATGTAAAATCATTGAGAAATGATAGTTTCAATTATTACACATTATTGTATCAGCCCATGAGTAAATTGTAGAGCTTTTGCTGCTATGTCTGTACAAATTAAAGTTTTTGTTGTGGGGCTCGTCACACCTGTTTCCTCATGTACAAACTCATATATTGTATACACTTACACATGTACATGTGTGTAGTATATAAAGTGCCATTGTGGTCTCTTTCACTCATCTTAGTAAGAGGTACTTTCTTGCTTTTTTTTCCTTCTTACATTCATAATGTATATTTAGTTTTCTAATTAAGCATTCCTATTTAATGGTTATTATTGAGACCTTTATCAAGTAGAGATGAGCAGTGTAACATCAAGTGCTGTACTGTACTGTAGTGAAAACAGCATTGTGTTCCTGAAAGGAGCACTGGACCTTTGGTAACATGTAATTACTTTCTTTTCTTTGTTAAGGTTTGAGATGCAAGAGTGTCCAAGGAATTGCCATGGATACGTTTCCAATGACGATTTGATCCTTGTTTGAAGGAAAATCTACTGGAACATTGAGGACAACTAGACTTATCACTGACACTATCATAATCCAACTCTTTAAGAGCTTCTTCATACTGGAAATGTACAGTATTTTATTTTTATGGAATAGTTCATCAGTATTTTGTCAATTACATTGGGAATGTTATACTAGCTTACAAGCAGACTGCATTTTCAGAATAAAGTTGACTAACATAGTACTCAAGGTTTCTTCAGTTAGTGACCTCTTAGTGCTGCCTTGAGTCATCACGTCGATCGTACTTAAGTTGTATTTACCATTTACTCTTAACACATTGGAGAAACATTTCTATGAACAAATTGGGGTGGGGAAGGGAGGAGGAGGCGAGTGAGATGCATGGACGCAGGAAAAGTGCTTGTATGTTGCTACTAGCATGATTGTCGCTACTAGATACATACACATGTAGTTTGCTCCATTATGGAGTTGTGGTCTGTCGACTTAAGAATATGTGTCACCAGTATAACATTTACTTCAACTTTTAGAATGAGCAGTCACGCCCAAAATTGAAGCCACACCCTTTGATTGTTGTGTGAACAAGTATTATAATTATAAAACTACAGTTGCAAAATATTGATGTGTACCTACAGCTATTTTTCCAATGTACTAGCATGATTGAGGTGCTGCTTGGAATGGGTCTGTCGGCACACAAATGGTCACCCCCGCAGCAATGGTCAGCCCCCCAGTAATGGTCAGCCCCGCAGAAATGGTCAGCCCCGCAGAGATGGTCAGCCATATGCGCATGCGCACGTGCTTAAGGTTCAAAGTTCATTTGATCGGCCGCGCTCTGAGGTCAAAGGTGAGGGTCAGCCGTTCTGCACATAACATCGTCCGTATTTTTTCCACCCTGGAGGCCACGCCCTGCATGCAGGAGGGGGGGGGGGGGGGGGGGGGGGGGGGGGGGGGGGGGGGTATCGCTCGGCGCGGTACACCCGCAGCTAGCTTTGTTGAGTTTTTCATAGTGTTGAGGGTGTGGTGAATACTGAGATAGTTGCCGAGAAGAGAGAAAGTATGCGGACAGTTTTGTGTGTTGTTATTGTTGGTCTTTTCGGACTAGGTAAGTCATTTCGTTTCTGCGTAATCTTTGCCTGTACGTCGGTGTTGGTGTATATCACTTGGCTGTCAAACGTGTTCACACTGTAAGGCAATACTCGATGTTAAGAAATTGGAGCTAGTGCTGGCGTACAAGTGTTAGTGTACGTTGAAGCTAAGCAGAACATTGAATTAATGGTTTTATACCTTCAAATTGGTAAGAGGCGCCATAATTTTTTTTTGACAGGGTTGTAGCTATCAATAATTCAAGCTTTTAGTCAAAAGAGCTCATAGCATCACATAGAAGTCCTATCAGGGCACAATCCACACCATCTTGTTATCTATTTCATGAAAAAGCAGTAAAGATTTTCTGTATTTAATGTACTATCTCAAATTAAAGAATGCCACTATTTATAGCCATGCCAGAGAACTCTTGGTATGCCTGTACGATAGATATAGCTGTAGTTAATCCAACAAAACCATAATGATATATTATGCTTTGTAATGTACTCATAACTTTGATAAATGGCAATAGTTTAAGTTGGAATGGAAAGACTTGTCATCCCAAGAGGCTTTAATTAGATGTTTTCATACTTTTTTATTTGTTCTTTTTGGAACAATTTTGTTGATACCTTGGTGGATTTATAGAGCAACTAAATTGAGGCAGTGTAATCCTGGGTTTTTGAAGCAGTGAATGCTAAAGAAACACTATTAAAAGTGAAGTGTGTTGATATTCACTAATTCTGTACCTATAGCTTGTCCACTTACTGGTTTATTATTGGGCTCATTGGGTTTTTTTTCAATGCCAGTGATAGATAAAAATATCTTGTTTTTTGAAACACTGAAAAAATTAAATGTAGACACTTTTTGACTAGCAACATACCTGGTAGGGCTTGGCACATTTTGCTGGCATAATTTAAAGCATAATAGCACTTGTTTTGGACAAGCATAATGGAACATACGATAATGTAAGGATAATGATAATTTTCAAATAATGTGACTTGTTAAATTCTAGCATGCCACTAGCTTCAACTAGGTAGGTCTTTGAGAGAGCTGTCTCCTTCAAACAGAATGGACACATTCAACAGTTGCAGATGATGGCTGCACTAGAGTAGTAACTTTTATAGTATCATTATGTGTCTATCTTTTCTAGATCTGTAGCCATAGGGCAGCTTAGTTACTGAATCAACCTTTTCACTGTGTTGGTATCATGTGACCAGAAATGTGTCTATGTAACTCCAATTGAGCACAATAGGTTCTGCAGGGAGCATAGTAGGTTCTTCAGGGATCATAATAGGTTCTTCAGGGAGCATAATAGGTTCTTCAGGGATCATAATAGGTTCTTCAGGGAGCATAATAAGTTCTTCAGGGAGCATAATAGGTTCTTCAGGGAGCATAATAGGTTCTTCAGGGATCATAATAGGTTCTTCAGGGAGCATAATAAGTTCTTCAGGGATCATAATAGGTTCTTTAGGGAGCATAATAGGTTCTTCAGGGAGCATAATAGGTTCTTCAGTGAGCATAATAGGTTCTTCAGGGAGCATAATAGGTTCTTCAGGGAGCATAATAAGTTCCTCAGGGAGCATTGTAGGTTCTTCAGAAATCATAATAAGTTCTTCAGGGATCATAATAGGTTTTTTAGGGAGCGTAATGATTTGGAGCACAGCTTAATAGCTTGATTAGAAGCAAATGAGCCAAGCCCTAATGGTAGGGACACCCACAATAGTTTAGCAGTGGTCCCAGTCACACCTTCAAACAATAACACTGTCCTTTTACTACAAGGGAAAAGGGAGAGTTGCAAACCTATTAATTAATATTGTAGTGGAGTAGCTGCTTTATTGTATATTTGGAAATACAGTTTCACTTAATTGTGTAGTGGGCACAGTAAATTCTATTTCCAGTTTGAAGTCTTTCAATATGTCATAGTCTAGTCATTGCATGATAGAACATAATGCCCTCAATAGCTCTATTGCATATTTAACTAGAGCACCTGGGTGCGAACCCTTAGTGTATTATCACACAACTAAGATTACTTCAACTTCTAACTACCGAGGACACACGCGGTTAAGAGAAAATGCGAACTACGTATAAGTGATCACATGACTGCTGTATGACGTAAACAAATGTACACAAAAGGTAAGGGTTGTTGCATCTAGCTTGTTTATTCATGAAATTGAATGCAGACGGACAGACAGACAAACACACTACTATAACCCTTTCGCGCATGCACGCCGAGAGTTAATTTTTCTTATCTTTTTCAGTCTTTTTTTATTAGCCAATTATAATTTGTGTTGGAATGTAAGCAAATACAATTGGGATAGAGCGAATGTATTTAGGGTTAGTCCCTATTGGGTTTCCACAGGTGCAATCAATCAATGTGTTTGTATGCATGTTGATTTTATAATGCAAGGTTGTACTATTTTATGTAGGTGCCACGCAGCAGTGTGAACAGAGTGCAAATTTGTCAGTACCATTTGGTAGTGTCTCTCTAGGAGTTATCAACACTACAGATCCATTTTGTTTCGTATGCGGTGGTAATGTAGGCACATTCAGTCTAGCTGGAATAATGCTGACTAATACTCAAGATTACTTCATTGACATGTCCACCAATACACTTGTGATAAACAATTGGACTAGTCTGATGTTCAATCCACTCCAGTCAGTCACGGTGTTATGTAATAGTATTGATGCTGGTAATCCACATTATACTGGGACATTTTCCGCATCACGTAAGTCATGTTTTTCTGAACGTAGCATGTTTGATTGTGTGTCAGTTTATGATTTCCTTTGGTAAGGATTATTTTTTAGTATGTAGAAGCAGATTATTGTGGTTCTTTTAATTATTTTTAATCAGCAGTGGAGAGGGAAATGTTCACTGTAACGAGATTGAGCATGTCTCAATTCAATTAAGATTATTTGATGTACTGTATTTTGTACTTGCTGTGCTTGTACCTCACATGATAAGGCAAGATAATTGACAAGAATTAAATATCAGAGTGAGTGAAAATCAAGTAGATCATACGGAGTCTCACTTGTTGAATGGATTAGACCTAACTATTTTCACAGTCAGTTATAGCTTGGTAGACAGTCATTGCTTAGGGAGTAAATGGTACAGTTAGTTCATTGGTCAAAAAGGTTTGTTTTGTGTGTGTGTGATGGGTATTGTATCATACAAAATAAATTACAGAAGCAACCAGTAATCTTCTGTAAAAGAAGTTCTGGAGTGTAGGAGGATGGGGTAGTAAAAGCTGAGCATTCAATTAATCAGTTGGCCATCAAAGTCAATAGGATTGATAATTAAATGATCAACTCTCACAAGTATGCTAGTGGGGCTATAATAGTAAGATTTTAAGTTTCTAACCCTTAATGGGCGGTGGTCATGAATTTATGATTGGCGTAGCGTAACACGGTACGGGAGTCACAAATCCGTGACTTCATGCACACGTTAATGGAATACGGGTTGTCACGGATTCGTGATGGGCTCTTTTAAGCTCTATCTTTCTAACTAGCCATTCAGGTAGCATGTTCAGGACTTCAGTAGCTCGAACAAACTGTGCAAGATTGCTGTCCAGGAGGACTAGAAATCTTGTTCCCATGAGCAAGCAAGTACAGTAACAAACTAGTTTACTTAACAAACAACTACTGTCTAAATTTACGATGTGATGATAATGTTAATTACCCCTGGATGGGCACCCTGGGTTATGATAGCACTATAAACCATAATTGTATGTGAGACCAGTATGTGGTGGTTACATGTGATATATGTATGTATGTATTTTGTAGCGGGAGGAGCACTAGTAATCAGTCCTTTGACACCGTTTAATGAAACTTCTGACGTCTCAGTAAATTGCGTGAATCAAAATGCGTTTTTTCGGGGTACCCCTCAGTGGAGAACTCCAGATGGCAGTGTTATTAATGGCAGTCCAGGCCAAGTGTTAGCAACCTTAGCTTTTAGTGGTGTGACCAGACAGCAGGCAGGGACCTACACTTGTGTTGTTCCAGGAGTGCCACAGGTTCCTACTGGGATATTCGAGTTGGTGGTGCAGTGTAAGTCATCTTAACTACAGTGTATGTACAGTTTAATGTGGTAAGGGTGGGCTAATATGAGATTGATCATGAATTATCTTAGCGTGCAAGTCTAGGGTTACCTAAGCTCTAGTTTTATCATGAAAACTTTGTAGTACTTTATACATGGAATTTCATAAAATTTCAGAAATAGGTTTTTCATTGTCTATAGATAGAATGCAGTTGCATTAATGGAGCAGATCAATCATATTTTCACCTGAATGTAGAACTACGGTTTGGAGAACCAAATTGATTCAGCTGTGTAATATATTTTTTTGGCATGAAAATCTGTTACTGCATCAATTGCTACGCATGTACCAATTGTAGAGTGACTGCAGGAAGGACTGTGTTCTTGTTATCTTATATTGTGAATAATTTTGTAACTGCAGTTCCTCCACAAGTGACCATCAGTAGTCCAGCAAATAGAACTGAAGACACTGGAGATAACATTATGCTTGACTGCGGCTTCATCGGTGTTCCTAAACCTGAGGTCACATGGACGTTAAATGGCACGGTCATTGACACCACCACCAACACTGATTTTACTCTTACCAGTGAACAGCTGAGTGGAAGTTTTAGATCGCAACTGATGGTTAGCAACGTATCTCCAATGACGGCCAAAGGCGTGTATCAGTGTTTGCTGGTCAATTCTCTTGGAATGGATAGTGGGACATACAACGTCCGAATCAGAAGTGAGTGGTGGTCTGGTGTGCCATTAGCTTGTAACTATTTCAGTTTGCGCGTATTTTCTATTTTATTGTATAGTGGTGAGTACAAGTGCTTCTACCCAATTATGTGGGAGTGTCCTTTAGTCATATTGCCTGATTAACCCACGAAAGTGTGCATTTGTGACAGTGTATAGGCTAGTTTGAGTGGGGTGTAGCCCCTGTAATTAAGGAGATTATGGGGCCCAAAGTCTCTCTTATTGTACTGACTCCTCAATTATCATAGCTCTTAGAAGTAAACCTCCCATATTTATTTTTTAAGGATTGCCTGTTTACTCCATCACTGCATTCCTGACAAATATGTTTTCTTGCCTCCTCTTCTTCGTATCTCTCAGCTTCCCCAGAGCCTGCTACCATGTTCATGGTCACTGGCACGACAAGCACCTCCATCTCTTTGAGCTGGATGAAGCAGTTTGATGGACTAGAACCTATCACTGGTGCCAGATTGGAGTATGTGACTGGTAGTGAATCTTCTGCGTTTCGAGAGGTAACAGGATTTTCTGCAACCATCAACGGACTCATCCCCTTTGCCTATTACAATGTCACAATCTTCTTGAGGAACCGACTTGGTCTGAGTGATCCTGTAACTTTGGTGCAGCAAACAGACTCTGACTGTAAGTTCCACGCTGTGGAGTTGTGTGGTGGTGTGACTTCCTGGCCTGGCAATGTTATTTTTCACACTTAGAGTTAATGAGTACTTTATGGGAACGAACATGCTAGCAGGAATGAAGGAAAACCACTGGCACATTGAAATAAGCATATGGGGAGTAGCATTGCATATTCGCAATAACTAAAGCTAGACTTTGTAGAATTGATAACATTTAGTGGGCAAATGCCATAATTAATTAGAAAACCACATGTAGTCTCAAAGCTAATTACAATGTGCTCACAATACATACAACACGCACATGTGCACACACACACACGCGAGAGAAATGGGGGCATAAGGTTTAAGATTAGGTGTGCACATGTGTTATGAATGTTTCCCCACTACTGTGTAGCTGTGTCTCTATGCTGCTTTAGCCAATGCTTGACGTGCCACGCCTGTCAGTGTTTCACTGGTAGAATAATATTTAATTGACCTTTCTTGTTTTCCACTGTTTTATTGTTTATCTATTGCTTTACTTGTGTACAGTTCTGGATGCCCCAAGTGTCTCATTAACTGCTGATTCCTCTACACAGCTGACATTGACCTGGACTGTAAGCATTAATGGCAATTATCTAAATCAGTGTGTGTGTGTGTGTGTGTGTGTGTGTGTGTGTGTGTGTGTATGTGTTGTGTGGTGTAGTGGTTGTGTCCTTTGGCTCAGGGCCTGAGGTCCTTGAGTTCAAGCCCCACTCAGGCAATTTTTCCATCTAGTTTTCCATCTCAGCCCCACCAGTCCACCCAGCTGTGATTGGGGACCTGGCATTTGCTGGGGTGCAAATTCAAAGCCTTTTTTCATGAAACAGCAATGGTCCAGGTGGGACTTTGGGTGCCCACACCACTTGCTGTGAGGAAAGGCCTTTCTCTTGCGAGTTCCTAGCCCGGCTCCAGGAGCTTTACTTGCAGGCTCACAGTGCCTGCTTAGTGCACACGCATCCTGGCTCTGCCAGGTGCGCGTGACTGCCTAGTGGCAGCTAAAGAATTTGCATGTGTGTGTGTGTGTGTGTGTGTGTGTGTGTGTGTGTGTGTGTGTGTTTTAGTTTGTGGAGTATGGTATGCATGTTACAGTTGTCCTTCTTGCTGAGATATGCTGACAAACATCAGCCCTAGTCATTTTCTGTAACCATTCCTTGCTGGGTAACTCAACAACTGTGTTTATTTTCATATGGTTACAGCTCATGGATGTGTCCTGTTCTTTATGCTATAATGGCCACAACTTAGCTCTTGTAACTACTTTAACCCTTTCAATTTCACTGGCAGGCTTATGATGACCAGTGTGGTAACTTGATAATTTTGCGAATTTTTTTTTGTATTCTTTTCCTGTAAAGACAATCAGCGTTAACACAAAACTATTTTCTAGTATCCAAAAAAAAAAGCACCATAATCTAAGAAGAGAAAGAGTTAAAATTCGCACTTACTGTTTACTAACGGTTCGATCTTATACTCAATTACAGACGGTCATGATGCTGCTACAGAGTTCAAACGCAGTGCACAGCTTGTTCGCCTTCTAGTTACTAAATTCTGAGCTTCAGAACCTCGTACCATTGAAAAAATTTGGGCGGACTGACGTGTATTTTCTAAAAAATCAAATACTGATGGTTTCATTTTTTTATTACAGAAAGTGTTACGTCAGAGCAACGTAAAAACAAAATATTAGAACATTGTATTGGATAATAGATTTTTTTTAAATAGGAGAATTGCTGATTGAACGATCAGTGCCATATGGCGCTATGCCGGTGAATGGGTTAGCCAATCAGTGTGTCATGTGACATAATGTGTCAGGTCAGGTGAAATTCCCATGTGCCTGTGGCAATGGATTAAACCCCTGTTCTTGAAGTATATAATTGCTAGCTAGCTGCAACCATTTCATGATTTTTAGATGAAATATTTAGCTTGTTCGAGTATTTTTTTCCCTTTCCTTTCTTAGTCTATTGGGATGAGTGTTGATAAGACACTGTAAGTTACATACTCTATTGGGATGAGTGTTAATAAGACACTGTAAGTTACATACTCTATTGGGATGAGTGTTAATAAGACACTGTAAGTTACATACTCTATTGGGTTGATAAGACACTGTAAGTTACATACTCTATTGGGATGAGTGTTGATAAGACACTGTAAGTTACATACTCTATTGGGATGAGTGTTGATAAGACACTGTAAGTTACATACTCTATTGGGATGAGTGTTGATAAGACACTGTAAGTTACATACTCTATTGGGATTAAATGTGAGCAAACTAATGTGTTCCTCAGAATCTCATTTATGACACTAAATTGTTGGGAATATGTGGGTAAGTGTGTATTGGGGTTATGGTGCGTGCCTGTGGGTTGTTGTTTTTGTTTGTGTGTGTGTGTGTGTGTATTGATGATCTAACTATATACACACATGGTTATTAACACCATTGGCATTGGAACTTTACAGTAGTATTGGAGTAGTTACTTCTTTTGTGGTTTTTGTGGTCCACCAGCGAACCAGTCACATTGATATCACAGATGTGATGGGCTGGCCTGACTATTGTGCTGGTTTACTTGGGAAGTTGTACTAGTGTGTGTGTGTGTGTGTGTGTGTGTGTGTGTGTGTGTGTGTATAAGTGAGTGAGTGTATTATGTGTGGAGTTTCTGTGTTGTAGTTACCTACATATGAATGGTTAGCTAGCAACCTGCCTGTTCGTTTCGGTTTCTTGCACATTGAAAGTGATTCCTGTAGTGAGTTGCAGCAGGAGGAGTAGGGAGTTATGCATGCCCAGAGTATGTGAGTCACTGTAGAGCTTCAGAATTTGTAATTTCAATACTTTTGATCGTTTGGGTCTTGCCTTTTACGTCTCCTCTTGAACCTGCCTTATGGAAACAATATACTCAGTTGAAGTGTTTCTGTGGAGGGAGGGAGTGTGTGAGCTGGTGTTACTGGATGCGACTGGTTAGTTGCTTGTAATATAATTATGTGGTTAATTAGAGAAGTATGTGTGGGAAGAGTTTAATGGATGGCTAGGTTAGTGTTAAGAGGTCATCACAGCACTAAGCACATGTGTGTGTGTGTGTGTGTGTGTGTGTGTGTGTGTGTGTGTGTGGCATGCATGGGTGTGTATATTACATTAGCATATTTACCTGTTGGTAGTTCCTTAAGTGCCTTCTATTTCTGTGTCCCATTTTTAAGGCTCAGTCCAAGTATTACAAGAGGTCATCTTGTCTTTCACCATCAGGTTTGAAGGTTTGAAGGTAGCTGGTGCAGGTTTTGTATTCATACAAGTGTCTGCCTTCAGGCTAAGTTGTATTGTGGGCAAAGATTATGTAACTGGTACATTTATGGATACTAATTGTTATCTTATCTATCTCTGTGTTTTATTCCTCTGTTTCTGGCCAGTGTTAGTGCCTTTGGAAAGCTATTCCTGGTTTCACCACAATCAGGGTTTCATACGGAGGGGGTGGGGCCCTGGGATCTGCCCTCACCCAGAATTATTGAAAGTTAAAAAATGTACATACATTAGCCTAATGTTAAATTCTGTGAGTAGTAACATATACAATCTTGGATGTAACCAAACACTGATCAGTGTGAAGTATGCACTCTCAAATAGGCATGTGCATCAATGTAGTATAGATTTGAAAAAGGGTGTGGCCAGGTACACAGTGTATCACACCCCTAGTAAAAAATAAATCCTGTGTATGAAGCCCTGTTCATGCCACTGGCCCTGTTCATGCCACTGGCCCCAGTTGCTCTAGCTGTATCACTGACTTTAATTTATACTAATGACTCATGGTTATTTGTTATATATTGCCAAGTGGGAGGACTAAATGTTAGTGCCATTTGAAGATTTGTGGAACCAAATAGAGCCTGCTTTTAATTAATTGAGTTAGCATTTTACAAATGATATGATCACTGATGCAGATAGTTCCATCTGTGTGTGCACGAGACTATAGTTCTATTATGGAGGTGTCGGTATATTACTGGTGTGTGGGTATATTACTGATGTGTGGGTATGATGTGTGGGTATATTACTGATGTGTGGGTATATTACTGGTGTGTGGGTATATTACTGGTGTGTGGGTATATTACTGGTGTGTGGGTATATTACTGGTGTGTGGGTATATTACTGGTGTGTGGGTATATTACTGATGTGTGGGTATATTACTGATGTGTGGGTATGATGTGTGGGTATATTACTGGTGTGTGGGTATATTACTGATGTGTGGGTATATTACTGATGTGTGGGTATATTACTGATGTGGTGGTACTATTACTGGATGTGTGGGTAATATTACTGATTGGTGGGTAAATTATTACTGATTGTGTGGGTATAAATTACTGGTGTGTGGGTTAATATTACGGGTGGGCTGGGTATATTACTGCTGTTTGTGTAATCTTACGATGTGTGGGTTATTACTGATGTTGGGTATATACTGATGTGGGGTATTTCCTGATGTGTGGTATATTACTGATTTGTGGGTATATTATCTGTGTGTGGGTATATTAACTGGTGTTTTGTATATTAACTGTGTTAGGTTATTCCTGATGTGTGGGTAATTTACTGATTTGTGGGTAGTTAACTGGATTGTGGGTATATTACTGATGTGTTGGTAATTACTGGTGTGTGGTATATTACTGTGTGTGGGTATTACTGGTGTGTGGGTATATTACTGATGTTGGGTATATACTGATGTGGGTAATTACTGATGTGTGGGTAGATTCTGATGTGTGGGTATTTACTGATGTGTTGGGTATATTACTGATGTGTGGGTAGATTTGTGGGTATATTATGCTGTGTGGGTATATTACTGATTTTGTGGGTATATTACTGATGTTGGGTATTTACTGATGGGTGGGTATATTACTGGTGTGTGGGTAATACTGATTGTGGGTATATTACTGATGTGTGGGTATATTACTGATGTGTGGTATATTACTGATTGTGTGTATGATGTTTGGTGTATCTTACTGATTTGTGTATATGTACTGGTTTGTGGTATATTACTGATGTGTGGGTATAACGGTGTGTGGGTATATTACTGGTGGGTGGGTATATTCCTGGTGTGTGTGTATCATTACTGATGTGTGGTTATTACTGATGTTGGGTATATTACTGATGTGTGGGTATGATGTGTGGGTATATTACTGATGTGTGGGTATATTACTGATGTGTGGGTATATTACTGATGTGTGGGTATATTACTGATGTGTGGGTATATTACTGGTGTGTGGGTATATTACTGATGTGTGGGTATATTACTGATGTGTGGGTATATTACTGATGTGTGGGTATATTACTGATGTGTGGGTATATTACTGATGTGTGGGTATATTACTGATGTGTGGGTATATTACTGATGTGTGGGTATGATGTGTGGGTATATTACTGATGTGTGGGTATGATGTGTGGGTATATTACTGATGTGTGGGTATGATGTGTGGGTATATTACTGATGTGTGGGTATATTACTGATGTGTGGGTATATTACTGATGTGTGGGTATATTACTGATGTGTGGGTATGATGTGTGGGTATATTACTGATGTGTGGGTATGATGTGTGGGTATATTACTGATGTGTGGGTATGATGTGTGGGTATATTACTGATGTGTGGGTATATTACTGATGTGTGGGTATATTACTGATGTGTGGGTATATTACTGATGTGTGGGTATATTACTGATGTGTGGGTATATTACTGTGGGTGGGTATTTACTGGTGTTTGGTATATTACTGATGTTGGGGTAATGATGTGTGGTTATATTAACGATGTGTGGGTATAGTTACTGGTGTGTGTGGTATATTACTGATGTGTGGGTAATATTAACTGATGTGGGGTATAGTACTGTGTGTGGTTATATTTACTGATGTGTGGGTATATGACTATGTGTGGGTATATTACTGATGTGTGGGTATATTACTGATGTGTGGGTATATTACTGATGTGTGGGTATATTACTGATGTGTGGGTATATTACTGGTGTGTGGGTATATTACTGGTGTGTGGGTATATTACTGGTGTGTGGGTATATTACTGATGTGTGGGTATATTACTGATGTGTGGGTATATTACTGATGTGTGGGTATGATGTGTGGGTATATTACTGGTGTGTGGGTATATTACTGATGTGTGGGTATATTACTGATGTGTGGGTATATTACTGATGTGTGGGTATATTACTGATGTGTGGGTATATTACTGATGTGTGGGTATATTACTGATGTGTGGGTATATTACTGATGTGTGGGTATATTACTGATGTGTGGGTATATTACTGATGTGTGGGTATGATGTGTGGGTATATTACTGATGTGTGGGTATATTACTGATGTGATGTAAGAGTGGACCTCTGGGGGTCATTGGAAATTCAAGGCATCCTATCTATTGTGCTTATTGTTACTCCCCCCCCCCCCTCCTCCTTTGTCTTACATAGTTTTCCTACTCCATCCACCCTATTATTTCTCCCATAGTAATAATAATAAAAATAATATTATACTTAATCGTATAATTATTTTTTGCAGGCTCCACCTTCCTCTCTCCTTGTGGAACGTGCATCTAACTGGAGTTATGAGTTCAGCCGGCCTGATGGGTCAGACATTATGACGATGACTGTGAATGCAGCTACACTAATGGACGTGTTTCCAGGTCTGGATAAAGGAACAATGTACAGAGCCAGAGTGGCAGGCATTAACAGCAGAGGAATGGGCCAGTATTCTCAATACAGCATGGCTGAAACACTAGTGGATCGTAAGTAAATTTAATTAATTATTGTTATTGTTAGTGTTATTATTATTGTATTAGCACTGGGTAGACAGTATGGCTAATATTCAAGCTACTATTGCTAGTATGTATATAGATGAGTGTATGTACAATAGGAGATTATCCTGCAGTGGTCTGAGAAGTCAGGTGCAAAACTTAAGCCACTCTTTGCAGTGTGCACAAATGGTTTCGTGAGCAGCCATGGTAGCAGCCATGGTTGCAGCCTGATCTGTGAGTATGGTGTGGACGCCATGATGCTGTCTGCAGCTCACTGCATGCATAGTGGCAGAGAAAGTGTACCATTGCTTCGGCACTTGGGTCTGTTCGTTCCTCGAGGGGGCATATACTTCTGAGTGTAACAAAGAATACTTCCTGTGTGAGAGATGCTCTGGCTATGTTACAAGAGTTGTTTAACCAGCTCCTTACTTGTGGACAAGTGGTGTAGTTGGGTTGAGCAAGTGTCAGCTCTTAGACCCATCCTTGTACCTGTCTCATTGGCTGTGCATGCAGAGGTAGTAGTACTTGTACTCTGCCACTTACAGGGGTTGTTGGTTTGTAGCAGGACATTTTTTTAAAACATTTAGAGTTGTGGTTGTCCCAACAACATTCAAAGCATATTTTCTGTATATAGGTGCTTTACAGTGAATAGTTTCTCTCCCTATCTCCCCCTCCCCCCATTTCTCCCTCCCTTTTACCCCTCCATCTGGCAAGCTGCTAGTTAAATCTTTCTATTTTTAGCTATATTTGCTGGCTATTTATAACATCTGGGCGAGGCTGGGCTGGGCAGCTGTGCTATTAGATAATGCATTTTTACAGTACAGTCGTTATAGTGATTAAAGAGGTCCATAGACACGACATATTTCTGTTGGATACTGTGTTGTCATAATTCTTGTAGTTGTCATAGCTGTTGGTATGGAGGGTCCAATGGCTTCTTTTGGTAGTAAGAGAGATCCACTGTATGGTTGTCCTTTGATCAATAATGTTTGCTGCCATGAATAGTTCCATAATTGTGTAAGTACTGGCTTGTGTGTGCTATTACGGTTGTGTCCATGGCATTGACTTAATAGGTCTGTATTATTATTATTTAGTCAGGAAGGTCAAGTGTTGACTCATAATGTGCTAGTCCAGGACTTGTGGGAATTAGAACTCGTGATAACACTGATTCAGAACTGTCCGCTGCCTTCGTCTTGTTGTGTAGGTCTTCATCTTGGTAAACAGTATCTTTATTGAGTTTATATAAACTGTTTGGTATTGTTGCCATTGTGTGCTTTTATTGAAGTATGTATAGTACAGTATTGTAGTTAGGAAGCTTGTATTCTTGGAACTTTCTGGAGAGTTCTCAAAATGGTGTTTCATCTCCTGGTTGGATGTAGAAGTTGACAAAATCATGGAATCATTACGATGTGTGATTTTACTGTTAATCTCTGGAGCTTAGATTATCCTTGTTTCCTCAAAGTAGTTTGCTCATCTTCTTTGTGTTTTCTCCCGTTGAGTTGAAGCTGCATATTTTAGTTTTAGAGCTAGTGGGTTAATTGAGGTTGGTGTTTCTTGTTTTTGAGGTGCAGCAGTCCTCTTTTGGGAAGTTGTGAATACCTTTCTCTGGCTGTTTGCTTAACCATAGCTGTTATTTTGCATTTACTGTTTATTATAAGAAGTGAGCAGGTGTTAGGAGGAACGGAATTTGATTTATTGTTACTGGTTGCACAGTTTAGACCTGGCTGGTATGTGGCTTTAATTGGAAAGTGCTCAGTGTGCATGTCTCCAGTTGCTTTGGCAGTCTCTAATGGTGGTAAACGAGTTCTAGGCTAGATAGTGGCTGGCTCAGAATCCATCCACACAAGACACAATACTAGGAGTTTGGCTATTTCTCCCTCTTAATGGAAGCCCAGTCAAAATTCAGTAGTTATTGATTCAATTAGTAGCAGTGCCAAACACAAGGTGCTAGACTTGTGTATGTGTCCGTGTTGCAGGAATTCTGTGAACAAGTGTAGATCTTTTAGAGAGTTGTTGTACCTGAGTCTCTCCTAGCCAGCCAGTCTGTGTGGTAACAAGCTGGTGGATTTTGTTGGCTTTGTATTTATAGGGAAGATTTATTGGTAATGCTGACTTTGAAGCAGCGGCAGTGTTGGTGCTTCTTTGAAGTTATCTTTTCAGTCATCTATTTAATGTGGTCAAGATGTAGTACATTCTGATGAATTATCATTATCACTGATTTTGAATGCAAAATTCTTTGTGTACCCTCTCTCTCTCTCTTTGTGTGTGTGTGTGTGTGTGTGTGTGTGTGTGTGTATGTGTGTGTGTGTGTGTGTGGTTGTGTCCTTGGCTCAGGGCCTGAGGTCCTAGAGTTCAAGCCCCCACTCAGGCAAATTTTTCCATCTAGTTTTTCCATCTGCCTCCAGTCCACCCAGCTGTGATTGGGTACCTGTCATTTGCTGGAGTGCAAATTCAAGGCCTTTTCTCATGCAACAGTGATGGTCCAGGTGGGACTTCCGGGTGCCCACATCACTTGCTGTGAGGAAAGGCCTGTTCTCCTGCGAGTTCCTAGCCTGGCTCCAGGAGCTTTGCTTGCATGGCTCACAGTGCCTGCTTAGTGCACAGGCATCCTGGCTCTGCCAGGTGCGCGTGATCGCTTAGTGGCAGCAAGATAGTTTGCAATTAGCAATTGTATGTGTGTGTGTGTGTGTGTGAGAGAGAAAGGTTTTTAGTGTTTGAGGATGGTTTGAAAGAAGAAAGAAAGTGAAATAAAATGTGTATAATTTGTACCAGGTGTAAATGTGTAACTTAATCCCAAACTGAAAGAGAGCTGCTATGTACGTTATGATGCGACATTACTACCCTCTCCCAGTTCAGTTTAGCTCAGTGAAGTCTCCCAGAGCAACAGAAGTAAAAGTGATTGAGTAGCCCAGTATATAGGATTTAATTGATATTGTACATACATAGAGATCCGGGCAGCTTAATTAGTGTTGATGATTATATAGACTTATCAGATATTGTGAAATAGTCCACTGGTTGATCTGGCTGATAATATCTTTGCAATCATAAGTGTAATTAGTTATGAAACCATACATACAGTGGAGTTAGAGGTCAGAGTTACATAGAATGTGTGTTAAAACATGTCCATGCATCAGACGTGGGAGTGTCCATTGGATGGGAAATTGACAAACACACTCACTTTGGATCACTACTATGAATAAATTTTATAAGTGACATACTGCAAAAAATAAAGTTTCATCTCTAGTATGGGATTGGCTAAACGACTAGGTAAAGTTTTTCAGAAATCAGCACATCTAAACTTATGAAGAGAAGCAACATGCCAATATAGAGATGAAATACAAGTTTTTTGTTTCACTTGCTTGACAATTGTATTGAAACTGAAAAATAAATGAGAACATCACTCACTGTTTATGATAATATACTCACATGATTGAATAGAAATGTAACTTTGGATTCACAAGAGGCTCATTGTGTGAGATACAAGTTGAGATGTCCTACATACCTGACGTGATGTCAGTCAGTGCTGTGGTGGTCTGCTACTGAGATATTTGTGTAATCCCAGATAATTTGTGTTCATGGACTGTGACAATCAAGTTCCACTGGCAGGATAATTGGGTCCCTTTTATGGCAGTAGTCATTAAATGTGTATCCAGTTACTTGTCAACCCCATAGGGGGGGAGTTGAATATCAATATGGAGTTAAACATGGAGTGTAGGTATTGTCAGGCTATGATTGTGATTACTTGTGGGCAGGTTCCCAAACCACAGGCCTTATATGTTGTCACATTGCAGCATTCCAGAGTAGTTAGGTGCCGTGTGACCTGAGGTCATGCACAGGAACCTTGGAAGGTTGTCCAGGCATGGCAGGACTTCTGGTGTCATTTATTAGTTTCCTTTTAATTGATAAACTCTTTCCTGCCCTGAGTATTATATGGTTTCCAAGGGCGTGTCTGCTTACTCCATGTGTGTGTACCAACAGTGACAGTTTTAGGTTGTTGCCTTACAAACACTTCCAAGTATGGCAAGAATGTGAGTTAGTGGCTGACTGGATATATTGAAGCCTGAGTGTGTGCGTATGTGTCATGGTTGCACTGCATGTGTTTGTGCGTGTGTGCATATGTGTCATGGTTGCACTACATGTGTTTGTTTGTGTGTTCACGCATACACATCTAAAGCTGACAAGTGAGGTACTCATTTGAGCTTCTTCGTAAGTTTTGTTTGTGAGTGTGTTATGAGGTCGCCGCTCACTGTCAGTGAGAGCAAGAGTTCATGAATAGCTGATGCTCATAACAATAACTGCCTCCATCTTGCCCTGAAGTTTTTACCAATGTCTACCACTGAATGATGTTGTTGTCAACATCCTTTGTGAAGCACTGTGGCAGTGGAACTTTTTTTTAATTATTTTCCTTTAATTGGACGATGACAACAGCTGGTGTGTGTCTAATGGTGTGAATGAAATTACTTTATTATGTTTTTCTGGTAGGAGTTGAATTATTACAGTTGTTTTCTGTGTTTTCATGGTTCTTTTTTTTTTTTTTTTTTTTTCCCTTCTTTTTTTCTTGCAGCTCCTTCAGCTCCTGTCTCTCTAAATACCTCGGGACTTACTTCCTTTGCGATACAACTTGATTGGAGAGGTCCTGTAGACAATGGAGGCCGACCTGTGACTAATTATGCCATCCAGATCTTTGATACTATGGGAAATGAAGTGCTTTCCGTGAACCACACTGTGGGGAACAAAATGGAGCCTTTCTCAATGCTCATTAACGACATGGCATTACTAACACAGAACACTACATACTCGTAAGTTGGTATAATCAGAGCATCCTATGTATGTGTAGACATATACATACATTTAAAATTAATTGGTTTTTTTTTTTGTTCTGAAATATTTCAACCAAATGCATTCTGGTAAGGTGTCATTAATTTCTTGTAACAATAGCCATCAATTTGAGTGGCCAACCTGCCCACTACTTATTACAGCAAATGTTCACTGCCTTTGTTATAGAATGTGTATATGGATATATACATATCAGATTATCTTTTAAAATACAAGCTAAAAACTCTCTCCTGTGCTGTAGCTCTATCAATTGAGAGGAAATATTACAAACTAGAGCTCAGTCCAAGATGTCAGTGGCAAGCTGTGTCTGTTATCATTGAAGTTTCTCTCAAGCTGTACTCCCTATAATGCTGTGTGGGAGGTCATTATGTGTCTGAAGGGGAATATCTCCATGGTAGCAATGCTAGTAGTACTAGCTGTTAGTATTATTATTGGGCATCTTTCCCCGGTCCCCTGTTTATGTGTCCCCTGTTTATGTGCGTATGCCTTCTCTGACATGTTTGCAGTGTCTCTGTGGCAGGAGGGAATACAGCTGGTTTTGGTGACAATATCACTCGTAGCGTTAATACCATTTCAATTGGTGAGTCAAAGGATGACCAGTAGTGCATTCCTGAACTGGATGGTCACTTTGCTGTGACTATGGATAGGTCTCTTATTGAAACATTCCAGAGATGTGTAATAGCATACCTTACCTTATTGTGACCACTGCACTGTGACATATTGCCGTGTGTTTTCATAGAACAACCTCAAACTCTGCTCACGCCTCCTATTGGATCTAATCTGACAAACATCAGTGCCACAATAACTTGGTCCTTCCCTGGGGGCACTGTGAACTTCTATGTGATTACTCTGACACAGCGCACGTCCCAGGAAGCCAGGAACGTCATTGTGAACGGTACAGAGCTGAGTGTCGTAGTGTACAAGTTGAAACCCGCCACCACCTACGATGTGACAATCATCGTTCGCAATGACTTGGGACCCTCAACTGCAAGTCCTCTAACTTCTTTTAATACTATAGGTAAAATGAAAGGGAAACAAGTTAAGGGAATAATTGTGTGGGTGGGGTGGATGTGTGGGTGGGGTGGGTACAGGAATGGGTGCTGAGTGAGGGATGAATGGCGGGGGGAGGAGGTATGGGGAGGCTAACAAGTGGGTGTGGGGAGGCTAACGAGTGGGTGTGGGGAGGCTAACGAGTGGGTGTGGGGAAGCTAACGAGTAGGTATGGGTAATGTAGTTGTAAAGGTACATTGTAAAACTGCCTCGTACTCTTGCTTGGAAAGGGTCTTGGTTCATCAACTTATTGTGCCAGTTTACTATGTGTTCTCTTGCAGATCCTCCTGCTCCCACCATCACTGCTAGTCCTGCGAACGGCCCGTACGAGGTTCGCACCACAGTGATGCTCACGTGCGTCACTGTGGATGATTCACGTCCTATTGTGTGGAGCAAAGTAGACGGCACTCAGCTGGAAGGACTTGCCTTTACTATCAGTGGTACAAACTTAACGAGTTCACTCACCATAACAGACCTGCGAGAGAACAACGCTGGCGTATACAGATGTGATGTGGGCAACACCAGAGCCAATATCACCCTGGAGGTGTTCACTCCTACTACAGGTGGGTGGGTGGGTGATGAGAGGTGGCTAGTGAGCATGTCAAAGTGCTAGTGCTGTGTGATAGTTAGATTAGGATTCCGTGAATCTATTTCTTATAAGATTCTGAGACCTCATGCTGTAGTATCTTAGCATGAAATCCAGATCTTCCATAGTAACAGACAAAAATGTTTTGTGACGGTAAGGCCTAGAGCATAGCAACGAGCGTCTGACTTACTCGATTTCTAAATGCTGCAGAGCATGAATCTACTGGAATAGATTCACGTGAAGGACCAATCAGATTGCTCACATATGACTAGAAGTACTTTATTAAACTTAAGTGAATAAAATTTGAATTTAATGTGCTACTAAAAACTTACACTTGACTTCAATTAAACTAGAGGCAAGAAACTGTGCTTAAGAAATACTACACATTTTTGTGTATATATTCATAAATATTTAATTTGTTCTCAATGAAGTAAAGCTGTGCTATCCTCAACATGAGCATCCATATAGTCTGTTCTCAATGAAGTGAAGCTGTGCTATCCTCAACATGAGCATCCGTATAGTCTGTTCTCAATGAAGTGAAGCTGTGCTATCCTCAACATGAGCATCCGTATAGTATGTTCTCAATGAAGTGAAGCTGTGCTATCCTCAACATGAGCATCCGTATAGTCTGTTCTCAATGAAGTAAAGCTGTGCTATCCTCAACATGAGCATCCATATAGTATGTTCTCAGTGAAGTGAAGCTGTGCTATCCTCAACATGAGCATCCGTATAGTCTGTTCTCAATGAAGTGAAGCTGTGCTATCCTCAACATGAGCATCCGTATAGTCTGTTCTCAATGAAGTGAAGCTGTGCTATCCTCAACATGAGCATCCGTATAGTATGTTCTCAATGAAGTGAAGCTGTGCTATCCTCAACATGAGCATCCGTATAGTCTGTTCTCAATGAAGTAAAGCTCTGCTATCCTCAACATGAGCATCCATATAGTATGTTCTCAATGAAGTGAAGCTGTGCTATCCTCAACATGAGCATCCGTATAGTATGTTCTCAATGAAGCGAAGCTGTGCTATCCTCAACATGAGCATCCGTATAGTCTGTTCTCAATGAAGTGAAGCTGTGCTATCCTCAACATGAGCATCCGTATAGTATGTTCTCAATGAAGTGAAGCTGTGCTATCCTCAACATGAGCATCCGTATAGTCTGTTCTCAATGAAGTAAAGCTGTGCTATCCTCAACATGAGCATCCATATAGTATGTTCTCAGTGAAGTGAAGCTGTGCTATCCTCAACATGAGCATCCGTATAGTCTGTTCTCAATGAAGTGAAGCTGTGCTATCCTCAACATGAGCATCCGTATAGTCTGTTCTCAATGAAGTGAAGCTGTGCTATCCTCAACATGAGCATCCGTATAGTATGTTCTCAATGAAGTGAAGCTGTGCTATCCTCAACATGAGCATCCGTATAGTCTGAACAAGTGCAATCATTTGCATACTCACATAAATACTGTTATGGATCTGATCAGTAAGAATTGAGTTTTAAGGGTTTTGTGGACACCTGGTTCTGTGCCAAGCGCTATACAATTCCACTGGCACCTTTAATTAGCTCTGTTTTTTTTAAAATTTTTTTATATAATTGAATAAGTTATTTTGATAATTTTCTTGTAAATATTAATTAATTTATACATTTTATATTAGACCCTCCAACTGGTGCTCCTCTGAGCATGACAACCATCATCATCATTGCTGTGGTGGCCGGAGCCGGGGTCTTGATAGTCATTGGTGTGATAGTCGTTATTGCTGTTCTCTGCCTGTGTTGTAAGAGTAGCGACTCATCCAACAAGTCTGGTATGTTTAGTACGATGATGTGGGCGGAGTTTAGGTGCTGATAATGTACCATTCAGTTAAAACATTCAGCGGATTATTCATTTAGAAAATTGAAAGATAAAATTGCAGCTTGAAAACTTTTTAAAATTCCACAAGAAATGGAATTAGAAAACTGTTAGCATAATTAATGCCTTTTGCGGCCATTTTATAGAAAGATGGTCATGTTCAGAATCTGTAGTATCTAACAGTTGAAAGAAGGCCTTACATAAAGCTGGAGATTAGTTCTAGGGTAGATATGGCTGTTTCAAATCTGTTTGTGAACTATGGTGTTTAAGAGAATTACTTTGGTGTTGTGTGTGTGTGTGTGTGTTTTGTTTTTATAGCGTACAGTCCAAAGAAAAAGAAGTGAGTGATATTCAATTTGTAATAAACTTCATTTGATATTATTCCAATTTGTTTTCTTTTATTTTAGAGGGAAAGATCTTTTTGAAATTTCAAGTCATTTCACTCCAACTACCAACACTGGAATTGCTAGGGTAAATTAGACTACATATGTACTGCTTCATGTCATGCTGCCAACTGAGCATAGTACAAATATCACTATGTATTGTTTAGTACTTGTTATAAGTGCATACAGGTTCATAGTAGCTAGTATGCATAAATTACACAAATATCTATAATGTTTTGCCCACCTTTGCAAATTCCCTATGCCCACTTATGGCTTAATCGCCAAGATTTCATAATTGAAATACCATGTTTTATAAAGCTGCTTTTACATTGCTGTGCTGATGCAGGAATCTAACGTATCTTTCACCATGCCTGAGGACTACCAAACTCACTCCTCCTTCAACACGCTGGAGAAGCAGAACAAGATAGAGAGGTCCAGTTCTCCCGATGTGGCCCAACCGACTTCATTTGGTGGTGGTAAAAGGAACAGCACCGATGGTCTAATGAGCGATTTCCAAGCACCTCCTTCTGATGGCACCATGCTCTGAAACCCAAATCCACAATAGAGCGATGTATAATGATTAGAATTGTTATTCTAATTTGTACTTTGTTTAATTTATTCCTCTCACTTTCTTGTTGTTGTTATTATTGTCTCTCAATGTCTCTAATCTTACTTCTTTATTTTTATTCTCATATCTATATTTTTTTTGACGCAAGAGGTGTGCACTTTCTCCTGCATTCTATTGTAGCTCATTATATTGAACTGTTGTAGCAGTCACCAATTATTTCTATGCACCTCTATAGATGTATTATGATATAGCTGCAATTTTTAAAGTGTGCTTAAATCAGGGACTATTGGACTTGATACATGTAGTTGTGGACTTGTTACGGAATGACTAGGTAAAGGGTTATTTTTCAACTAGCCAGATTATCGTTAACTTTTACGAGCGCGTGCGACATACCTTCAAGCATGCGCAGAAACGGAGGATGCTGAGGTGCTAAATTTGCAGTTAGTTGTTAGGCCAGATGAGCATGGGTTCGGAACTGTTGCTGGCAGCTATGCTGATAATCCAGCAGGTAGATAACTCTGTTGCAGGTAAGTTTTATTAGTCTGTTACATGTAAATATTTTTAACTTAGCTATAGATTTTAACCATAGATTTCCATGTTCCAGAACTATTGTAGCCACAAATGGTGACTAGGCCAAATAAATACCACTCTTTTCTGCGGGTGAATCTTTTGGCATTACATTTAATGCATATTGGTAAATCATCAAATGATTGTATGTGCTTCAAGCTCTTTATGTCCCTAGGCTCAAGTTGTGATACTGATGCTCTCATTAAAGTACTACATCTGAGTAATAATTAGAACATTATATTGGATAATTTTAAAGTGCCAACAATGCAAAGATGGCACTATTGTATAAAAAACGACATACACATTTTGATTTTTTCTACATACTTACACACATACATACACACATACATACATACATACACATTCAGAATCTAATGAAACTAGTTAGCCATCCTAATATCTGTCCCATTAGAATTTTCCAACTTCACTGGAATCTTGGATGGTGGTGATACCCTTGATGGTGCAATGAAAGTGATAGTGGGTGTGGTTATTGGAATAAGTGCAGCTATCGTGGTGATAACTTTTCTATTGTTTGGACTTGTTCAACTGATCATCAAGAGTAACCAAGGTATCGGTATCTAGTGATGTCATCACATCAAATTTGCTCGGGATGGTTATTTTGATAGTTTTTGAAAGTGTGAATACTGCGAGATTTCCACATGTCACTTAATTACTAAATATTTTAAGATTTTCTTAATAGCTATAATATAACAAGCTAAACACTACTGAGAAGTCCCAAGATTCAAATTGTGTCTCAGTCAATTAATGTCCAAGAATATAATTAGTTGGGCAAACTCATTTTTCCGAGTTCCACGTCTAGAGTCATGTTACTAATGCTACTATAGCAACCATGTGGTAAGAAGCTATTGGCTGAATTCTGGCATCAAAACTTGCTAGTGTGGATTAGTGATAATGAATAGAGTGCAAAGGTGATGTACATAACTTATGTATGTATAGTGTAATGAAATAATAATCTCCCTCCCCCTCCCCCCTCCCGAGTTAGAACATTAGAAATCATGTGACCATAATCATGAGTGATGATTGGTTCAGCATACCAACTATTATCTTGCATTCCAGGTAAACCGAGTTCTACTTCAAGTTGATATTTTGCATACATATTTACTTTCTCTTTCCAGAGAAGCACACTGCTTCTAGCTAAAGTAACAACTTGTTCCTTTAATTAAAAAAAAAGCATTTAGTTAATTGTGGTAAGTATTTCAATGCAATTTCATTACTTATTCTATACTTGTGGTGTGCTGGAGCACAAATGGCGAGTGAGCGATGTAAAGTGTATCAGAGTGCAAATTAAAATGCTGGCTATGCACATTAAGGATTTTATCTGCTGCAAACTAATGTTAAAATAAGTTATGAGGAATCTTATGCAAAACAACAATGGATATATAATACACACTAATCACTGAAAATTGCTAAATAGACATAATATTATCATTATTATTTTATGTTCATGATTTTTAATGAAGTTTCCAAGAAAAAGGATAATTTATTTCATGAAGAGTAAAACCAGTCAGCAAACAGAATTTCATTTTCTGTGGTATACCTTTGTAGTGTCTAGCCTAATATAATCTACACTGAAACTAGCTAAATCACTACCAGCTATCAAGAAGAAGTCAATATATTTTTACCACGTGGTGAATGAATCTAGAAAGTTCTGAATGATGCAATACATAATTTCATGGTGTGCAGATGATGCAATGCAATGGTTAATTAGTTAGTTCACCACACCTTCACCACCACACTCATGTTTGCACTCACTGTCTCACTTCAACACACACACTTCATTTCTCCTCTCTCTGTATTTCAGTGCAGGATTTGGATGCTGTAGAGTACAGCATACAGGAGGAGTATGAAGCCAGGATCAATTTTGAAGCGTTGGAAAGCATGGACCCCGAGATCAGAGCCAGAATAGACTTGGATCTCTTGGGACAGCTCACAAACACTAGCCCAGAACAGCTGGCTCCTTTTAAGCAAATCAACACCAGGTAGGTCTCAGAATATTATATCTATAATTAATCAATGTGCACACAGTGCCCAACAGGTTAATTTAGGTTGCACCAGCTTCATACACAAGATTTACTTGACTAAAGAAAGGACTTGATTCTACTAGTGATGTGCTTGAGCACAAATGGTGAGCGAGCCTAAAACTACACTATTGTTAAATGATTGATTTTAACTTCAAACACTCAAGCTACTAATAAAAGTTGAGATTTTGAATTACGTACATATGGTAAAGGATATTCAATGCCATAGTGACCACTCCCCACAACTGTTTGAAGACAAACGTTTCATTTTAGAAATAGAACTCCCATAAGTTTGATTTCTAACTTCACCTGCAAAAGAATTCAAAGCGGTAAACAATCCAATTTCTAGGATAACAGGGTAATGATCGATAACCAGGATTCTGTGTAGTAAAGTTTGGGACAGGGTCGAACACCGAGCAACACAAAAAATGCCAGGATTTAAGTACAAAAATGACATACGTACGTCCAAACATATATATAAACAAATAAACAGCCCCGATTTTCAATTGTGTTACCCTGTGTCTCGCTCGGTTGCCAATTACGCCAGTATACTCATGTAAACCATAAAGTGTAAACCATAAAGTGAACAGATGCTTGTAAGTTGGGTTGTTAAACAATGTACGTAGGTCCTCCATAACTGATGATAGTGGAGGTGAAGAGAACAGCAAACCAGTCAGCCATCTTGCCAGAAGTTCATCCGTACAATCTATTAACCACATCAGCTTGAAACTGACCAAGTCAGAGTGCTGTCCTGAGGAAGATCGCTCGAACTACAACCACAACAAGTCCACTGCTACGCCCGAAAAGCTTCGCAGAAACAACACCTTAACAGACATCAACTCGTGTATCGCACTCAACGAAAATGCCACGCCTGTCTCTCCTGTTAAGTTTGTCGTGAGGCGTGAAGGAGACGATCGCACTGAAGAGTTGGCGAAGGACTTCCTTGTGGCAGTTGCCGGGTCACTGTTGGCTGGCACGCCACTACCAGACTCTGGCAGTCTGAGAACGTCTCCTTGTGGAAAGTTGGACGGTGGAGAAGTCTGTTTGGACCCTTATGTAGGCGGTGATGTGTTTGCAAGGAAGTTTGAATGGCGTCATCGCAGTTTTTGTGTGGAGAAAATAGTGTCAACAGAAGTGAAGGAGACGAAGACACTGTGGCGGAGGGAGTGTGCGAGTGAGGGTGGAGCCTGCAAGAAGAAAGGAGTTAGGGAGGAGCAGATGGAGCAGAGGATAACAGAGGGTGGAGCCTGTGAGAAAGGAGGAGTTAGGGAGGAGCAGATGGCGGAGAGGGTAACAGAACCTCGCTGGAGCAAAGACTACAATCTGGGAGAGGAGTGCTTTGCTGAGATTGAAAGGAGGAGAACATCTCAGAAGACTGGAGTATTGCAAGATGAAGTAGAGAGTGAACATATGTGCTAATTATCAAGTGACCACACCCACAACAACTCCTGGTTACAGCAGGAGTGCATTGTTTTTATTACATCAACTTTATTAATTATTAATTTACTATTTTTTAAATCATGTAGACCACCTCAATTATTTTCTTACCTACGTAAATTGGAATAGAATCAGGATGCCTGTTGTATGATAGCATAATATGGTAACAATAAAGTGTTAGCTGCAGACGTGAATAATTAATCATGTCTCCACGCCAGCCTACAGAGGCTCCATACAATCTTCAACTTGGCCTCTACGATGACTTTCCCCATGCCCCCAGTTGTCAAGTGTAAATGTATAATTAGTGTGTGCGCACATGCCGTTGGGTGGGTGTGTCAGGCTCACGCGCAACCTACACATTTTATACAGTTAAATGACAGTATTATAAACTGGTACAGTTTACCTGCTTCTTGAATTTAGGGTTTCTATGCAATGTGAACTACAACTATGATACCCCCCCCCCCCCCCAATCATTATTTTATTTGTAAAATAATTCTCACACTTACAAAACCAATTGTATTAAGGTAAAAAATTCCAATAGATGTGATTGGTTGCTAGGTTAAAAACAGCTGGACTGTTAGTTGTTGTCATGACCTGAGACTGAGTAGAGGTAAGTGCTGGTAGCCCTGTCCAACGTGCTGGCCCAGGAGAGGAAGAAATGATATCTTCTTGTTGAAGCTGTCACTTGATTCCAGCTCATAAGAATTGGCCAAGTTTGCAAACACGGCAGGCTGGAGGGAAGTGGGTGGGGCCATTGTCAGTAGCTGCTCCATGTCTCTAATAGACTACGGAAATACATGAACAATAAACAGTGGAAGGTTTAATTAACACATTATGATCGAAATGTGAGAGGCTGTTTAATCCATGTGCCAGCTAAATTCACATACACTAACACCAGCAAAGTGACCGATCTTCTCATCCTATTCATTGCCTAGTGTATATGTATAGTTTACATGGCTGAAGGCCCGAAGAGAGTGTCAATTCCGTATGGACTGAACGGATTAGTGCAACCGACTTTACCATGCTATGGCTGTGGGGAATGCATGAAACATTAATTTTGATCATGGTTCATTTATTCACTTCTTAGGAGGCGGATATGAAATATTTTCACCGTGAATTGAGCAATCTGATTGGATGGTTTGAACAAGTCATGGTACAAACACACCTCTTTGAGTTGTCCCACGTAGAACCTGCAAACTGTGATATTACTCTGTGTGGAGAAATCAGCTGGATCCAGGGTAACGGCAGAGTTGAAGTGATCCATGGCAGTCTGCCACTGAGAGAGACACACACTCACAAACCCACTACGCATTACACGCACACACATAATCATTATGGATCATTGGAAAATAGAACATCAGCATACACTGCAAGTGAAAGTTCGACAGCTTTGAGTTTAGGAATAGTGAACAAAAGAAATATTTCTGACTCACTTATCGAGATGGTCCCATAGAGATATTTCTAACTGACTCACTTATTGAGATGGTCCCATAGAGATATTTCTAACTGAGTCACTTATTGAGTGGTCCCATAGAGATATTTCTAACTGGCTCACTTATTGAGATGGTCCCATAGAGATATTTCTAACTGGCTCACTTATTGAGTGGTCCCATAGAGATATTTCTAACTGGCTCACTTATTGAGTGGTCCCATAGAGATATTTCTAACTGACTCACTTATTGAGATGGTCCCATAGAGATATTTCTAACTGGCTCACTTATTGAGTGGTCTCATAGAGATATTTCTAACTGGGTCACTTATTGAGATGGTCCCATAGAGATATTTCTAACTGACTCACTTATTGAGATGGTCCCATAGAGATATTTCTAACTGACTCACTTATTGAGTGGTCCCATAGAGATATTTCTAACTGACTCACTTATTGAGTGGTCCCATAGAGATATTTCTAACTGACTCACTTATTGAGATGGTCCCATAGAGATATTTCTAACTGGCTCACTTATTGAGATGGTCCCATAGAGATATTTCTAACTGAGTCACTTATTGAGTGGTCCCATAGAGATAGTTCTAACTGGCTCACTTATTGAGATGGTCCCATAGAGATATTTCTAACTGACTCACTTATTGAGATGGTCTCATAGAGATATTTCTAACTGGCTCACTTATTGAGATGGTCTCATAGAGATATTTCTAACTGGCTCACTTATTGAGTGGTCTCATAGAGATATTTCTAACTGGGTCACTTATTGAGATGGTCCCATAGAGATATTTCTAACTGACTCACTTATTGAGATGGTCCCATTAGAGATATTTCTAACTGACTCACTTATTGAGTGGTCCCATAGAGATATTTCTAACTGGGTCACTTATTGAGATGGTCCCATAGAGATATTTCTAACTGACTCACTTATTGAGATGATCTCATAGAGATATTTCTAACTGGCTCACTTATTGAGTGGTCTCATAGAGATATTTCTAACTGGCTCACTTATTGAGTGGTCCCATAGAGATATTTCTAACTGGGTCACTTATTGAGATGGTCCCATAGAGATATTTCTAACTGACTCACTTATTGAGATGGTCCCATAGAGATATTTCTAACTGGCTCACTTATTGAGATGGTCCCATAGAGATATTTCTAACTGACTCACTTATTGAGATGGTCCCATAGAGATATTTCTAACTGACTCACTTATTGAGTGGTCCCATAGAGATATTTCTAACTGACTCACTTATTGAGATGGTCCCATAGAGATATTCTAACTGGCTCCCTTATTGAGTGGTCTCCATAGAGATATTTCTAACTGACTCACTTATTGAGTGGTCCCATAGAGATATTTCTAACTGACTCACTTATTGAGTGGTCCCATAGAGATATTTCTAACTGAGTCACTTATTGAGTGGTCCCATAGAGATATTTCTACTGACTCACTTATGGAGATGGTCCCAGAGAGATATTTCTAACTGACTCACTTATTGAGATGGTCCCATAGAGATATTTCTAACTGAGTCACTTATTGAGTGGTCCCATAGAGATATTTCTAACTGACTCACTTATTGAGATGGTCCCATAGAGATATTTCTAACTGCTCACTTATTGAGATGTCTCCTAGAGAGTTCTAACTGCTCACTTATTGAGTGGTCTCATAAGATATTTTCTAACTGACTCACTTATTGAGTGGTCCCATAGAGATATTTCTAACTGACTCACTTATTGAGATGGTCCCATAGAGATATTTCTAACTGACTCACTTATTGAGATTGTCCCATAGAGATATTTCTAACTGACTCACTTATTGAGATGGTCCCATAGAGATATTTCTAACTGGCTCACTTATTGAGTGGTCTCATAGAGATATTTCTAACTGACTCACTTATTGAGTGGTCCCATAGAGATATTTCTAACTGACTCACTTATTGAGATGGTCTCATAGAGATATTTCTAACTGACTCACTTATTGAGATGGTCTCATAGAGATATTTCTAACTGACTCACTTATTGAGATGGTCTCATAGAGATATTTCTAACTGACTCACTTATTGAGTGGTCCCATAGAGATATTTCTAACTGACTCACTTATTGAGTGGTCCCATAGAGATATTTCTAACTGACTCACTTATTGAGATGGTCTCATAGAGATATTTCTAACTGACTCACTTATTGAGTGGTCCCATAGAGATATTTCTAACTGACTCACTTATTGAGATGGTCTCATAGAGATATTTCTAACTGACT
>WLWD01000575.1_pt1:42500-157115 | contig 157115 bp, 129 predicted proteins | sample 6712731 | NCBI WGS metagenome assembly WLWD01 (sample SAMN12718690, study PRJNA576275) | sponge metagenome | isolation source: marine sponge | host: Mycale hentscheli | place: New Zealand: South Island, Marlborough, Capsize Point | collected 2014-11-01
GTTTAATGTGAGTTTCATAATAATAGTGCAGTTACACTATCAGACTAAACAAAACAAAGAAAACCACACACAAACAACAACAACCAAGCCTTCTGAGTGGTCTCCAAAGCTCACCTAGAATGTCCTCTTCGCACAATGGCTCTCCATGACCTGGCAAACACTTGCTCAGCTGTATCTCCGTCAGTATCTAAGGTTAAAATACGTACACTCGTTACTACTAACTGGCACTAAACATGTACAATATACACATGTTGCACCAAATACACACACAACTAACAAGTGCTCCCAATTCCACTAGCGACCCACTCTCCCTTCCTTCCAGATCTGCTGCTCCTAGCAAGTAACACTTGTAATAGTATCCAGTGCATACACTCTCGTGCATATGTTCACACCTCATTGATGTAACACTTGTAATAGTATCCAGTGCATACACTCTCATGCATATGTTCACACCTCATTGATGTAACACTTGTAATAGTATCCAGTGCATACACTCTCATGCATATGTTCACACCTCATTGATGTAACACTTGTAATAGTATCCAGTGCATACACTCTCATGCATATGTTCACACCTCATTGATGTAACACTTGTAATAGTATCCAGTGCATACACTCTCATGCATATGTTCACACCTCATTGATGTAACACTTGTAATAGTATCCAGTGCATAAAATATCATGCATATGTTTCACACCTCATTGATGTAAACAATTGAATAGTATCCAGTGCATACACTTCATGCATTGTTCACACCTCATTGATGTAACAATTGGAATAGATCGCCAGGCATACACTCTCGTGCATAGTTCACACCTCACTTGATGTTGTAAACCACTTGAATAGTATCCCGTGCATACACTCTCATGCCTATGTTCACCCTCATTGATGTAAACCACTTGAATAGTATCCAGTGCATACACTCTCATGCATATGTTCACACCTCATTGATGTAACACTTGTAATAGTATCCAGTGCATACACTCTCGTGCATATGTTCACACCTCATTGATGTAACACTTGTAATAGTATCCAGTGCATACACTCTCGTGCATATGTTCACACCTCATTGATGTAACACTTGTAATAGTATCCAGTGCATACACTCTCCTGCATATGTTCACACCTCATTGATGTAACACTTGTAATAGTATCCAGTGCATACACTCTCGTGCATATGTTCACACCTCATTGATGTAACACTTGTAATAGTATCCAGTGCATACACTCTCATGCATATGTTCACACCTCATTGATGTAACACTTGTAATAGTATCCAGTGCATACACTCTCATGCATATGTTCACACCTCATTGATGTAACACTTGTAATAGTATCCAGTGCATACACTCTCGTGCATATGTTCACACCTCATTGATGTACACTCAGCGTTCTTTACACCTTTACTAGGTAGGAACCACCATGAAATTTAGAGTGTATGGATACATCCCTGTTGTAAATTGATAACTGAGTTTATTATGTAAATAAATCACGCTCCAATTATTAATCACCTTTAACAGATACAATGAAACTTGCAAGGGGTTGTCATATACCATTTTCATACTTTTTAGCGGCTGTCACAATTGGATGTAAGTAGCTGTTACTAAAAATAGAAGTATGCTACATGACTGACATTGAAACCACTCTCTGCACCTAAAACATCATGTTGACTTGAGTATTCACCAATTAATTAAAGAGTAAATGTGTTATTAGGTGCTGGGCAGCTGAGAGGGAAACTCTAGGTCTGAGAGAGAGAGGGAGTGGGGGTGGAGGGAGGAGGGTAGACAGGTTAATATCAACTCTCCTTTCATCTCTCTTAAACATGCTTTTAGGTACATACTACAGAGTGTGTCAACTCAACATAGCCACACAGGAATTTGACAACCCCTTACCTGCTGACAGGTGTGTTGTAGAGTGCAGAGTCTATCCAAGGCCAGCTGTACTTTACCGGTATGTCTGGGAAGATTGGCGTGCATTAGGCGCAAAGTGAACGGTACCATACTCCCTATAAAAACGGAAACAACAAAAAATATTCATTACCTCTTACCACCCACTTGCCAACCATTACCCTCTTACCACCCACTTGCCAGCCATTACCCTCTTACCACCCACTTGCCAGCCATTACCCTCTTACCACCCACTTGCCAACCATTACCCTCTTACCACCCACTTGCCAGCCATTACCCTCTTACCACCCACTTGCCAGCCATTACCCTCTTACCACCCACTTGCCAGCCATAACCCTCTTACCACCCACTTGCCAGCCATTACCCTCTTACCACCCACTTGCCAGCCATAACCCTCTTACCACCCACTTGCCAGCCATTACCCTCTTACCACCCACTTGCCAGCCATTACCCTCTTACCACCCACTTGCCAGCCATAACCCTCTTACCACCCACTTGCCAGCCATAACCCTTTTCACCTAAAATTCACACAGCTAAAGTTATAGTGGTTCATATTTTCAAATGGGGGTGGGGCAATTGAGTCCAAGAAGAATTATAAGGTAGGCATTGTAACAGTCAAACTAACTAGCATAAAAAACAAACAAACCCCATTTCACAGTGGCCTCAGGCATTCATCCTCATTAGCCTGAAGCAAGAGTTAGTATATAGAGCTATTGGCTACTATAATGGACTTTCTGCCAACATTTACCTTTCCTTCCAGGATAGGCCTTCTCATGGTACTCATAGTACAGGTCTGGGTTAGTCATCTCTCCAAAGGCATCCAATTCTCTCTCAGCTTCATTGTAGAGTTTGAGGAACAGCATAAGAGAGATGCGAGCAGACCACATCTGAAGTGTCTTGTGAGTGTGAATGGTTGGTTGGCCAACTTGACCCAGACCTTGACCGTGGGCAGACAGAAAATGAGCCGTCATCTCCAGCGCAGAGAACAAACTACGAGAGCTCTGTCACAACACAACACTAAGATGATTACAATAAACCAATTTACAAGAATACATTATACACATTGGATATTTCCTAGAGTTTTTTTTTTTTTTGTATCATGTGAGTGTTCAATATTTTCCCATATTGAGTGCTCCAATAAGCCCATGCATAGTTCTGGACAACTTTTTTAAAAAAATGGCGGTTATCTCTGAACGTTTAGACTTCTTCAGACAATTATTCAATGTATATTAAACAATTGTAACAATTTATTATACTCATCACACAATATGGGAATGACATTTCACTCTCACCTTGTATCTCCACTCGCCTTTAGCTCATGAAACTACATGTGCTCTTGAAATATCTCCTGATACGGTATGCTGACATGTGCAATCAGTATTACACATAATTGGCATGCGAGATAGTCTCAAGTGTTACTCAGTATAATTCCTATGCATTGTACATAGGACTTTGTTCGCATGCACGACTGATTATGAAAGGTTGTAAAGCGTCCAGAAAAAAAGAGTAGTTAAAGAACTTTTTGACTGACCTTTGTGTGCAAAGCAGGCAGGTCAGTCATGGGGCAGACCTAAATACCTGACCTTTTGCTTGCTTCTTCAACTGCCTACAAAGCACAGGAGACTCTGAAAGGTGGCACTACTTCTCTTCAGGGCCGTTAAACGGATGAGTACAGCTAGACCACTTCAACTGCCTAACAATGTCCGACTATCATACTTCTCTTCAATGCCATCAAATGGCAAATATAGTGTGGCTTCATTGTTTTGCTAAACACTACACAAGGGAATCAGCCTAGACTTCAAGCACAGACAAAAGGGAATACATTTCAACTTCACCATGCAGCTATACACTCACTTACAATAAGTCCTTTTAAAAATTTAGTCTCCTAGCCAATATAAAAGTGGACAGATTTTTTAATTATTAGATTTCTCAAAAAGTGTTACCGCTTTTGCGTAACACTTTGCATACAGGTAAAGATCATCATTTTAAAAAAGGATTACGATCCATCTAAATAAAACATGCAATTTAAAAAAGTCTGGGCCTCAATGAATTCAAGACAATGATAAAATGGTTCCTTCCCGTTTAGAATGTAAACAACCTTTTTGAACAACAACAACAACAACAACAACAAAAAAAGAACAACAGACAGAAGATTCCTCTAGTCCAAAAACAAGATGTCCCCCAAAGAACTTGAAGTGGATCTCCGCACGGCCGGATGTGACCAGATTCAACTGGCTGGCCACATACTGAAACAACCCCAAGCGAATGCCTACTGTCTATTTCTAGAATGTTGTAATGGCTTGCATCTTTCTTGGAGCTAAAGTGTCAGATTTTGACCTCCTGACTGAGGAAGTTGTCCATGTATGACACTATCTGAAGCAAAGGCAAAACAGCACCTCCAAGTAAGTACATCAGTAAGGTACTTTATGCAGCTCAAATTCCTCACAGTCAGTTCATGCTAGTTCTTCATACGTGTAGACGTAACTTTTCCCGCAGATTAAGCTAAAACAGGCGGAAGTTTGAAATTAAAACTTTAAGTGTAAGACTAGTAAGTATATTAAACTACAGGACTACATGCCTCTCCAAATGGAGCATACAAGGATACTAACTAGTGAAAAATATGCTGAACTTGAAAAAAGATCACCACACTAATCATCACTGTGAGCTTCAACAAGATCCTCATTGCATACTAATCATCACTGTGAGCTTCAACAAGATCCTCATTGCATAATGAGCTTGACACCTTGTGGCTACATAACTTTACCTCACAAGGTAAGAATCTTTGAGATGTTTTTATACATTTCACAAAGCATTCTATGACACAAGATGTGTAAGAATACGACTTGCTGCCAACTTAGATATTTCTTCTACAAAACCTCCTCTTAAGAATGGTTTGATGGAGATTATACGATCAAGGTATTGAAGTTATTTCTAATTTCTGCTCGTGTGTGTAGTAATTCTAACCTCAATGCTGCTCCCTGTTCATCACATCTGACCTCAGCCAACAATTACGTAGTCTCTACAACTGGTACTCACGTATCCCCCAATCACTATCAGAGACCAGTTCAGTACCAGAGACCAGTTCAGTACCAGAGACCAGTTCAGTAATCTCTGGTATGAACTGGTGTCTAGCACTAAACTGGTCTCTGGTACTGAACTAGTCCCTGGTACTGAACTGGTTTCTGGTACTGAACTGGTCTGGTATGAACTGGTCTCTGGTATGAACTGGTTTCTGGTACTGAACTAGTTGGCCGTAAATAACGCAACCACGAAACAAAGGATGACTCATTAGTACCTCAACACCAAGGCATTCCACCTGATGACTGTCATTAAAAATGTCCACATTATCAACCCCAAAAAATGCCCGGCTTATATTTTGCTCATACTCCCAATATAACTTGATATATTTCTTTCATGGTCTAAATCCTTAAATTAAAGCTTCTGTAAGTTAGACTTGCTTTCTGCTGTAACAACAACAACTGAATCCCTCCAATAACTTACCACCAGTCTTCTCAGTCCTACTGCATCCATGGAAACTTGGTCCATTGTGAGCAGCTGCATGCGCTGCCTGTCTGGATAATGCTGCTTCAGCAAATCACTGATACCATCAGACTAAGAACAAGAGATAGTTATGTAATAGTTACTACACATAGCACCATTGGTTAGTGAGAACGATATATGCATCTAAATTCTCATCTCAGAAAAATGAAATTATACAATTTTTTTTTTTTGGGAGGGGGGGAGGGAGGGCTGTTGGGTGAGGGGGAAAAATGAATAGCCTTATAAATTGGATGCCCTTGCACCCCATCTTGAAGTGTGTATAACACAATCATGTGCACATGATAACAACTTACCAGTTTAATATCGGCCATGAGGGCGGGGCAAGTGGCAATGGCTCTGTTTTGTAATTGAGCTCTAGTATCTGCACTGAGCACCCATGCCTCATGGACATCCTCCCGAACTTCCTGTCCCTCCCATTCATCCATGAGCGGACTGACCCTGCCGGCCCTGTCCCTCACGGCCACTCCCATCGGAGCTTTTAGTAGCGGCTCATTCAGCTGGGCAAAAGTAGGCTGTGACATCTGACCAGTACCTTCTATACAGACATGAAACAATGTGAAAGAAAATAAATTAATGAACAAACAAAGAAATAATAAGACCAGTAGTGTACCATGGTTGCGTACAAAGAAAAATAAAAAGTTCAGGCATTTTTAAGGTCTGCCCCCAGGCTAGCCTACTCTTCAAGGTCCCAAATATCATTACCGGATGGTGGAAAAATTCATTATTTAATGCTTGTTAATTTTAAAGATGCTTTACCTACTTACTTAATTAGTCACACACGCAGAAAGAGGTCCTATGTTCCCTCCATACATAAATATATAAATTTCAATTGAGTTGCATCAAAGAGTGTACCACTTCCTTCATTCGCTCATTTGTCAATAAATGATTTACACACTACAAGCAAATGAATATCATAAGATTATCTATGATATCTCTCACCTTGCATCGAGTTCTGATGGGATGACTTTGCGGCAGGCACACAGTTTTCCATATCCTTTCCGTGTTGTTCTACCACACCCACTTCCTGGACATTCACCATGGCAGCAGCCATCTCTACCCCTTGCTCCACCTCCTCAACTCCAACTTCCAGTGAAGTGGTAGGTAGAATGGGAGAGAAGGGCTCCTCACCAGTTTGCTCCTGCATTTGAGTGACTTTATCCATGTCTAAAGCTAGAGATGAGTCTGCATTCATGATGCTGCCAGCTCCTCCCCCCACCTCCACCCCCTCATAGACCACACCCCCTCCATATCCACCCATGCCCTCCAGACTGCACAGAGTCTCATCAGCGTCTTCCTGCTGTTCTGAAGACTCTGCACCACTCGCCACTTCATCAAAGTTTAAAGCCACTTGCTCAGAAGTGGCAACATTTCCAACAGGCAAACTCTCTTCTGTGTCCATAGCAACCTCTACAGAAGGCGGAGCCACAGTAGAGCCTCCCTCAACCGATCTTGTCTTGTCCTGAGAGGTTTCAGCCAAGTCACTCTGCACAGACGAAGGACCTGCCCCATACCTGCTTTTCCCAGCAGAATCTAGTTCCTCCAGTTGCTCATTCTCAGGTTGGTCACTCAGCAAAACATCTGAAGAAGTAGGAGACACTCTGGGAATAGCACTGGCCAATTCTTTGGTCAATGAGCTGTCTCTTGATTCAGTGCTAACTCGGAGATGCAAGCCACTCTCCATGGAGGTTAGAGAGTCCTGCTGGGTGGCCTCACCTCCTCCTCCTCCTCTGTCTGTATCCATACTCACAAACTGCAGCACATTGGAGCTCACACTGCCCGTGGCTGACTCCTGGGTGTTGATGGAGTCCATAGACCCGACCTGGAACATCTTAGATGTCACTGAAGAAGCAGGAGATTGAAGTTCTTTGCCTTTCTTTGACTGCCCACGAACCAAAAATGGAGATGGTTTTTTCTGCTGCTGAGAAGGAGATGTAGCCGGGGATGAGGAGCCAAGTTGCTGTGATGACAGGGAAGGCACAGGGGTCGTCATGCCTGCTATGACCTGCTCAGAGGGAGACATGATGAGCTTGCCAAGAGTACATTCTTCAGTTTTAGTTTGAAAAGAAAGTAAGTTGTCCAAAACCTTTGGATTCCGCTTAAGCCAGTATTCAAATTCCTAATCCAACAACAATAACAACAACAACAACTAATAAGATAGAACAATACATTAGAAACTCTTATCAAAGATCTCATAAATAGTGTTTGAAATTACAATTAACTGATGTTAATTAATATCCGCCCAATTTTTAAGTTTTCAAGCCAAATTAAATTGTTAGAAACTTGAAATCTGCAGTAAACTACAACTAGTAAAAAAATTCTTATATATATTTTAAATTAATTTCACACTTTCTTTTTCTTCCCTTTATATAATAATATAGAATTAAAATTAAGTGTTTGTAAATGCAGGACCGAGCTGCAAAAGTGCATGTATATGTGCATTGGCTGGCTGATAAAAAAACGTTGTCAAGTGGAAATAGAAGGCCTTCATTGTAAGAACACCTGACTACCAACGACACATTTTATACTCGTACTCAAAATGTTATGACTTCTTGATCTACAAATAATTGAATATACTTTAATTAGATGCTTCATTAGACACTTAAATTTCATCATTTCATAATTTAAATGTCATCCACCTCTGAAAAAAGCTTAAGTGAGAGTGATCACATACATACATACATACATGAGTAAGCACATCACAACTTGCAAGTAAAGACTCATCTCAGATCCTGTAACTTGCCATGGGTAGCAGTTTTCCGGTCCTTGAGATGTCGCAGTTGTTAAAGGCTGTTTCAATCATTGTGTCCACAGTCGTCTGAATGTCCTCTGACCCCATCACAGCACTGTCCTTGTCACCCACAGAGTACAAGATGGTATTGGTTGACTGCATAATGGCCGTCAACATCGTGCGAAGCTCCTCCCTGCTCACACCTTCGTCATTGCCAAGGTTGAAAACGGAGAAGAGAAGAGAACATCGATCTTTGAAGGAACCGTGCAAGACAATGGCCAAGCCACACACAAATTCTTCCATACAAATACTGCCATTCTGAACATAAAAACAGAAAAAACTATTAAACAGTATATAACTGAAGTCAAGTGACTAGCATCGCAGAGGAATCTATAGAATTCTCTGACAATTCTAATATTTGGGTCAGTAGTAGGCTTCTCTATTTAATGGTAGCTAAACTGTCATCTTCTGATATTTTAAAATAAAGTAAAGAGTGTAAATACTGACCAAGTCACATACATGAGCCTGTGGCGTGGCCTGAATACAAGATACAACATAACAACTACCCTCTTCTTCCCACTACCAAAATAGTTAGTTGATACCTTCTTCTTATCAAAGGCATCGAATAGTCTGTCTCCAACAGTAACTGGGAGATTAAGGTACTTGGAAAATGCTTCCCTGTCCACTACTACACCTTTTGAACCTCCTGCCTCCTTGTAGAGCTCTTCAAAACAAGCGTGTATTTCACTCAGTTGAACCGTAGACAGCTCAGACACAGTCTCAGCATAGGTCTTCCTAAACGTTGACTCGTTCTGCCCCATTTTGGCAGTTTCTTTAGGTACGGTACCGTACTTGCACAAACAATTGTATGAGGTAAGGTGTCGTCGCTGTAACGCTTCAACGGCTCTTCTAAAATATTTTTGGTATTGTATTGGAACACAAAGAAACTAGTAGCAGTGCCAGCTGCAATGATTAAAATTGTGATGTAACAAAAAAATATGAAAAGCTTATGTAGAAATAACAGTAACAAGAAATATAAATAGAGCCTAATTATTCAGATGTTGCTATAGTCCAACAGTTTTCTCTATGTCCCTGAGCCATGCCCCCACATCTACTGGCTTCTCTTCATACTCCTTGATGAGTGTATGTTCCAGGAGCTCACGATAGCGAGGTCTTTCCTTTACGTCTTTAGTCAAACTAATACAACAGATATTTACAGCACATAAACTTAGACACACAACACATATACACATGCATCATAGAAACACAAGATGTATTCCAAATTATGACAGTGTGGGTATTGAGATTGAGGAAAGTCCTTGTACAGTTACTTATTCTACTACTAACTCCCAAACTTTGGGACCTTACCAGTTCATTCCAAAGGAAAAAAAAAGTTGCCAAAATAGAGCACACAGATTAAAGACAGGGTTTGGGCAATTCTTAACCACAATATATAAAATAATAATAACAAAAAACAACGACAACACAAATTGGAACTGAGGATCTATTGCAGGATAAAAGCAGCACTATAGTCATGTACTATGGCAATAACCCGGTACGGGGTCACCAAATATCAAATACCGGCATCAATTGTGCTAGAATGGCTGGCCAATTGGAAACCAATAACTAGATATGCACAGAAAGGGATGTTCCCTTTCTCCCTCACCCACACAAACAATACACTAATAAACACACACACACACCATTGTGAGAGGAAGTCATAAAATTGAGGCGAGTAGCTTTCTTTGTCAGGAAGAGGGGGTGGGGCTTGCACTATATGAGTTAGCAGCTGGAACTCTGTTGCAAACTTGCAATGGGAGTAAGGCAGAGTGCCTGTGGCAAGTTGTGTTAGGGAAATCCCCACACTCCAGATATCAGCACGCACATCATACCCGCCATTACTTTGAAGATGAATACGCTCAGGCTGCAAGTGAAGATGACAAACAACAAAAATATGACAATGTCAGACAGAATCTGGTGAGTGAAACATGGTATGTAGAAGAAGTGCAAATGTCCGGACCAAACCTTCAACTTACTGCCATGAAAGCTGCACAGCCTGCCCCCCTGGTGTATGCCTGAGAGTCCACCAGCCTCCCACTGATACCAAAGTCACACAGCTTCACATTGCCATCTCTGTCCAGCAGCATGTTGGATGGTTTCACATCTGAAGGACAAGCAGATAACAGTTGTCACAAAGCCATTTTCCCACTGACTCTTGACTGTAGGATTACTTATCAGAATCACCACTAATCTTGTTTCCACTTACCTCTGTGAATCACTTTGTGCTGTTTCTTGAGATAATCTAGTGCCTTCACTATCTATACACACACAAATTCTTTTTTTCCAAAAGATGTAGATCCTTCATAGATACGAAAACTTACAGAAACTGCCATTTTGCAGACTATATCTTCAGGCATCGGACCAGCTATCTTGGCGAAGAGCCTTTCTAGACAGGTAGCCATGAGCTCCATGAAGACCCACACCTCATCCTAAAACACATGTATGTGTGTATGTATGTATGTATGTATGTATATGTGTGAGTTATCAGAGAGAGAAAGAGTTAAAGAACTAACATTAAAAAACAAAACAAAAAACTCCCATTGTTTGATGCATGAACCCCCAGTGCTGGAAAGTTAGCATGGTTTATTATTGGACCACACCTCTTCATAAGGCAAAACAACCAATGCCAGAAACTGTACACAATATTATTAAAAATGTGAACTTGCTAAAGAAAAAAGAGAAAATAATTTGTACTACATCTCACGCTGGGCATCTTCACTTAGTAATTATATAGTGGCTTCTATCGGTGACCGATGAACTAAATGACCTAGCTGTATTTCATAACTGATTTAACACATTTATTAACAAATTCAACTCTTATCCTTGCACAGGTAATGAGACAAGAGAGAGAGAGAGAGCTTACTATGAGCTACATAACAGACTGTAAAAGATGGGCTGTCTTTTTAGTCCTTTTAGCATAAAAAATTTCTAATCTTTACTTTCACCAAGTTCTAGTGTAATGTTGAGCAGCACACCGAAGGGAATGTTTATTTGCCTGAGCATTGAAGATAAACTAGAATCATCTTTAAAGGCTCTCTAAAATCCTTACAGCCCAACTAATATGGAAGCTTGAAAAGTAAACTTAAATTTCTGTAAGGTCCCAAAATCTTTAACAAAATGGTCATCATTTTCACTAACTCTATCACATGCACCACTAATATGCCACATGCAGTCCATAAGTGTGTGCGCACACGTGTGCAAAATTATATATTTCCACATTCCAGATACTATCTCACTTTATTTCACTCACTTGCCAATCGAAAAACAACCATACATGAAAATACTCAATTGCTTGACAATATCACGTAGTTTAGAGGCTACTGGTAACATACTACAATCTGCTGTAGTTGAGAAATAAGCAAAAATAAGAAGAAACAAAAACAAAACAACAACAACAACAACAGTAACTGAATAACATAATACTTCAGTGTAAGTATCAAGTAAACAAACTTGATAATTTAACACTTGCAAAAAAATACCCCTAAGCTATAAAATCCATCTATCTATTTTTAGTGCACAAATACTACCACCTGGGAACCCCCACTGGAACTGAATAGCTAAAAGTCACTGGTGTGTCACTGTAATACATGGGTGGTAACAACAAGAACCAGCTGGGAAATACCAGGGAGGATTGCCTCAACTCTAAATAACACTAAGTAAAGATAATATGTAGTCCAACTCCTCACTCTCATCCACACCACTTCTTCACCCTCCAACTCAAACTCAGTGAGTGTCCAGCTCACAGAGTAACCACACTCATTGACTTAACAAAACTAGACTTCATAAACTTCATATAACCTCTAATTCCATTTGGACATACATGTAAGACATAGGAAAGTGCACACTTTCCTCAGTTGACACCATGTTATTTACCTCTCCTTACTCTATGACAGTCTCTGCTTCTTTATCCTCACATTCAGCCTGATGACATTTATTCAAGTTGGAAAAACTGACACACGACATGTGTCAGTTCATTTAGGCAGGGGCAAAGAGTGAAGTTACACAGTGAATAATGAAGGTGATTGCAAATGCTTAAATCATAAGTTTATTGCTGCTCTAATTATTCTCTTGGTAATTGAAACCCATCTCCTTAACTACGTATGAAAGTTGTGACCTCCTTGAGATAGCGAAAGCTCAATCTTGCCCCCCCCCCTTCGATTAATTCCTAAATGAACCCCTGCATGTAGTGGGGACAAAATTTGAAAGTATAGAACAGAAAGTGAAGAGAAACAAGAGCTATTTAAGGGGAAGCATAAGAACAATGCTTTATTTATTGTAGCTATGAGGTCACTTTCAACCACACAGAGGAAAGTGTTCCCCTTTGGGTGCTCCAACTTCTCAGAATTTACATATACAAGGCATTTTGTAGGGTAGGGGAAATAAACTTGCAGAGACTGTCTAGCCAACACAATGAGGTAAGTACATACTGGTAATGACACACTGAAAACTTAGATTATATACACACAATAAATATTATTGGTCTACTAATTCCACCAATAATTACTACACAAGAACCATAGCAGCCTTACAGCAAACTATTATTACAGGATGCCAGTTCGACTCAAGATATTGCTCTGGTCTGAGAATGTATACATGAGGAGACAGTAGTAGATATGTAAAGTACATAAGCACTAATTATCATTATTATTATTATTATTATTATTATTATTATTATTATTTATTATTACTTCTAGGATTAGCTAGGCAGTAAGATTCCGTAATTAGTTAAGTATAAGTCACTTACCTAGCTCACCTCTATTCTTCATAAACCAGAGTCCAAACATGCACATGTATTAATTGCAATCAAGTATTAGTGGGCAAGCTTTTTTAGTGTTAAGAACTTTAGGTTGGCAAATATTCACAGCCATTTTCACTAGTTCTAATTTATTACAATCGTGTACGTACGTAACACATACATATGCTAATGACCTGATCTATTTTTTTTTCTCCATTGTGACATAAAGTTGGGTTCCACCTTGCCAACTGTACCCACCAGCTATTGCGAACACAACCACTAATGTGTGACATACACGGTGACTATCATCTCCTGGTATTGGTCCAGTGGGAAATTGTACTTTTGATGCAATATTGTGACAGAGTGGACCAAAGCATGAAACTTAGCACAGTGTTTGTTGAAGGTATGTACAGCAATATTAGAAGGGGTGCCATCCAGATATATATTCCTTTACAAAAATATGTCTTACAAGAAACTTTGGTCAATATAATCGGCGATACCCGCGAATTTTTTTTTATTTGCGCGCCCAATACAATTATTATAGCGAAAAAAGAAAAAAAACCGGCGATATTACAGGAAGCTAGACTATTTAATAGAACTAGCTACCCTGATAGCTAGCCAGGTGTAGCAAGTTTCAGAGAATTAATTTCAGTAGAATAAAACCACAATATTTCGGCTTGTGGAGCTTACTGAACTGAATGAGGGTGACTGAACAAGGAACAAGGAACTCTGTATACACAGATGATACAGAACGTGAGATCATTGTGTGGTGGGGCACAGCCCCTGGGAATGTTAGTTGGTGTTGGACAATTTCGGTGACATGTGAGTTGTACTTTGGAGGTGTGAAGGTGTAGTCATAATTGAATTAGTGGCAGTCATTCTGGAGGGGTCACTAATTAAATTATGATTACACCTTCACACCTCCCAAGTACAACTCACATGTTACAGAAATTGTCCAACACCATCATCATCTCATGTTATGTTAATTAACTGTTAATCAAAATTTCATACTTTAAAAAATTTGTTTTAATTAAACAATTTTTTTTGGCACCCCTTCTGATACTGTTATATATGCCAAACCAAACCTGCATACCAAGTTTCATGCTTTGGTCCAGTCACAATAATTTTTCTTATCTGCTGGACTATATGGAGAGTGTACCACATACAGTACATAGTGGAACAACAACAACATCCCTAAATCCCCTGCCCATCCCACCCATCCCTAAATTCCCTGCCCATCCCTAAATCCCCTGTCCATCCTAATTCCCCTATCCATCACTAAAACTATTTTTTCACACACTTTTTAAATTTAATTTCTCATGGTTTCCAGGTGTCCCCCTATATGTGAAGGTCTACCATAACTGAACATTTCTTATAAGAGGTACTATTTCAGGGATTTTAAACAAAGTGTGTATCAATAATCTAATGTGACTATACAAACTGTCAAACTGTTTGTGTGATCGGATAATTAAGCTGCTAAATAAGTGCACATATAAAAAGGGAAAATCCAATGAAAGACTTCACAGAAACTCTCACTTCTGTGCTCCTATGCTCTCTACTTCAAACCAGAACCTTTGTGTGTGTGTGTGTGTGTGTGTGTGTGTGTGTTTAATTCATTCTCTTACATCCCAAATAGCAGAGCCATAGTATTTGACGATGTATGGACTTTGATGAATGCTCATTACATTCAGATCCATACGCACTCTCTTTCTCTCTTGTGTCTCCTCCATCCATACCATTTTCTACATAAACAATAACAACAACAAAAAATGTAATGTAATTAACATTGTAAAATTGCTGCAGAGTGTTTGGACGTTTAGAATAAGTTGGAACTGTCTTTAAACCATTAAGCAAAGCAACATACTATACGTAACAATAAACATGTTTCAAGTGCACTCCCTAATTTGCCCCACATGAACAAGTGTGCTCACCTTAGCTGCCAATTCTGTCCTAGTGGTCTTGTGAAGAACTTTATACACTTCTCCAGTGACTCCATTGCCAATCTTTCTAATCTCTTCAATGTCAAACCGAGTTAACTTGTAGACCTACACAAGCACAACACACACACACAGCTACACATGAGGTGCTGACACTGATTGTAATGGGTGTTAAGTGTAGGTAGACACTATTCTTTTGATTCAATGACTTATGTACCTCATGTGACAAGCATGGCTATCATGAGTATTGGGAGGAGGGGGGGGGGGGGGGGGGGGTGGGGGGGGGGGTGGGGGGGGGGGGGGGGGGGGGGGGGGGGGGGGGGGGGGGGGGGTGAGGGGGGGGGGGTGGGGGGGGTGGGGGGGTTTTTGATTATTTTTTTTTTTTTTGGGGGGGGGTTTTGGGTGGTGGTGGGGGGGGTGGGGGGTTGGGGGGGGGGGGGGGGGGGGGGGTGGGGGTTTTTTTTTTTTTTTTCTTTCCTTTTTTTTTTTTTTGTTTTTTGGTTTGTTCTGTGTGTTTTTTTTTTTTGTTTTTGTTTTTTTGTTTCTTTTTTTTTCTTCGAGGGAGGAAGTTCCCAACCTTTCATAAAATCAGGGAGGGGAGGGGGCAACCTTTTTATGTTGGGGCTCTCAACACTTGAATTTGGTTACAGGGGGCTCTTATCCCAGAGGGTATCCATACATTGGGAACTGTTGCTGCTGAAATAGGCCTGATTAAGCACCTCTGAATTCAGTTTGTTCCGTGTAAGCCCTAAGTGAATACTCGATTAAATGTAATCACATGTGAGGAGTTAAAAAGTTGGCATCCCTGATGTACTATTACACAAATATGGGAATAGCTGAGTATATGTAGCTGCATGAGGTTTTGTTATGCATGACTAGTAATATGTTAGTACAGGTGTTGTGATTGTAAGCTTACTCTTACCGAGTCAACTTCATGTACTCATAACTTATAGTTCTACTCATAACTATTCCCTGAGAGTGGCCCCCATACCTGGTCTCCAAAAACTAGAGTATCCATTCCTTTAGTTCGCTCTAAGTCAGGAGCAGGTGGAGGTGCAGCTGGTGCAGGAACTGGTGATGGCCTTCACACACACACACACACACACATCCTTAACTATTCACACTTGCAGTATGTCAAAACTGTAATATTATGTAAACTCTGATTTATGACACTCCATTTGAAACAGTAGTACATTATTGCACTATGCTCAATGCTATGTGGCAACTCCCAAAATATGTGCCGTCAAGTGAACTCCAGATTCCTTGAGTTCAATTAACTATGTAAGACAGGTGAAACAACAACAACCACATCAATGATTTACAATACAAACTTCCTTTCATGCCCCAACGACATTTCGCTGCAATGACTGAACTATATTTCTATACGTTGCATCATCATTCAAATAGTGCCAGAAAGAATTATCAAAGGGCATTTAACAATTATTTCAAAAGTACCAGGAATCTCAACATTGTATGCTTCACCTCCCATTCAATATCTCCTTTCTTTGCTCATGTGCTCCAGGATAATTAAAGCGTAAGGGGAACTACTTAATGGCTGCTTAGTCTCATACTTGAGTCATAATAATCCAGGATATCAGATACTGCCGCTAAAAGTAATAATACTTTGCTATTTTCTGGATCATGTTTAAGCTTATGGTACACTGGTATCTTATACTAGTACACAATACTTCCTTACTTTTTTGGCATTGGCCTCCTCGGAGATTTAGGACCTATGGAAGAAAAATAAACTAAATTATTGAAGCCACTTTTTACGCCAACTGTCCCAGTATTAACACCATTTACATGATATTTCATGCATCTTGAGGAAAAGTGTGATCGTCTAAACAACTACAGAAGCATGCAACAAACAAACAAATTGTATCATGCTCAAACTAGATAACTGCATCCAGTTTGTAAAGAATCTTCTCAGAATCTCCTGTAAAGCTTCACATACCTGCTCCACTTCCAAACAGGCCAACTGGCTTTCTCGGTCTCCCTGGGATACTGAAAGACTTTTGAGGAGGTCTGACTGGACTTTCTTTATCACACAGTCTAATGAAAGTACATGCAGTAAATCAGCTAGTCAACATAGTTACTTCCTCACGGTTTGTTGGCTTGAGTGTCAGCTGGAGAACTGTAGAATCTTCCAAGGCCGCTTAGGGGCAGACTATTAGGTGCCACCCTAGTCGCGCTATCCGTCGACGACGCTGGACTCTCTGACATCTCAACAAAATAGTATGATTCAGGTATACGACTTCAAGAAAAAGTAGCTTGGTTTTTAGCTTACAGGAACACAATTTATAGCCGAGGTCAAAGTTTAAGTAACACACATTAGCTGGGACTCCACCTACTATTGCATGTATTTACGCCCCCTTTTTGCGTATAAGTTTTGGGATGTGCTTCAATTAAAAGTAATTTTACGCGACCGTCCTGGTCTCTTCTCTTTCTTTGCTAAGCGAGAGTAGTGCGGCGCGGCAGTGAATTCCTGAGCTAGACTGCCTTAGTTTGTTGTTCGTTGAGCTGCGATAATTTTAAAGGTGAGGAGGAGTGTCTGCTATGAAATTCGGGCACGTGGCTAGCTGGGTGTATATGTTATTCTTGGTACTAGCTAGGTATATTACGAGGTGAGTGTGAGCTCACCGGCTCATATAGTACTAGTGTAGGAACATATATATGAATTTTATTCTGTATTTCACTGGAGTTGCAGTAGTAAATTTCTGTTTAACTCTGTAAATTTGTGTTCATTGGTTCAGCCATAAATAAGACATGCTAATGAAACAAGTCATGTGGAATTTATACTAGATAGCTCTTCTTAAGGATGAATAGAATATGGTTGGTAAGTGTGTGCTTCAATGGAAGCCATTCAATGCTGCTGGTGGTTGACTGTTTGAGGCACACACTAGAAAATGACAGTCCCTCTCTTTTGTTGTTTATTAGTGGGCTGTGTAATTATGTGATAGAGGATCTTGCTAACTGTTGTGGGAGCTCATTTTGAAGTGGCAGTAAGAGGAAGTGAGGGTGAAAAATTTTATAGGATGCGGTTATTTGATGGGCAACTTGCCTGTCCTATGGCTACTTCATATGTCAAGCGTAAGATGTGAAGTGTATGAATGTCCACCCATACTCAGGTCAATTGTAATTTAGTGATAACAATAAGCCTGGGTTGTTTCTGTAATTTGATAGAACAGCAACATTATAATTGTTTCTGGCTTAGTCTGTTCTGATCCTGCTAGCTAGAAGAGTATACAATAGGTTATAAAAAAGCCTAGTATAGTTTTTAGTGCAGGGGCCCCTCACATGTACCTTTTAGTTGCACTTCTTAATATAATTTGTTGTGGTGTGGATTGTGTGCTCTAAGATCCCAGGCATGTCCCATCTCGTATTCCACTAACTTCCCTTGTAGGGAGTTAGCTAATTATATATCTCAATTAGTTATTTATTTGTGGGACTGTGGTGGCATGCTCAGTCACCTTCCTAAGTAGTCAAGGTTGTAAATTAGCTATTTAGTTAGTTGCTAAGATTAATTACCTGCAGTATACAGTTATGGGCTTTTTTTTTTTTTTTTCCATTTATTAAATTTGTAAAATTTTCTCGGACTGGACACATTGACATAATGCATATGCAATATTTGTTATTCTGTGGTAATTTTACCAAGATGCAATAATTTGAACATAATAAGAAAAGGGTGAAGAGCCTATTTCATCCAAGAACAAAGCCCTGAATTTCTGTGTAGCTGATATTTTATTCTCTGCATCTTATAGAGAAATCCTGCATATAAGGAAAAGAGATGTGGGACATAGCAGCTCTTGTGGCTCTCTTTCTGGTCCTTGTGGGCACTCTGGCAGTCATCCAGTACCTGCCTGGATTACTCTGGTCCAAAGACCCTGATCAGGCTCAAGCATTGCTGGATGACTGGTTCCAGGCCCATAAAGTTAAACTGCCTACTGTTGCTGGGGTGATAGCAGTAATCAACAAGCAGCTGGAAAAAGAGCTGGACTCTAAGGTTGGTATATTATTATTTTGTATTCTCATAAAATATTTATGTTCATGGCTTGCATGCTCATGTGCGTGTATACTATTATAAATATTTGTAGTTGCTGGGAAACAGTGTGCATGCACGTGTGCCTTGTTTACAGTTTAAAGTGGTTCAGTTAGTTCCTTAGCATGCATTTGATGAAATGGAATTGTATTTGATTAAAGCACTACCTGAAAGAAAAACCAGTGACAATCCGTAGGATGTGAGAGCTATAATGTTCTACTGAATAATTGAACTCGACCTACTTTTTGTGTAGGCTAATTGATAAGCCTGCAAGGTTTGCCTGTGTTTGAGCTGCAACATTCCATAACTGCTAGTTTGCGAAGAAGCTTTACTGTATGGAGACAAATCAGAAACATTAGTTAGTACAAATAGCCCAACGGTACACCAGCCAAACCCGTGCATACTTAGCGGCCACAGAATTCCCTAATTGTGTCCACCTCGTTAAGTTTACTGGTTGGTTACAAACAAGGTTTTTGATGGTATTTTTTGTGATCTTGACTGCTGACGAAAGTTGTGAGCCATTAGCTGTGGAACCATTACTAATTATAGAAGCCATTGAAAGACTTGGTCACAAAAAAACTTAAGAAACAGGTGCTGTCCCTATGGAATATATACCTTCACTTAATGGGTCTAGCCCAGCTGCTAATGGGCTGCACCACAACAAATTTAAGGCGGTAAAAATAATGTAATTATTACTCAACTGATTAGTCATTTGAATTTTATGTAATTTTTTTACAGTATATGAGCATCCACTTAGACACAATGGTTTTCCTATCCTCATCATTTGTTGTATCTGTGAGGGGTAAGGAGTTGGGGTTAGTATACGTAATTCCGTGCTAATTGTTCTGGTTGTGTAAAAGTGTGACTGAAATATTTCATGCTGTGGGCTCTGAATTACAATTACTTTTGGCCTTGTGATACCACTATATGATCCTGTGACAGTCACATGTGTTTGTAATGGAGAAATGGTGCCTATCATTGTATTTTATCTGTTGCGAGACATCAGAATTAGTCTTATGTAAGCTTTGACAGTGTCTCTTTTTTCAATGGGTGTAATGACACAATTTGAAACCTCACAACCAATGGAATGGCCATAACATTGTTATAGCTGGTCTGACCTTTCCCCTGGAATATTCTTGACTCATTGTTGCTATGCTGGTACTATTCTGAAGCATTAAAAAATTTATTCTCTTTTAGTTTCAATACATTTTCAGTGATGTTTCTCGTTAAATTGTACATTATGTATTATTAACATGCAAGTAATATGAACGTAGAAATTAATGTCAGGTGTGCAGTAAATTAAAAAGTGACTGATGGCTATTAGAAGAAAATGTCATCATTACTCACCGGTACTTATGTAGTTGTGAGCTTGTGAAATTGCAATTTTCTAGTTTGAGTCAGCCATGGATCTGTAGGGTGGTCTGGAGCTTACCTGCTTTTTCTGCTCTTACCTGCAGGTTTTCTGACAAGCCTTGCAAGTGGTATTGCTTTTGTTTCTGCACTGCCTGCCCTCTTGTGACATAAATGTTTTTTGACTGGATTAATTGGACTGCCAATTTATATGGTACCAATAGGTGCTGATGGTTTGCAGCACTTTACTGGTGATTTTTTTTTTTTGTAAGCATGTGTGCTCTAAATATATAAATTAGTGAGTGAGATGATAATATGTGACCGTCTATGGGAAAATCGGGCACAACGCGGCATGCGTAGACGTCGCAAAAAGATCGATTTAGTTCTTAAAATTGTATTAAATAGCCTAACGAAGGGAACGGTTAGGTGATATATAGCGGGAATGGCTAAAGCTACGGCGATAAAACTTGGAGAGCTTAATATCTGCTTGCCGAGGAGTGTGTAAGTGCAAAAAAAAATTTTTTCGTCGGGGCCGCGTTGTGCCCGATTTTCCTGTAGACGGTCACATATGTAGATTGCTGTGAGGGTGTGCATTCCGTTATGTTCTAGCTTACCTCACACTGCATGTAGTTATGGGTGTGATTTTGTAAATAATGTACCTCAGTTATCAGCTTTATCATAAGTAGTATCGAGTGGTGCATTGATTATGTTTCAATTTACAAACTGAATAAACATCTTGCTGCGCATGTTCTCTGTGTGCTAATTAGTAATTAAGCTTCAAATTGAATCAACTCCACACACACACACACACATATGTAATGAGGACGTCTAGTCAGAAGTAATTGAATTTTGTTGTGGTGTGTTTGATGTGTTGTCATCATAGGACATAGACCACATCCGAGTGTTGGGACTTCTCCCTAAGACGGAGCTGCCCAAGTTCAGCGTCTACAAGGCTAAGCTGTCTGCAGACAACACTGACATAGTGAGCAATGCGGGTGTGGTTTGGAGGGGTTGGCGGGAGTAGTAGAAGTTTAGGTGTATGTTGAGCTATGATTTCAAATAGTGTGAAGCGAGGCTGAGTAGTGATATATAGTTTAAGAGTTGCTATTAATATTGAGTACTGTTGCTATTTTTAGTTTAAGAGTTGCTATTAATATTGAGTACTGTTGCTATTTATAGTTTAAGAGTTGCTATTAATATTGAGTACTGTTGCTATTTATAGTTTAAAATTCGCTGTTAATATTGATTACCATTGTTATTGTGAGGTATCACTTGCTACTCGCATTTATCCTAAATTTCTTATAAACAAATTAATGCGTGTATCAATCATATCATGTGACTTATCTCTACACATGCACTCACTTACATGTACTTGTTCACTTCATTAACTTTTCTACCATATTTCCTCAATTTGCTTGCACCCTGCCCTCAGTTAAATTGGGTCCTCGAATAGACTGTGCACACTTCACTTATGAGAGGAATAGTACACACCCTCTAATGCAGCGCTCATACGTATAGCAATAAATTGACGATCGTTACTTATAATCGGTTAAATAGAATATGGTTTTTCCTCACTGTTAAAGTTCTGTTAATATTGCTGTGATACACACAACTACATATTAGTCCATATTGGGATGGCAGAAGCACAGGGCCATCCTTCTCAACACTGCTGGTTTGACTGAGGAAGTGGATGAGTGGGAAGAGGATGAATTTGTGATAGATGAGTGACTACATAGTTTAGTACTCTAGCTCAGGTAGCTATGGTAAAATTACTTCATTTCTTTCTACATCCAACTTACTAGCACCGCCTCTCCACCCGGCATACACCAACCAAACAAATTAATTCCCGGTAACTTGGAACATGTATCGTACTCTCTAGTTGAGTGTGCCCTCAACTACTCTGCACACTGTTTGAAGGCTTGAAAAGAATAGAAATTGCTTGGTCTATCCAAGGAAATTGGTATTTCAACTCGAACCTTTATTTCACTTTGCCCAGGCGTTTTACAATGGGAGGTCTACCTCCCTGTGGCTTACTTCAGATGGTGTATGGTGAGTCAGCTGAGTGGTGTCCCTGGGGGAGTCCTGAGGCACAAATGGGGTTGTCATTGTGTATAGGCTGGAGGTGAATTGTGGTAAATCATTTTTATGACAGTGTGGGCTGTTAGAAGGGAATGAAGTTAGTGGACACGTTTTTAGCCCACAACCAACACAATAATACCTTCAAGGTGCCAGAATCAAGGTTTTGGGGTGGTGTTTTAATTAAATAACAGTGAGCTCAACAATACAGTGTGGTTAGCAATTTGCACATCTTGCAGAGATGACACGATATAGAAGTTCAGTGTGGGATTCCAGTCAACTCGGTCCTTGCTGTATGTGTTTCAGCACTTTAACATGCTATACTGTAGTTTCAAGTCTTTTTATTAAAATTAGTTGTGTGAACAATATTGCAGCTCTAGTTGAAATGCTTGGTTCAGAATCAGTTTCGTTGAAGGAGAAATTTAAATTAATTAGGAGAACTCTAGTCTGTATGCTCAATTACAGCTGCTATTGTTATGGCTGCTTATGGTTTACAATAGTTTGCCTCAGGGTAATATAGTATAAACGCTCCCTCACTCGCTCACTCCCTCCCTCCCTCACTCCCTCACTCACTCCCTACCTCCCTCACTCCCTCCCTCACTCGCTCACTCCCTCCCTCACGCACTCCCTCCCTCCCTCAAAAGCATTCAACTTCCTCATCTTTGCAAACAATTTTGGAAGACGTGAGGGAGTACGTAAATTTACAAACGTAAACAAGTTAAAGTAAACCAGTAACTGCTCTAGCCTGGTTCCTCCAGTGCTCTAGCCTGGTTCCTCCAGTGCTCTAGCCTGGTTCCTCCAGTGCTCTAGCCTGGTTCCTCCAGTGCTCTGGCCTGGTTCCTCCAGTGCTTTAGCCCGGTCCCTCCGGTGCTCTAGCCCGGTCCCTCCAGTGCTTTAGCCCGGTCCCTCCAGTGCTCTAGCCCGGTCCCTCCAGTGCTCTAGCCTGGTTCCTCCAGTGCTTTAGCCCGGTCCCTCCAGTGCTCTAGCCTGGTTCCTCCAGTGCTCTAGCCTGGTCCCTCCAGTGCTCTAGCCTGGTCCCTCCAGTGCTCTACCCGGTCCCTCCAGTGCTCTAGCCCGGTCCCTCCAGTGCTCTAGCCCGGTCCCTCCAGTGCTCTAGCCTGGTTCCTCCAGTGCTTACCAGGTTCCACTCAGCTAGTTTCCCAGTGCCTAGCCTGGTTCCTTTTGAACTCGCAGCCATTGCTAGCCTTTAAAAACTTTGGTCCCTCCAGTGCTCTACCGGTCCCTCCAGTGCTATAGCCCGGTCCTCCGTGTTCTAGCTGGTTCCTCCAGTGCTCTAGCCCGTGTCCCTCCCAGTGCTCTAGCCCCACAGGCTCTAGCCTCCCCAGTGCTCTAGCCCGGTCCCTCCAGTGCTCTAGGGTCCTCAGTGCTCTAGCCTTGGTTCCTCCAGTGCTCTAGCCCGGTCCTCCAGTGCTCTAGCCCGGTCCCTCCAGTGCTCTAGCCCGGTCCCTCCAGTGTTCTAGCCCGGTTCCTCCAGTGCTCTAGCCTGGTCCCTCCAGTGCTTTAGCCAGGTCCCTCCAGTGCTCTACCCGGTCCCTCCAGTGCTCTAGCCCGGTTCCTCCAGTGCTCTAGCCTGGTCCCTCCAGTGCTTTAGCCAGGTCCCTCCAGCCCACTGCCGACTGATGCATTCTATGTAATGCCACTGAGAGAAAAGATGGCCAGGAAGTATTTTTCCTGTGCAATAAAAACTTCCATGGTGGACGGTATTATAACTATTAAATGGTACAGAACTAGATGAACGTGCCTTGAATATTCTATTTATCAAGAAGATCATATTTATTGTTTATTCCATCAGAGGCCAAACCAAATCCTACACCCCCAGCATCGCCTGCCTGGTGTTTTCCTCTGCTACACTTGTTCTCTCAGCTTGTAGATCTTCAGGGTATTGGTGAAGCACACCTGGCGGTCTCTATAGGGTTGCTCTACACATATCAATGGAGGGGCACACTTGATAACTATTCATGATGTGCAACTGTAGTCATATAAGATGAATGTAAGGTTCTTATAGAAAAGAAACCATATTTTGATTCACTTAGTGTGTTATGGTTTCTTTCTAGGTAGTCCTTATAATGTTTATTCACATGTACTTTGATTTCCATGGCGTAATTGAGTTTAGAATATGTAGTTTTATTGTAGAGTGAGTGGGGCTGAACAATCCTCTTACACCATTCTGGGAGTGACTCCCTATTAGACGGGTGTTCTATAATAGAGTTAGATCTCGTTGCTATATTGTTACTAGGTGTATTAACTTGGTAAGTGTGCACTATTTTTTGCCTTTAGCCATTTCTGCGAAAATGGTGATAAACAAAGTTGCTAGTGGAAACTGGGCATGCGTAAACGGGATCTAAAATAGTTAGAGCATGCGCGCTTAGGTACTGGTGAATTTAGTGCACACGCGCTTATGCTCTAACTATTACTTCTTTCACCTCATCTTAGAAAAACTTACTTTGCCACCTGGTATTATAAAGTTACTAGTGCCAGCTGCCCTTAGGTAAATAGTTATTACCCTCAGGTAGTCACTGCCCTCCTCAGGTACAGTCGAGTCTTAGGGAGTAGTTATTGCCCTTGGGCAAGTCACACCCCTCTGTGTAGTAGGGTGTAGTCACTACTCTTGGACTTTAAGTAACAGTTACATATAGGCTAGCAAAGAATTGAGGCTGGTCAATTTATTATACTACTGGCGCTTATGAGTGACATTACCAGATTGTATTGCACACATGTTCTAATGTGTGTGGTGTAACTGCAATACATACACATCCATCTCCACGTGTTGCTCACCATCTCTCTCTTTAAAACTTTAGCAGATCTTAATAGCTAGCCACTTTTTACTAAATTAAGGCCAGCAAACAGACCATTCACCAAAACCTGGACATTAGACTAAGCCATAGTCTTGTGAACTTTTTTTGTTGTTGTTGTTGTTTGTTTAATTAATTCCACCAGGAGAAAGAATTATTGAATATCCATTTGACTATTTTCCTATTATTAAGCACTTCACTGTGGTTGTACAGTCTTGTTGTTGTTGTTGTTATTTCTAATTAAAAAAACAAGGCCTGTTTTTTCTTCTAAAATATCTGACCTTTCCAACTAGGATCTCGATAGTTTTTATGAATTATCAACTTTTCTAGATAAGTACTGACACTCCCAAGACCTGATCAAATGTCATATCAGTGGCAGCTGTGGTCACACTTGGCAACTTTTTTTTATAGATTTCTTTAATTAGTGTCAGTACTCATGCTTGGCCTGTTGCTTAGCAATGGTGTAACTATGTCTGAATCATAGTTGGATCTATGAGTTAGTGTGGGTACACACATTGTGTGGATATTGATCATTAATTTCTAGACACTGAGGTGGAAAGTCCCATGTTTTATTAAGGTTTAAATTTTGAAGCGTCCTTTACATCCCTATAATATTTCTTTAATTTTATGTTTTAAAATATTTGTTGTATGCTTTAAAGTCTTTGACTCTTTTGACAACCAAGGTATATCACTACGTAATGATAAGGCTATAATTTCTAATTGTTATCCCTACATCATGTAGAAATGTAGAAATAATTAGTATTGGATGTCAGCTAATTTTTTTGGTCAACCTTTAGTTATACGTATATAAATACAGTAGTCATAACAACCTAGTAGGAGTATTCTTGGCATTGTTTTGTACTATCGTGGCAGTAAGAGGGAGTGTGTAAGAAATATTACACTAGAGGTTGGGTTGGCTGGACATTAGAGGGATTGATATTGGGCCGGAGAGATGTGGTGTGTAAAGTGGGATCTTGGATGTATGGCTGCCACAGTGTTTTCCCCTTCCCTTTTCCCTCTCACTCTGGAAGTGTTGCCTATCTTCAAAGCTATGGGTGTTATTGCTGGGAGTCTTATAGCAGGCAACGAATGTCTCGGGTCTCAGTTCAGAGTCTTATACATAACCGAAGATCAAGAGTAGCGTCGAAATAACAAAACAACAACAACAACAACAAATAAAAGCAGGACAGTGTGCTCACCATGGGTGCTGTCTAACGTGTTGGATGACATGGAGAGTGAAATGGAAAGGTGTAATTTAAATGGTGTGATGGACACATTTAGGAAATTTGCATGTGTTTATATGTGTGTGTGTGTTGTAATTATTATAGTGAGTGTGTTTTATTTTTTTAACATAAGCATTAAAATGGTGTAGCAGTCAGGTAAATCTAATAAATTATTTCTGTCTCTATTGTTGAAGAAACATCTGACAACTTTCTCAGAGCTGTATCTATGTACTCTTCCCAGACTTATAGCCACACCCACTTCTTGTTTGTGTACAGATCCTGAGTTGCACAGCGGACTGGCCCGGGTGTTTGCCGGGAGTCAGAGTGGAGGTGAAGGAGAAAGGGAGTGAGGATACTGTCATTTGTCACTTTGCCATCGACTGGATGTTTGCAGAGGTTCGAGTGAACTTCATTTGAGTATCTCGAGTTGTTCTGTTGGCATGTTGTTGTTTTTTTGTTTTGTTTTTAAAGGAGACTAAGCACATCACTGTAGCCCTCAGGGCACTTGCTCTCTATGGCTACTATAGTTGTTCATCATTTTGTCAGTAATGTTTTGAAGCATTAGCCTCCTACATAAGCAATGTACGTACTTGATTATAGAAGAGCTGTTAGTGTGCCTAATTTAATTTAGTTAAGACTTTGTTCTAGGAAAAGTAAATTCTAGCTCTGATGACCTTTACCGGTATCAGTAAATATCACACTGCAATCACATGATCTCATGGTCCACTATTGCAAAATTAAATTTAAAGAGGATTCCTGTAGTTAGGGAAAAGAAGTGCAGTGGTGAAATCAGAGAATTCTAGAAATATGGAACTTAAGATTACAGTTAGTTGTGGCATGTGACTCTAGAAGACTACAGGATATCCTGTGGGACCTCAAGTTGTGGAAATTATTGTGAAACTTGGTATCTTCTTTTAAAAATTGTTTTTAAATTCGTTTATTTAAATGCTTTGTGCTGTTGTCAATACAAGTGTGAATTAATGCATGTGGTGCTATACTATATCTTTTAAATTACGCAAGATGTTATTTGTCAGCTATTTTTACTTTTATTTTGTCATGTGATTCAGATGGAGATCACCTTGAGTGACCGTGAAGGAGACCTGTTGCTTAGTTACAGTAACACACAGCCATTTAGAATGGGAGTGTCTTGTATGGTCACAGAAGGCAATCCAAAGGTGAGTTGAGGAAATCTGTGTAAACATTCTATGACCAAAAAAAATGCAATAGATTTTATTTACAAGAAATGTGAGGGCAGACTGTACAAGGTTACTTTTGTGGGTTAATTTTCCACAAGCCATGGTTTGTGCAACTGATCAGTGGAGTGTTTCTTTACAGTGCAATGGTGTCTGTTATCATTCAGAGCAACACAGCTAAGTTAAGGCCTTATGCTGGCCTAAATAGTCCCTTAGTAACCAGAACTAGTTTGTGCCCAGCCAACTACATGTCAATGTTGGAGGGATTGCCAGTCAGGACTTGTTGTTTCGACATTATTGTACTCTTCAAATTTAGAAAATAGAACAGACACAAGTTGCTTGAAAGAAGTAAACTCTTTGAATCAGCAACTTCTCAGATAGGTTTTGTGTTGTTGTTGTTTTCCATCTATGTATTTCGAACTGTCTCACTATTAAAATACATAAAGTGTCGTTATGAGCAAAAAGAAATCAAATGTAGATTTTTTTTATCAAGTAGAAGTATTGGGTATTGTTTACCAGGTAGTCGTAGTAGCTGTTGCTAAGGTTGTGGTATTTGTTGCCTCATACTTTATTTTTATTTGTGATTGACTATAAGTTTGTCCTGTTGCTATTTACGTAGTTCTTATATTTTTCTACTCACAACGAAAGATATATTTTCAGTTTTAACTTCTGCTGAGTTCTGGTTGGGTTTTTTTTTGTTTACTAGTGGAGAAAAAGGTATTTTCTGTGATTTGTTATTTGAGTCAGCTTATTTAGATGTCTTACACATTCCTAAAAGACTAAAGAATGTGTGCTAAGAAAACTTCCATGGATTAATTATTAACAAAGTGATGAGGTCTACAGGATTGGAAGAGTAGAACCCTTATTGCCCTTTCGGCACACACACATACAGACACTCTCATGCACACACTCATACACACACACACACACACATTCATACACACATTCATACACACACTCATGCACACACACTCATACACACACACACACTCATTCACACACACACACACACACACACACACACAGTCTCATGCACACATCACTCTTACACACACACACTCATAAACACACACACATACTCATACACACACACACTCATACACACACACACACACACACGTCTCATGACTCATGTGTGTTTTGTTATGTAGAATCGTGACCGAATGGCTAGTCAAGTAGCGGACATACTTCAAATCACTCTGATGAGGCTTTCCTTGGATAGAGTGTCTGTGGGTGAGGATAACCACTCCCCTTCCTCTCCTCCCATTCCTCAATTATTAGTTTCATCGGTTGAAGATGGGTTGCTGAGCAATAGTTGTCCTAGAAACCATCATGAACTACCCAGTGTGTGTGAGGACAGGCCTAGTAATGGAGTTATCAGAGAAGGAAAGCTGGAGCATATGGACAAGAAAGAAAAGGATAAAGAAGAGGTCAAGGTTGTAGAAGTGGAGAAGGTAGAAGTGGAGACTAAGGTAGAGAAGACAGAGGAGCAGGAAGAGCCAATGAGACAAGGTCAGTCTATTATCTATATACGTAATAGAATGCTTCGACGGGGTGTGTATTTATGAATAATTCATCAGTTGGGTTAGGTTGGTAAAGCGTAGTCAATACTGGCAGTGTGTGTGTGTGTGTGTGTGTGTGTATTCATGAATACATGGGTCAAGAAAAAGTAAGTGAGAAGTGAACTGATGTACAAAACAAGTGGTAGATAATAATGACAATTCAGTAGATGAAAAAACCTTATGCTACTGCATTCTAATTTACAAAAGTTAGAACATGTGCCACTGTGCGGCAGGTACTGGCTAGTTATTATTATTGGTATTGCAAATATTTTTAAATTAAGTTAGGTAAAGGTTGCCACACTAATAAGTCCTATTTAGTAGTATGTAGTTGGACAGATATGTTGTTTATGCTTCTATCTAGAGTCTCATATGAATTCCAAAGAGAATCTTGTGGAAGAGACTCCTAGCTCAGCAGTCGTTGAAGACATTAGAAGTAATGATATAGACCAAACAAGCTCCTCCTCCTCTTCTTCCTCCTTAGCGTCAAAGCCCTCCCCTTTTATTGCACCCAGGAATGTATCTAATGGATTTACGACCGAGTCCAATCAATATGCCAATATACCAGAAGACTCCGAGCTTCCTCCTACTCCTCTCGACCAACCCAGCAATGGTCTGGCAAGGGTCAACAGCATAGAAGTCTCGTCCCCATCACCAGACTCCTCTAACCTTCATTCCCCGCGTTGGCGTAGAACGCCTTCATACGAGCAGCTGGAAGAGATAGGTATGGAGGACACTCCGGGCTCTAACTTCAAGCATCGTTCCAACAGTACCGACCGCCTGACTAGTCCAACACGACTGTCATATGCAGCGAGTCCCTCAGGAAAGAACAGCTTGACCCTGAGTATGGCTGGTAGTGAAGTAGAATCTGTATATGGTGAGTTTTTAATTCTTGTACGTACATGTGCTAAGGAGTGTGTTTTTGTATAGTGTCTCCCCGTATGTTACAACGAGTGTAATAAATTGCTTATTATACGTTGCACATTTTTGGAAAACAGTAAACATTCAGAGGTAACTCCGCTATATTTCTTTTAAAAAATGGAGTCGTGCGAAATATGTAGCATTCAATAAGAGAAAATATTGAACTCGGGAAAGAATGTCCTATGTAATATATATATATATATATACATATACATGTATTTAGTTCTTTCAATAATCCTACAATCATCTGATGTATATAGTTACATAAGCCTTGAGTAATACTATTAGTTCATTTGCAATAGTAACTGCTTTCTCTATTTTGTGGCGTTGCCTTTGTTTCATGATCATTAAAAGTTCATAGTTTACTACACAGTTATTGTGATTAGGATTAGTTCTTTGTTGTAATGGCTGCACTCATGCTAGTGCCCCTCCTCCCTTCTCCCCCCTCATTGTGTAAATTACAACAGTTTATTTCCAGCACTAATTGATAAGCTTTTTATTTATTCTACGTGGGTTAGCGTACCGATCTCTCATAGAAGTTAGTAGCAAGCCGAGGTATTAAATACAAGCTGTGAGGTAGCTGTATTAGGCACTTACCAGAGATAAATTGACGGAATTATAAATTTAGTGGCTGTGGATACGCTGGACCTTTGATTCCGTGTATATCCAAGTGTGGCTTAGTGGAGCTTTTTTTTAATTTTTACGATACATATACAACTTAACTGTACAATATACAGTTGTATAGTAGCATGCTGCACTGGGAGGGGCTAAAAAATAATATATTTATGTAATTGCTGTGTGTAGGGGCCGATGAGCGTGTTCCGTCTGTACTAGTGTTCGAGATAGAGGAAGTTGGTGGGCGTGTCCGGCACATTGTTGCCGCTAGCACCTCGCATGCTATCAAGTTGAGGCAGCATTACAAGACGGCCAAGAAACTTCACATCTACAACGACCACATCTTCATTGCCTCCAAAATTAAAAAGTATGTGCGTGGGAGAAGATCTTTTGATTTCTGAGGTATTAGGTATAAGGATTTTTAACTGGAGGTGGGATTTTGTTGGGCAATAGAGTTTATGTACAAAGCAAGGCTCATAATATCTTTCTCAGCCTTATTTTACTCATTAGATGTATTGACAACCAGCCGGCAAACAAACACTCCTATTTATACTGTTAAGGGGTACTGCTATGCTACAGTCTCACTCTCAACAGACAAATGAAAATTCTCTTCTTTTTTTTTTTCAAGATTCTTTTTATTCGTTGGATTTTTTTTTACTCCACTAATATATCACTTCATAATTTCTTTCTCAGCCTTCTTTTACTTGTTAGATGTATTCTGCTTTTTTTAATGATACAGAATTAAAAATATTTGGTCGCCACTGGGAATCGAACCCAGGACCGCTTGCTTAACACACAAGTGCTCTGCCACTGAGCTATGAAAACATCTAAAAAGTTGGGTCATTAGAATGTATAGGATTATGAAATATAAGTTAAGCGAGAAACTAACAGAAGTGGCTGATCACAGGGGTAATTAATCGATGTGCCTGTAATGAACTGTACAACTGACTTTGAATGAAAGTATTATAGCATACAAATTCTCATTGTATACTTTCATACAAAACGTAGAAAATATAAACCAACAAAACATTTTTGTTCACTTCTTCATGTTTTTCCTTTCTGTCTTGATTCTTCATTATCTTGATATTCCATTAAATGAAACTGAATACATTCATACAAAACAAAAATGTGATATTTTCTATTCATTTTTTTTCCTTGTTATAGCTGGTAAGCTGCAAATAGAAGCACTTTGTGGTTCATAACTACAGCAATAGAGTTCAAACTTATGAATGTAATTAACCCTCAGCGCACATACGTGAAAGGGTTGTAGTGCGATTGTCTGTCTGTCAGCGTTCAATTTCATGAATGGCTTAGAACTAACCTTTAAAACAAGTATGAACTGGCGCAAATTTAAGTCCCGTTGGACCACTTTTTAAAAAATTCGAGCTAGTTTTCGAGTGAATGTGGAGAAACTTCAGCTCCAAACAAGTGCAAGCTAGATGCAACGACCCTTACCTTTCGCGTACATTGGTTTACGTCATACACCAGTCACATGATTACTTATAGTTCGCGTATTTTCTCTTAACCGAGAGTGTCCTCGGTAGTTAGAAGTTAAAGTAATCAGAAGAATCTTAGTTGTGTAATAATGTGTTGAGGGTTCGCACCCTTGGTGCTCTAGTTCTGTCAAGTATTGCTAATTGTTTAAGTAAATCTTTCCAGTCAGTAAGTTACAATGTCCTCTTATTACTAATCCAAGCAAACAGGATTCAAGGCTTTAAAAACCGAAATTAGTGGTCATGTGATGAACTTCAAGAAATGTTACACAGTTGACTCCGGGTTTTTTCCCCTGTGTGTGAACAGATTTTGGCACATTAAATCAGACTTGACACTTAAAATGTTGTCTTCTTTGAGATCAGCTGTTGAGAGGTAGAAAAGAAAGTAAAGTTTTGTATCCTTCACATGCATGGTTGCTGAGGGTATTAGTAGCTGCGACTGAGTGAACTTGTTCACTGTGTGTGTGTGTGTGTGTGTGTATTTACGTGTGTGTGTGTGTGTGTGTGTGTTTGTGTTTTAGTAAAGTGGAGTGTGCAGTCTGCAAAGAGAAGCTGAGCAAATTGTTTGGCAAGGCTGGCTACTTGTGTCGATGTGAGTTGGTACAGGGTTGTTTATTACCGACTGTTTCACATATTCACATGCATAAAAAGCGATCCTGGGGCTCAACTTTGTTGTATTTGCTGTCTTTATATATTTCTAACTATGCTGACAAATATTGCAAGAATACGGCAGATCTTATCAAACTGCTGGCTCATTTATTTGTTCTTTTGTTTGTGGGTGTGTGTTCATGTGTATATGTGTGTGAGAATAATAGGAAAAGGGTTGTAGGGAGATCAATTAATTTGTGTTGGTTCATTATAATAATGTATGTATGTGTGTAGGTTGTGATATAGTGGTGCATAAGCAGTGCCATTGTAAAGTGGAGGAGATGTGTAGAAGTTCTACAGTCAGTTCCATGAAACTGTGAGTTACTATACTAACCAGCTTTTATTAATTTGTTATTATCGTTTTACTCAGTTAACAAATAAGTGATTAAAGTGTTGCTTATGTGACATCAAATGTAGTTCTGTACTGCCCAGTAATTTTTTTCACTCCGAGGTCCTCAGCGTGCATGTGCGATAGGGTTACAGTACTCAGTTTGTCTGTCAGTCATTCTGTCGCACAACAAAAGCGGATCTCAAAGATGGCAGCCTCCCGAAGATTGAATCAAGCATCAAAGTGTTGCACTGGACATTTTAAGTCCCTTTAGTGTGCCAGAATTTTTCGTTTCGACTTATTTTATTTATTTATTTTTTCAGAAAAAAGCTAGTATTTTTAGGCCGTATGATTGTTGTTGGTAACACCTCCTAGAGTCACGCCATATTCATGTGAGCAAATAGTGTTTACTGCTCGAGGTAGTATTGTATTACACTGTATTCTCAGTGTTTTACCGGAGTGCGGACCTGTTGGAATTACTGGTGCAGTGAGTGTCAATTTTGTGTTAATCTGCTTCTCTTATGAAGACAGCATTAACGTCTACTATTTCATTGCACGAGTTGCATATCGACTTGCTCAAGCTTTACACATCGACTTGCATGAGCTACATATTGGCATATTCATATTGATACTACTCAGAATAAATTATTCTTTTGGTCTTTGTAATAGCTAGCTAGTGTATAGTAACGCTGAGGGTTCGCACCCTTGGTGCTTCATTGAGTCTGTGTTGGGAAAAAATAAACTGGTACTGTATTTCTAACTTCTAGGAAGTGTTGACAGCCTTGTGGTGGTATGGGGCAAGTGACGCTTGTAGTTCTGTTTGGTAAAGAGCAACCAGCTATGGCTGTTACATGTACATGTAATTAACTGTATAGGTTCTGAATAGGATGACTTGCTTGCCGTTTGTGCACAAGCACACCACTAGTAATGTACTTGTAGTACTGATATTTATGTCTGTATTGCAGGGATTATCTGGAAGAAAAAGACACATAAATGGCACTCATTGGCAAGTTTAACAGATCCATCCATCCATCCTCTGCTGCACCTTACCTACTTCAATGTCACTCTGTGTTCCCCCAACTTGTCATAGCCCCCCACCTGTATGTTACCGGAGTAGATCCTTATCATTTCAGTAGACACTCGTTTTTATGACTCTTACCAGTGGTCAATAAAGTTACATAGTCATGTGATAAATTGCAATGTCATGTGATATCAACAACAAAATATTATATGCAAAGAGTCAATTTACTGGTCATTGTGGAAAAGGTTATCCATTTCTCTATTCTGCAATTAAATACTTCGTTGAAAAGGGTTCAATAGCTACAGAGTTGGGTTGAATATATATTGTGGGGCTGTCCCTGCACTACTAAGGCCATTCATACCTTCTACAATAAATTTATGAAGCTACCATTTAAAATTTTTCTAATTAACCTTTGTAACACTGTTAGCACCAGTAGTGGTGGGTGTGTACCGTGTCTATCAGGTCATTCTCAAGCTACCCTTTATTTAGTGACTAGGCAACAAGTAGACTGCAGTTCTATTGTAACATGTATGGATTCACTTGTATATTCAGAAATACATATATTATAATGTGATGGTGCATAAAAGAGAATGCATAGAAAGAAAACAATAAATGTAGTTACGATCGTATTGGACCAATGATTGATGCATGCCCCCCACCCACACCTTGACGATGAAGAGAGAAGGGGAGGTTTGAAATAGTTCCTTGTCGTTCTTAACGTCTGGGTTGTACTATTTCAGAGCGGCAAGGTTGACTGCTTGTAGGTATCTCTTCTATCACGATTCTGGAGACGGAATTTAAGCCAGTGAGTGCATGCGATGGTGGAGGGATTTCAGCAGGATTTCCCCCTTCTCTGGCGTCCATGCACGCGCCGACTCGCAGCTGAACCTGGCAAATGCCTGAGGCTATGGATGCACCGGCAGTTCCGTAGCAGATACCCACTATAGACGCTGGCCTAGCCAGGTCGTAATCCCTCACGATGTTTTGCACCAAGGCTGCGTCGATGGGTCCTGGCATGGAGCACTCCTGGCCGTCTATCGTGAGGAACCATCTCACACAGCAAGTCTCACAATCCAGCACGGCAATGTTACCGTGCCAAGAGATCTTCAAAGCCGTGTCGTTGTCGTTCTTCTCGTAGGCACATGTCTGGATTGTGGTGGCAGCAGGGGCAGGTTCTGAGCTGTTTCTGGCTAGCAGTATGTCCGACATGTTAGTGAAAGCATTGAGAGGTTCTTGAGTGGTGCATTGGAACCACCTGGGGTGATATCCCTCTACCGAAGATGCTTGATCAGCTGCAATATGCACACACATACAGAGGCAACTAATAAATGCCACATTTTGCAATATTCCAGGTCAGTGAAGTCAAGTGAATGAAGATAAGTGTGACACTATCAGGAATGCAGAAATTTGAGCGAATGAGTATGTATGTGTCATGTGACATATTAGTAGCACGTGTGATGGAGTCATTTACTTGTAATACAACAGCTCACTATATTTATTTTATAAAAATCTATTTTCAGTTTTTTTTTTCTACTTTGATTTCGTGTGCTACACAGCTCTGTCAAAGTTGTATGCTTGTTGGGTGTTTTGGAGGGTGAGATGGTCAACAAGTAAAGCAGATGGGTGTAGTGAATAGGAATAGATATAAATGAATGTGTTAGTTATGGCTATAGCTACTGTAGAGTTCAGTTTGTTTTTGGGAGTCAGTGTGGCAACTGTTATTAGTGAAATTCCTGTTCTAGCCTTCACTCCCAAAATCTATGAACTCGTACATCATCATTTGCTCTAAAAGTAACTAGAGACAAGAACTTATAGAAGGCTTGCTTAATAAAGGGCTGCAAAATATAAGCTCAGAACCAGTTCAAATATCAGTCTAATGCAGCTGCTGAACTTACACAGTGGTATTTCTTCGAGCGTCATGGTGGACGGAGCATTGAATCCAGTACTAGCGTCGAATGTATCACTAGTGTTAGCACAGGGTCCAATGTTCAGGACTGCCTCCACAGGCCCGGCTTCTATGTTCCTGCACAAACCTACAAATTGACACCACAGGGAGTTAACTGAAGTAATGTTCAATTAGCCATGTACAGTAAACAGAGCAACTAAAGCTTGTACACGTTGCATTACCATGTGTATCTTTAGCTTGTTTGTGTTACTTTCTTTGGGACATATAGTTACATCAAGTCTTAACAACAACATCAATTACAACTACTGCAATCACACATGGCAGGTATACTATACACATATACACTTTATAAGGTCATTCTAGCCATAATTATGATGGGTAATTTTCGGACAAACGTGGAAGTGGCGGGGTAAAGTTAATTGATCTGTGTACAAATTGAGAGCTCGCTTTGTGTGATATGTAGTTTTATTTGAGCTGGCTGTACCTACCCAACAAAAAAAAAAATCCTACAAGGTCTTGTCAGATCCTACAGGATCAGTATTATCCTATAAGAATGGATAAGATCCTATTGTACTAACAAGAACTGATTTCTATAAGTTTTGTTAAGAAATATTTAAATAAATATTTTAAATAAATATTTAAAATATTTTTATATCATGTAAAATATCTTATAAGTTCCTGTAAGATCTTGTAGGACCCTTATCAGCTTTGGAACTTTTATGTTCAATAATCTTATAAGATATAGGATCTTACAAGATCTTGTTTAAGTTCTTAAGGATTTTTTTTTTTTGTGGGTAACCAAAGACCCCTTACCATATTCAGTATTTACCCGTTATAGTTGATCCCCTGTGCAGACTTAGACCTCTGGCGTTAGTGGAGTACACAATAGCCTCAATTGGGGAGGGGCTGGAGCACTCCTTCCCATTCAACGTCACGTACCATCGCATGCAGCATTCTTCGCAATTGAACACACGTATTACTCCGTTGAAGGTGACTCTAACAGCCGAACTGCTGGACGTCTTGTTCAAGGAGCAGGAGGTGTCTTGGAAAGTTCCATTGTCAATTCCTCCATTGGAGATGGAAGGAATGGCGCAGTGAGCCCATTGAGGGTGGTAGAACTGGGCATTTACAAGAGGATCACGTGCTAGGAGACAGAGAGAGAGTGATCATAAATGCATTAATTATACCCACATTAATACAGCTCCTGACAACCCAACCATATTATAATAATTTGTGTCATGCCAAATAGTGCTGGCCCTATTTTTATTAGTTGTTACTGAACATGAGAGTAATTCATTGCCTTATCATGCCCAATACGATGACGACGACGACGATGATGATAATAATAATAATAATAATAATAATTCAGTCAAACTATAATAATAGCAAATTGTTATCGTTCTAACTGCCAATATTGTTAATTAAAACTTAACCTGACGAAAGAAGTCGAAATGACGGGTTAAGTTTTAATTAACAATATTGGCTGTTGGAACAATAAAAATTGCTATCAATAATAATAATAATAATAGTAGTAATACTCACTGAAAGGCAGTTCCTCCACGATCAGTCTCGATGTAGAATAGAAACCGCTTCCTGTATTGGTGAACCCAAATCCAGGACACTCCCCCACAAGCAGCCGCACTTGCCGGTCTCCAACCCCAATCTGCAGTGACCCAGACTCAGCACAGAAACCCGATATGGTGGTAGGAGCAAAAATGTCCTGTGCTAAATTGGACGTAATGCTCGTGCTAATGTCCTCAAACTTAGAGCACGGGGAGCCGTCAATTTCAATCCACCACTTGGAGCAGCAGCTAATGCAGCCCGTCTTCCTGAGGCTTCCCTCCCAGGTGATCCGCAGCACTGTGTGGTCGTGCTGCTTGTTGAAGATGACCTGGGCTATGACACCCACATTTCGCTCACGGTTGACGTCCAGGTGGGCGAAGAAGTACTGGCAGTAGTTTGGAGTGTATGTGTACTCCACAGGAGGAAAGACTCTCACCTCTGGAACACTCGTCTCACCTAAATAAGGGAATGGGGTCAATATACACACATACATTTAGCTACATTCTATTGATTGTTCATTCTAATTAACTCTTATGAGAAACTTGTCACAAGGATATCCCACAGAAGAAGTAAGTGTGGGGGGGGGGGGGACTCTTGTGCTGTAGTGTGCATGATGCAAGTAAGTCATTACAGTTCGTATATCATCTTTGTGGTAAGTGGGATTTGTGTTGTGGGTATAGGTTATCTGTGGCAGCCTCAATATCAGGTCTGCCCTAATCTACTACTGTACCCAACAGTTCACTTGTTGATACATACTTAGCTTGTTACTGGACATGCATTTATTGAATGGTGCATTGTTTGCTCATCCACTTCAATTCACACACCCGATTCACATTAACTAAATAATTTGCACATCTAATCCTCATTAATTCAACAATTTATACATCTGATCTGCATAATTCATACACCTGGTCACCATTCATTAATATTGTTCATTCTATCAGTTCATGTAATTGTGGATACATAACTCACGTGGTATGATTTCTTCAACAGCTATTCTAGAGACAGAGTTCCACCCGGTGTACGCGTCATAAACAAATCCTCCAAACCGAATGCACTCCTGCACTAAGAACTGCACGCGGACTGGCCCCGCCCCTACCACTCTCTCTCCATTGATGGATTTGGTGGAGCGGCATGATCCTGTGAGGTGAGTCTGACGCAGGACTTGCAGATTCTGAGACTGGAAAATGACCGTATCTATCGGACCTACATGAAACACAAAGAAGTGAACTATGGACATGAACACTCAACATTTCTCTTAATTAAGGGCTTGCCAGGGGAAAAAAAAAGGAAAAAAGGCTGAGTCAGCCAGCCAGACTGTCTCATTTCATTCAGGTGTAAAGCTTACATTCAGTGCAGCTGCAATTACTCCAGTCCACTTAACCGGTACATGGTATCTTACCTGGGTCAGCACATTCTTCTCCATTGATGGTAAAGTACCAGCGCATACAGCATGTGATACAGCGTGTGATCCTCATGTTTCCATTCCAAGAAACCCGTACCCACGTGTCATTACGAGCTTTATTCAGTGTACACATCTGAAACAGTAGAGGTAATGGTCACAACAAAAGAATACATACATTAAAAGAAACTCCTTCTAGTATAGTTGCCTCTGTTTAAGTTAGCAGCAACTTTTTGTGATGTAGAAATGTGTCAAAGAAAAATTATTCCAAATGTTGTCTCTCTCCAATGGAAGCTCTTCAAACAATACAAAATTTGAAAAATATTTTTGAAGACTTTTAACTTGATGTGTGTAAATTATGCTCCAGTACGTTACTGCAGAGTTAAGCCAGGTAATGAGTCCTTAATTTCGGGATGCTACTCTCATTCAAAGGAAATGTGTTTGTGCCAATGTTCTATCATGTATCAGTGGTTGGTTGCATGGGTGCTTGCACATAGCAACAAAAACATCATTTGAGTGTGAGCTAATTTAAAATTGTTATTGTTATTTCATGGGTAGGTAATTAACAACCATTCCTTTCCTTCTTGCGTACTCTCAGATTTTTTCATGACCCGGTAGCTTACACCTTTGGTGTAAAGAAGCTGAATGCTTGATGGAATTATATTGCAGGTGCTCAGTAGTGAGTCAGATACCCAAAACCAAGGGTTGGTGATGGAAGTGGAAGGAGAGGGGGCAGGCACAGGCCCCACCAGATTTATGACTTGGGAGGGTGGGGGGCACACAGCATGCTCATTTATTACACCTTGTAATTGACCCTCATACATAACTAATTGGCTCAAATTCAATAATTCTAGTTGCAAAAACGATAAAAACAAGCTGCTTATCACAATAGCTAACAAACTACAGAGCAAGGTTGTCATTATAGCAAATCATTTGTCTTTGGCTTCTCGATAAAATTAGAAGAATTGATAGTCCTGATAAAATTAGAGTACTTATGCCATTTTTGATGCATATTCATAGAGACAAAGCAGACATGGACAGCCACTGCTAAGGAATTCTTAGGAAGAAATCATTAAAAAAAAAATGTATTGACTGAATCATAATTTTAAACTTTAACATCATATAATCTTCCATGATGCATCCCTTAGTTCAGTCATTGAATTTTATGTTTCAGTAAAATATAAAATAGAGTAAACTGTTGTGTGATAATGGTGCCCCCACTTTGAAACAACTTCCATTACCCCTGCCCAAAACAACACATTGTTATTGCACTCTGTGAGTGTTTGTACCCATCAGCAGTGTTGTGTTGACCTCTCCTTGCTACAACCAGGAATTGATAGTATAGTGAATGCTCTCCAAACTCTTTTAGCAATACATCTTAACTACAGACATTTTTTTAATCATATTTCATTGGTTGTCATAACTTGCTGGTGAAAGAGGTTAAAACAGAATCAAATTAATTATTATCTGGCAACATATGAAGCTTCAAACATGCAAACTCAGCAACATTGCGGACTAGCTATAACTCCAGTCACAACAAAAAGGCGTTGCTCTGGTAATTATAGGAATTACATAAGGTTGCCAAAAAGTACTGAAATATAAAAGTGTTGCCCCATGCAAAGAACAGTTCCCAATAGTAGCACGTGCTTGCTCTTCCTTTCTTCCCAGCATGTAGTTTCATTAAAGTTCTGAGTGAAAGTAAGGAGTGGGTGGGCGGTAGAGCATTGAAAAATCTTTCACATACATAATTAGACAAGACAGTGCAAAGCCTCTAATTTAACTTCCTTGGAAATGAAGTTGAACAAATTATCCTAACACATAAAGGCACAACGTCATTAGAGCTGCATTTGATCCTTCGATGCCTAGGTGCAGGCCATTTCTGAGATCCGCTGTTGACAGTGCGATTATTAGTATAGCAACCACTTATACATGCATGCAGATTTCTAAAAAATATATATAATTCTCGGCTGAAATAATTATAATAATAGCGGTCTCTATAGGGTTGCTCTACACACATCAATGGAGGGGCACACTTGATAACTATTCATGATGTGCAACTGTAGTCATATAAGATGAATGTAAGGTTCTTATAGAAAAGAAACCATATTTTGATTCACTTAGTGTGTTATGGTTTCTTTCTAGGTAGTCCTTATAATGTTTATTCACGTGTACTTTGATTTCCATGGCGTAATATTGAGTTTAGAATATGTAGTTTTATTGTAGAGTGAGTGGGGCTGAACAATCCTCTTACACCATTCTGGGAGTGACTCCCTATTAGACGGGTGTTCTATAATAGAGTTCTTTCACCTCATCTTACAAAAACTTACTTTGCCACCGGTATTATAAAGTTACTAGTGCCAGCTGCCCTTAGGTAGATAGTTATTACCCTCAGGGTATAGTCACTGCCCTCCTCAGGTACAGTCTTAGGGAGTAGTTATTGCCCTTGGGCAAGTCACACCCCTCGGTGTAGTCGGGTGTATTCACAACTCTTGGACTTTAAGTAACAGTTACATAGGCTAGCAAAGAATTGAGGCTGGTCAATTTATTATACTACTGGCCTTATGAGTGACATTACCAGACTGTATTGCACATATGTGACTGTATTGCACATATGTGACCGGATTTGTGAAAACCCGGCTAAACGTGGCATACAAGCCGTCTTCGCCCTATGCACTCCAACACTTCAGTATTTTTGCAAAACTTATTATTGCTGATTTCGAAAAAACGCCCGGTAAAGGCGTTGCTAAGGTCAGGGGGCGTGCCTTGTGTCTGTATACTATTACTGCGTGTCTCCGGGACACTATGGAATAAATCGGTTACAGGCGGATTGAAAGAAGTCTAAAAGGCTTAATGCAGGGCTCCTAAGAAACTATGATGACTAGAATTGCGTGAGTACGTGAATTATGTAGAATAGCAAGTGAATTAGTTAGCTACAGTTTTTTCCCGGCTGTTAGTGAAAAGCCCGCCAATAATTTCTTAGCAACTCTCCGTACACGAGTCCAACCGGCTAGTGTTTCTAACCTCCTAGTGTGAGTTCTAGAGCACGCCAGAGCTTACAACTGCGTCATAAGCTAGAGCTAACTGGTGTCTATCCATTTCTGCCATAAAAATTTTTTCGAAAAAAATCGACCCATAAGGCTTTACCCGGTGATACTGAAAAAAATTGTTTGCCGCGTTTAGGCGGATTTTCCCAAATCCGGACACATATGTTCTAATGTGTGTGGTGTAACTGCAATACATACACATCCATCTCCATGTGTTGCTCACCATCTCTCTCTTTAAAACTTTAAATAGCTAGCCACTTTTTACTAAATTAAAGCCAGCAAACAGACCACTCACCAAAACCTGGACATTAGACTAAGCAATAGTCTTGTGAACTTTTTTTTTTGTTGTTGTTGTTTGTTAAATTAATTCCACCAGGAGAAAGAATTATTGAATATCCATTTGACTATTTTCCTATTATTAAGCACTTCACTGTGGTAGTACAGTCTTGTTGTTGTTGTTGTTATTTCTAATTAAAAAAACAAGGCCTGTTTTGTCTTCTAAAGTATCTGACCCTTTCCAACTAGGATCTCGATAGTTTTTATGAATTATCAACTTTTCTAGAAAAGTACTGACACTCCCAAGACCTGATCAAATGTCATATCAGTGGCAGCTGTGGTCACACTTGGCAACTTTTTTTTATAGATTTCTTTAATTAGTGTCAGTACTCGTGCTTGGCCTGTTGCTTAGCAATGGTGTAACTATGTCTGAATCATAGTTGGATCTATGAGTTAGTGTGGGTACACACATTGTGTGGATATTGATCATTAATTTCTAGACACTGAGGTGGAAAGTCCCATGTTTTATTGAGGTTTAAATTTTGAAGCGTCCTTTACATCCCTATAATATTTCTTTAATTTTTGCTAATTATATGTTTTAATTGTTTTTAAAATATTTGTTGTATGCTTTAAAGTCTTTGACTCTTTTGACAACCAAGGTATATCACTACGTAATGATAAGGCTATAATTTCTAATTGTTATCCCTACATCATGTAGAAATGTAGAAATAATTAGTATTGGATGTCAGCTAATTTTTTTGGTCAACCTTTAGTTATACGTATATAAATACAGTAGTCATAACAACCTAGTAGGAGTATTCTTGGCATTGTTTTGTACTATCGTGGCAGTAAGAGGGAGTGTGTAAGAAATATTACACTAGAGGTTGGGTTGGCTGGACATTAGAGGGATTGATATTGGGCCGGAGAGATGTGGTGTGTAAAGTGGGATCTTGGATGTATGGCTGCCACAGTGTTTTCCCCTTCCCTTTTCCCTCTCACTCTGGAAGTGTTGCCCATCTTCAAAGCTATGGATGTTATTGTTGGGAGTCTTATAGCAGGCAACGAATGTCTCGGGTCTCAGTTCAGAGTCTTATAGCAGGCAACGAATGTCTCGGGTCTCAGTTCAGAGTCTTATAGCAGGCAACGAATGTCTCGGGTCTCAGTTCAGAGTCTTATAGCAGGCAACGAATGTCTCGGGTCTCAGTTCAGAGTCTTATAGCAGGCAACGAATGTCTCGGGTCTCAGTTCAGAGTCTTATACATAACAGAAGATCAAGAGTAGCGTCAAAATAACAAAACAACAACAACAACAACAAATAAAAGCAGAACAGTGTGCTCACCATGGGTGCTGTCTAACGTGTTGGATGACATGGAGAGTGAAATGGAAAGGTGTAATTTAAATGGTGTGATGGACACATTTAGGAAATTTGCATGTGTTTATATGTGTGTGTGTGTTGTAATTATTATAGTGAGTGTGTTTTATTTTTTTAACATAAGCATTAAAATGGTGTAGCAGTCAGGTAAATCTAATAAATTATTTCTGTCTCTATTGTTGAAGAAACATCTGACAACTTTCTCAGAGCTGTATCTATGTACTCTTCCCAGACTTATAGCCACACCCACTTCTTGTTTGTGTACAGATCCTGAGTTGCACAGCGGACTGGCCCGGGTGTTTGCCGGGAGTCAGAGTGGAGGTGAAGGAGAAAGGGAGTGAGGATACTGTCATTTGTCACTTTGCCATCGACTGGATGTTTGCAGAGGTTCGAGTGAACTTCATTTGAGTATCTCGAGTTGTTCTGTTGGCATGTTGTTGTTTTTTTTAAAGGAGACTAAGCACATCACTGTAGCCCTCAGTGCACTTGCTCTCTATGGCTACTATAGTTGTTCATCATTTTGTCAGTAATGTTTTGAAGCATTAGCCTCCTACATAAGCAATGTACGTACTTGATTATAGAAGAGCTGTTAGTGTGCCTAATTTAATTTAGTTAAGACTTTGTTCTAGGAAAAGTAAATTCTAGCTCTGATGACCTTTACCGGTATCAGTAAATATCGCACTGCAATCACATGATCTCATGGTCCACTATTGCAAAATTAAATTTAAAGAGGATTCCTGTAGTTAGGGAAAAGAAGTGCAGTGGTGAAATCAGAGAATTCTAGAAATATGGAACTTAAGATTACAGTTAGTTGTGGCATGTGACTCTAGAAGACTACAGGATATCCTGTGGGACCTCAAGTTGTGGAAATTATTGTGAAACTTGGTATCTTCTTTTAAAAATTGTTTTTAAATTCGTTTATTTGAATGCTTTGTGCTGTTGTCAATACAAGTGTGAATTAATGCATGTGGTGCTATACTATATCTTTTAAATTACGCAAGATGTTATTTGTCAACTATTTTTACTTTTATTTTGTCATGTGATTCAGATGGAGATCACCTTGAGTGACCGTGAAGGAGACCTGTTGCTTAGTTACAGTAACACACAGCCGTTTAGAATGGGAGTGTCTTGTATGGTCACAGAAGGCAATCCAAAGGTGAGTTGAGGAAATCTGTGTAAACATTCTATGACCAAAAAAAAAATGCAATAGTTTTAATGTGAGGGCAGACTGTACAAGGTTACTTTTGTGGGGTTAATTTTCCACAAGCCATGGTTTGTGCAACTGATCAGTGGAGTGTTTCTTTACAGTGCAATGGTGTCTGTTATCATTCAGAGCAACACAGCTAAGTTAAGGCCTTATGCTGGCCTAAATAGTCCCTTAGTAACCAGAACTAGTTTGTGCCCAGCCAACTACATGTCAATGTTGGAGGGATTACCAGTCAGGACTTGTTGTTTCGACATTATTGTACTCTTCAAATTTAGAAAATAGAACAGACACAAGTTGCTTGAAAGAGGTAAACTCTTTGAATCAGCAACTTCTCAGATAGGTTTTGTGTTATTGTTTTCCATCTATGTATTTCGAACTGTCTCACTATTAAAATACATAAAGTGTCGTTATGAGCAAAAAGAAATCAAATGTAGATTTTTTTTATCAAGTAGAAGTATTGGGTATTGTTTACCAGGTAGTCGTAGTAGCTGTTGCTAAGGTTGTGGTATTTGTTGCCTCATACTTTATTTTTATTTGTGATTGACTATAAGTTTGTCCTGTTGCTATTTACGTAGTTCTTATCTTTTTCTACTCACAACGAAAGATATTTTCAGTTTTAACTTCTGCTGAGTTCTATGGTTGGGTTTTTTTTTGTTTGCTAGTGGAGAAAAAGGTATTTTCTGTGATTTGTTATTTGAGTCAGCTTATTTAGATGTGTCTTACACATTCCTAAAAGACTAAAGAATGTGTGCTAAGAAAACTTCCATGGATTAATTATTAACAAAGTGATGAGGTCTACAGGATTGGAAGAGTAGAACCCTTATTGCCCTTTTGGCACACACACATACAGACACTCTCATGCACACACTCATACACACACACAGTCTCATGCACACACATACACTCACACACATTCATACATACACTCATACACACACACACACTCATACACACACACACATACACACACTCAAACACACACACACACGCAGACACACACACACACATACACACACACTCATCATACACACACACACACACACATACACACACACTCATACACACACACACACACTCATACACACACTCATACACACACACACACACTCATACACACACTCATACACACACACACACTCATACACACACTCATACACACACACACTCATACACACACACACACTCATACACACACACACACTCATACACACACACACACTCATACTCACAGTCTCATGCACACACACTCATATACATACACACACACACACACACTCATACACACACACACGTCTCATGACTCATGTGTGTTTTGTTATGCAGAATCGTGACCGAATGGCTAGTCAAGTAGCGGACATACTTCAAATCACTCTGATGAGGCTTTCCTTGGATAGAGTGTCTGTGGGTGAGGATAACCACTCCCCTTCCTCTCCTCCCATTCCTCAATTATTAGTTTCATCGGTTGAAGATGGGTTGCTGAGCAATAGTTGTCCTAGAAACCATCATGAACTACCCAGTGTGTGTGAGGACAGGCCTAGTAATGGAGTTATCAGAGAAGGAAAGCTGGAGCATATGGACAAGAAAGAAAAGGATAAAGAAGAGGTCAAGGTTGTAGAAGTGGAGAAGGTAGAAGTGGAGACTAAGGTAGAGAAGACAGAGGAGCAGAAAGAGCCAATGAGACAAGGTCAGTCTATTATCTATATACGTAATAAAATGCTTCGACAGGGTGTGTATTTATGAATAATTCATCAGTTGGGTTAGGTTGGTAAAGCGTAGTCAATACTGGCAGTGTGTGTGTGTGTGTGTGTGTATTCATGAATACATGGGTCAAGAAAAAGTAAGTGAGAAGCGAACTGATGTACAAAACAAGTGGTAGATAATAATGACAATTCAGTAGATGAAAAAACCTTATGCTACTGCATTTCTAATTTACAAGTTATAACATGTGCCCTGTGCGGCAGGGTACTGGCTAGTTATTATTATTGGTATGTGTGTGTGTGTTACATTTTGGGAGACCCACAGTTATAATATTACCTGTGGTATGCTAGGTAACTTCAACTCCTGAAGTTGTTCTTTTACAAACTGTACTGTTTTGTGATAACTGTCTCAAGTGGTTGGGGTTGCAAATATTTTTAAATTAAGTTAGGTAAAGGTTGCCACACTAATAAGTCCTATTTAGTAGTATGTAGTTGGACAGATATGTTGTTTATGCTTCTATCTAGAGTCTCATGTGAATTCCAAAGAGAATCTTGTGGAAGAGACTCCTAGCTCAGCAGTCGTTGAAGACATTAGAAGTAATGATATAGACCAAACAAGCTCCTCCTCCTCTTCTTCCTCCTTAGCGTCAAAGCCCTCCCCTTTTATTGCACCCAGGAATGTATCTAATGGATTTACGACCGAGTCCAATCAATATGCCAATATACCAGAAGACTCCGAGCTTCCTCCTACTCCTCTCGACCAACCCAGCAATGGTCTGGCAAGGGTCAACAGCATAGAAGTCTCGTCCCCATCACCAGACTCCTCTAACCTTCATTCCCCGCGTTGGCGTAGAACGCCTTCATACGAGCAGCTGGAAGAGATAGGTATGGAGGACACTCCGGGCTCTAACTTCAAGCATCGTTCCAACAGTACCGACCGCCTGACTAGTCCAACACGACTGTCATATGCAGCGAGTCCCTCAGGAAAGAACAGCTTGACCCTGAGTATGGCTGGTAGTGAAGTAGAATCTGTATATGGTGAGTTTTTAATTCTTGTACGTACATGTGCTAAGGAGTGTGTTTTTGTATAGTGTCTCCCCGTATGTTACAACGAGTGTAATAAATTGCTTATTATACGTTGCACATTTTTGGAAAACAGTAAACATTCAGAGGTAACTCCGCTATATTTCTTTTAAAAAATGGAGTCGTGCGAAATATGTAGCATTCAATAAGAGAAAATATTGAACTCGGGAAAGAATGTCCTATGTAATATATATATATATATATACATATACATGTATTTAGTTCTTTCAATAATCCTACAATCATCTGATGTATATAGTTACATAAGCCTTGAGTAATACTATTAGTTCATTTGCAATAGTAACTGCTTTCTCTATTTTGTGGCGTTGCCTTTGTTTCATGATCATTAAAAGTTCATAGTTTACTACACAGTTATTGTGATTAGGATTAGTTCTTTGTTGTAATGGCTGCACTCATGCTAGTGCCCCTCCTCCCTTCTCCCCCCTCATTGTGTAAATTACAACAGTTTATTTCCAGCACTAATTGATAAGCTTTTTATTTATTCTACGTGGGTTAGCGTACCGATCTCTCATAGAAGTTAGTAGCAAGCCGAGGTATTAAATACAAGCTGTGAGGTAGCTGTATTAGGCACTTACCAGAGATAAATTGACGGAATTATAAATTTAGTGGCTGTGGATACGCTGGACCTTTGATTCCGTGTATATCCAAGTGTGGCTTAGTGGAGCTTTTTTTTAATTTTTACGATACATATACAACTTAACTGTACAATATACAGTTGTATAGTAGCATGCTGCACTGGGAGGGGCTAAAAAATAATATATTTATGTAATTGCTGTGTGTAGGGGCCGATGAGCGTGTTCCGTCTGTACTAGTGTTCGAGATAGAGGAAGTTGGTGGGCGTGTCCGGCACATTGTTGCCGCTAGCACCTCGCATGCTATCAAGTTGAGGCAGCATTACAAGACGGCCAAGAAACTTCACATCTACAACGACCACATCTTCATTGCCTCCAAAATTAAAAAGTATGTGCGTGGGAGAAGATCTTTTGATTTCTGAGGTATTAGGTATAAGGATTTTTAACTGGAGGTGGGATTTTGTTGGGCAATAGAGTTTATGTACAAAGCAAGGCTCATAATATCTTTCTCAGCCTTATTTTACTCATTAGATGTATTGACAACCAGCCGGCAAACAAACACTCCTATTTATACTGTTAAGGGGTACTGCTATGCTACAGTCTCACTCTCAACAGACAAATGAAAATTCTCTTCTTTTTTTTTTTCAAGATTCTTTTTATTCGTTGGATTTTTTTTTACTCCACTAATATATCACTTCATAATTTCTTTCTCAGCCTTCTTTTACTTGTTAGATGTATTCTGCTTTTTTTAATGATACAGAATTAAAAATATTTGGTCGCCAGACAGAACTAGAGCACCAAGGATGCGAACCCTCAACACATTATTACACAACTAAGATTCTTCTGATTACTTTAACTTCTAACTACCGAGGACACTCTCGGTTAAGAGAAAATACGCGAACTATAAGTAATCATGTGACTGGTGTATGACGTAAACCAATGTACGCGAAAGGTAAGGGTCGTTTGCATCTAGCTTGCACTTGTTTGGAGCTGAAGTTTCTCCACATTCACTCGAAAACTAGCTCGAACTTTTTAAAAAGTGGTCCAACGGGACTTAAATTTGCGCCAGTTCATACTTGTTTTAAAGGTTAGTTCTAAGCCATTCATGAAATTGAACGCTGACAGACAATCGCACTACAACCCTTTCACGTATGTGCGCTGAGGGTTAATTACATTCATAAGTTTGAACTCTATTGCTGTAGTTATGAACCACAAAGTGCTTCTATTTGCAGCTTACCAGCTATAACAAGGAAAAAAAATGAATAGAAAATATCACATTTTTGTTTTGTATGAATGTATTCAGTTTCATTTAATGGAATATCAAGATAATGAAGAATCAAGACAGAAAGGAAAAACATGAAGAAGTGAACAAAAATGTTTTGTTGGTTTATATTTTCTACGTTTTGTATGAAAGTATACAATGAGAATTTGTATGCTATAATACTTTCATTCAAAGTCAGTTGTACAGTTCATTACAGGCACATCGATTAATTACCCCTGTGATCAGCCACTTCTGTTAGTTTCTCGCTTAACTTATATTTCATAATCCTATACATTCTAATGACCCAACTTTTTAGATGTTTTCATAGCTCAGTGGCAGAGCGCTTGTGTGTTAAGCAAGCGGTCCTGGGTTCGATTCCCAGTAAAAACCGAAATTAGTGGTCATGTGATGAACTTCAAGAAATGTTACACAGTTGACTCCGGGTTTTTTCCCCTGTGTGTGAACAGATTTTGGCACATTAAATCAGACTTGACACTTAAAATGTTGTCTTCTTTGAGATCAGCTGTTGAGAGGTAGAAAAGAAAGTAAAGTTTTGTATCCTTCACATGCATGGTTGCTGAGGGTATTAGTAGCTGCGACTGAGTGAACTTGTTCACTGTGTGTGTGTGTGTGTGTGTGTGTGTATTTACGTGTGTGTGTGTGTGTGTGTGTGTTTGTGTTTTAGTAAAGTGGAGTGTGCAGTCTGCAAAGAGAAGCTGAGCAAATTGTTTGGCAAGGCTGGCTACTTGTGTCGATGTGAGTTGGTACAGGGTTGTTTATTACCGACTGTTTCACATATTCACATGCATAAAAAGTGATCCTGGGGCTCAACTTTGTTGTATTTGCTGTCTTTATATATTTCTAACTATGCTGACAAATATTGCAAGAATACGGCAGATCTTATCAAACTGCTGGCTCATTTATTTGTTCTTTTGTTTGTGGGTGTGTGTTCATGTGTATATGTGTGTGAGAATAATAGGAAAAGGGTTGTAGGGAGATCAATTAATTTGTGTTGGTTCATTATAATAATGTATGTATGTGTGTAGGTTGTGATATAGTGGTGCATAAGCAGTGCCATTGTAAAGTGGAGGAGATGTGTAGAAGTTCTACAGTCAGTTCCATGAAACTGTGAGTTACTATACTAACCAGCTTTTATTAATTTGTTATTATCGTTTTACTCAGTTAACAAATAAGTGATTAAAGTGTTGCTTATGTGACATCAAATGTAGTTCTGTACTGCCCAGTAATTTTTTTCACTCCGAGGTCCTCAGCGTGCATGTGCGATAGGGTTACAGTACTCAGTTTGTCAGTCAGTCATTCTGTCGCACAACAAAAGCGGATTTCAAAGATGGCAGCCTCCCGAAGATGGAATCAAGCATCAAAGTGTTGCACTGGACATTTTAAGTCCCTTTAATGTGCCAGAATTTTTCGTTTCGACTTATTTTATTTATTTATTTTTTCAGAAAAAAGCTAGTATTTTTAGGCCGTATGATTGTTGTTGGTAACACCTCCTAGAGTCATGCCATATTCATGTGAGCAAATAGTGTTTACTGCTCGAGGTAGTATTGTATTACACTGTATTCTCAGTGTTTTACCGGAGTGCGGACCTGTTGGAATTACTGGTGCGGTGAGTGTCAATTGTGTGTTAATCTGCTTCTCTTATGAAGACAGCATTAACGTCTACAATTTCATTGCACGAGTTGCATATCGACTTGCATGAGCTACATATTGGCCTATTCATATTGATACTACTCAGAATAAATTATTCTTTTGGTCTTTGTAATAGCTAGCTAGTGTATAGTAACGCTGAGGGTTCGCACCCTTGGTGCTTCATTATATCTGTGTTGGGAAAAAATAAACTGGTACTGTATTTCTAACTTCTAGGAAGTGTTGACAGCCTTGGGGCAAGTGACGCTTGTAGTTCTGTTTGGTAAAGAGCAACCAGCTATGGCTGTTACATGTACATGTAATTAACTGTATAGGTTCTGAATAGGATGACTTGCTTGCCATTTGTGCACAAGCACACCACTAATAATGTACTTGTAGTACTAATATTTATGTCTGCATTGCAGGGATTATCTGGAAGAAAAAGACACATAAATGGCACTCATTGGCAAGTTTAACAGATCCATCCATCCATCCATCCTCTGCTGCACCTTACCTACTTCAATGTCACTCTGTGTTCCCCCAACTTGTCATAGCCCCCCACCTGTATGTTACCGGAGTAGATCCTTATCATTTCAGTAGACACTCGTTTTTATGACTCTTACCAGTGGTCAATAAAGTTACATAGTCATGTGATAAATTGCAATGTCATGTGATATCAACAACCAAATATTATATGCAAAGAGTCAATTTACTGGTCATTGTGGAAAAGGTTATCCATTTCTCTATTCTGCAATTAAATACTTCGTTGAAAAGGGTTCAATAGTACTACAGAGTTGGGTTGAATATATATTGTGGGGCTGTCCCTGCACTACTAAGGCCATTCATACCTTCTACAATAAATTTATGAAGCTACCATTTAAAATTTTTCTAATTAACCTTTGTAACACTGTTAGCACCAGTAGTGGTGGGTGTGTACCGTGTCTATCAGGTCATTCTCAAGCTACCCTTTATTTAGTGACTAGGCAACAAGTAGACTGCAGTTCTATTGTAACATGTATGGATTCACTTGTATATTCAGAAATACATATATTATAATGTGATGGTGCATAAAAGAGAATGCATAGAAAGAAAACAATAAATGTAGTTACGATCGTATTGGACCAATGATTGATGCATGCCCCCCACCCACACCTTGACGATGAAGAGAGAAGGGGAGGTTTGAAATAGTTCCTTGTCGTTCTTAACGTCTGGGTTGTACTATTTCAGAGCGGCAAGGTTGACTGCTTGTAGGTATCTCTTCTATCACGATTCTGGAGACGGAATTTAAGCCAGTGAGTGCATGCGATGGTGGAGGGATTTCAGCGGGATTTCCCCCTTCTCTGGCGTCCATGCACGCGCCGACTCGCAGCTGAACCTGGCGAATGCCTGAGGCTATGGATGCACCGGCAGTTCCGTAGCAGATACCCACTATAGACGCTGGCCTAGCCAGGTCGTAATCCCTCACGATGTTTTGCACCAAGGCTGCGTCGATGGGTCCTGGCATGGAGCACTCCTGGCCGTCTATCGTGAGGAACCATCTCACACAGCAAGTCTCACAATCCAGCACGGCAATGTTACCGTGCCAAGAGATCTTCAAAGCCGTGTCGTTGTCGTTCTTCTCGTAGGCACATGTCTGGATTGTGGTGGCAGCAGGGGCAGGTTCTGAGCTGTTTCTGGCTAGCAGTATGTCCGACATGTTAGTGAAAGCATTGAGAGGTTCTTGAGTGGTGCATTGGAACCACCTGGGGTGATATCCCTCTACCGAAGATGCTTGATCAGCTGCAATATGCACACACATACAGAGGCAACTAATAAATGCCACATTTTGCAATATTCCAGGTCAGTGAAGTCAAGTGAATGAAGATAAGTGTGACACTATCAGGAATGCAGAAATTTGAGCGAATGAGTATGTATGTGTCATGTGACATATTAGTAGCACGTGTGATGGAGTCATTTACTTGTAATACAACAGCTCACTATATTTATTTTATAAAAATCTATTTTCAGTTTTTTTTTTCTACTTTGATTTCGTGTGCTACACAGCTCTGTCAAAGTTGTATGCTTGTTGGGTGTTTTGGAGGGTGAGATGGTCAACAAGTAAAGCAGATGGGTGTAGTGAATAGGAATAGATATAAATGAATGTGTTAGTTATGGCTATAGCTACTGTAGAGTTCAGTTTGTTTTTGGGAGTCAGTGTGGCAACTGTTATTAGTGAAATTCCTGTTCTAGCCTTCACTCCCAAAATCTATGAACTCGTACATCATCATTTGCTCTAAAAGTAACTAGAGACAAGAACTTATAGAAGGCTTGCTTAATAAAGGGCTGCAAAATATAAGCTCAGAACCAGTTCAAATATCAGTCTAATGCAGCTGCTGAACTTACACAGTGGTATTTCTTCGAGCGTCATGGTGGACGGAGCATTGAATCCAGTACTAGCGTCGAATGTATCACTAGTGTTAGCACAGGGTCCAATGTTCAGGACTGCCTCCACAGGCCCGGCTTCTATGTTCCTGCACAAACCTACAAATTGACACCACAGGGAGTTAACTGAAGTAATGTTCAATTAGCCATGTACAGTAAACAGAGCAACTAAAGCTTGTACACGTTGCATTACCATGTGTATCTTTAGCTTGTTTGTGTTACTTTCTTTGGGACATATAGTTACATCAAGTCTTAACAACAACATCAATTACAACTACTGCAATCACACATGGCAGGTATACTATACACATATACACTTTATAAGGTCATTCTAGCCATAATTATGATGGGTAATTTTCGGACAAACGTGGAAGTGGCGGGGTAAAGTTAATTGATCTGTGTACAAATTGAGAGCTTGCTTTGTGTGAATATTAGCATGCAGATACATATGTAGTTTTATTTGAGCTGGCTGTACCTACCCAACAAAAAAAAAATCCTACAAGGTCTTGTCAGATCTTACAGGATCAGTATTATCCTATAAGAATGGATAAGATCCTATTGTACTAACAAGAACTGATTTCTATAAGTTTTGTTAAGAAATATTTAAATAAATATTTTAAATATTTTTATACCATGTAAAATATCTTATAAGTTCCTGTAAGATCTTGTAGGACCCTTATCAGCTTTGGAACTTTTATGTTATAAGATATAGGATCTTACAAGATCTTGTTTAAGTTCTTAAGGATTTTTTTTTTTTGTGGGTAAGTGGATGACCAAAGACCCCTTACCATATTCAGTATTTACCCGTTATAGTTGATCCCCTGTGCAGACTTAGACCTCTGGCGTTAGTGGAGTACACAATAGCCTCAATTGGGGAGGGGCTGGAGCACTCCTTCCCATTCAACGTCACGTACCATCGCATGCAGCATTCTTCGCAATTGAACACACGTATTACTCCGTTGAAGGTGACTCTAACAGCCGAACTGCTGGACGTCTTGTTCAAGGAGCAGGAGGTGTCTTGGAAAGTTCCATTGTCAATTCCTCCATTGGAGATGGAAGGAATGGCGCAGTGAGCCCATTGAGGGTGGTAGAACTGGGCATTTACAAGAGGATCACGTGCTAGGAGACAGAGAGAGAGTGATCATAAATGCATTAATTATACCCACATTAATACAGCTCCTGACAACCCAACCATATTATAATAATTTGTGTCATGCCAAATAGTGCTGGCCCTATTTTTATTACAGTTGTTACTGAACATGAGAGTAATTCATTGCCTTATCATGCCCAATACGATGACAACGACGACGATGATGATAATAATAATAATAATAATAATTCAGTCAAACTATAATAATAGCAAATTGTTATCGTTCTAACTGCCAATATTGTTAATTAAAACTTAACCTGACGAAAGAAGTCGAAATGACGGGTTAAGTTTTAATTAACAATATTGGCTGTTGGAACAATAAAAATTGCTATCAATAATAATAATAATAATAGTAGTAATACTCACTGAAAGGCAGTTCCTCCACGATCAGTCTCGATGTAGAATAGAAACCGCTTCCTGTATTGGTGAACCCAAATCCAGGACACTCCCCCACAAGCAGCCGCACTTGCCGGTCTCCAACCCCAATCTGCAGTGACCCAGACTCAGCACAGAAACCCGATATGGTGGTAGGAGCAAAAATGTCCTGTGCTAAATTGGACGTAATGCTCGTGCTAATGTCCTCAAACTTAGAGCACGGGGAGCCGTCAATTTCAATCCACCACTTGGAGCAGCAGCTAATGCAGCCCGTCTTCCTGAGGCTTCCCTCCCAGGTGATCCGCAGCACTGTGTGGTCGTGCTGCTTGTTGAAGATGACCTGGGCTATGACACCCACATTTCGCTCACGGTTGACGTCCAGGTGGGCGAAGAAGTACTGGCAGTAGTTTGGAGTGTATGTGTACTCCACAGGAGGAAAGACTCTCACCTCTGGAACACTCGTCTCACCTAAATAAGGGAATGGGGTCAATATACACACATACATTTAGCTACATTCTATTGATTGTTCATTCTAATTAACTCTTATGAGAAACTTGTCACAAGGATATCCCACAGAAGAAGTAAGTGTGGGGGGGGGGGGGACTCTTGTGCTGTAGTGTGCATGATGCAAGTAAGTCATTACAGTTCGTATATCATCTTTGTGGTAAGTGGGATTTGTGTTGTGGGTATAGGTTATCTGTGGCAGCCTCAATATCAGGTCTGCCCTAATCTACTACTGTACCCAACAGTTCACTTGTTGATACATACTTAGCTTGTTACTGGACATGCATTTATTGAATGGTGCATTGTTTGCTCATCCACTTCAATTCACACACCCGATTCACATTAACTAAATAATTTGCACATCTAATCCTCATTAATTCAACAATTTATACATCTGATCTGCATAATTCATACACCTGGTCACCATTCATTAATATTGTTCATTCTATCAGTTCATGTAATTGTGGATACATAACTCACGTGGTATGATTTCTTCAACAGCTATTCTAGAGACAGAGTTCCACCCGGTGTACGCGTCATAAACAAATCCTCCAAACCGAATGCACTCCTGCACTAAGAACTGCACGCGGACTGGCCCCGCCCCTACCACTCTCTCTCCATTGATGGATTTGGTGGAGCGGCATGATCCTGTGAGGTGAGTCTGACGCAGGACTTGCAGATTCTGAGACTGGAAAATGACCGTATCTATCGGACCTACATGAAACACAAAGAAGTGAACTATGGACATGAACACTCAACATTTCTCTTAATTAAGGGCTTGCCAGGGGAAAAAAAAAGGAAAAAAGGCTGAGTCAGCCAGCCAGACTGTCTCATTTCATTCAGGTGTAAAGCTTACATTCAGTGCAGCTGCAATTACTCCAGTCCACTTAACCGGTACATGGTATCTTACCTGGGTCAGCACATTCTTCTCCATTGATGGTAAAGTACCAGCGCATACAGCATGTGATACAGCGTGTGATCCTCATGTTTCCATTCCAAGAAACCCGTACCCACGTGTCATTACGAGCTTTATTCAGTGTACACATCTGAAACAGTAGAGGTAATGGTCACAACAAAAGAATACATACATTAAAAGAAACTCCTTCTAGTATAGTTGCCTCTGTTTAAGTTAGCAGCAACTTTTTGTGATGTAGAAATGTGTCAAAGAAAAATTATTCCAAATGTTGTCTCTCTCCAATGGAAGCTCTTCAAACAATACAAAATTTGAAAAATATTTTTGAAGACTTTTAACTTGATGTGTGTAAATTATGCTCCAGTACGTTACTGCAGAGTTAAGCCAGGTAATGAGTCCTTAATTTCGGGATGCTACTCTCATTCAAAGGAAATGTGTTTGTGCCAATGTTCTATCATGTATCAGTGGTTGGTTGCATGGGTGCTTGCACATAGCAACAAAAACATCATTTGAGTGTGAGCTAATTTAAAATTGTTATTGTTATTTCATGGGTAGGTAATTAACAACCATTCCTTTCCTTCTTGCGTACTCTCAGATTTTTTCATGACCCGGTAGCTTACACCTTTGGTGTAAAGAAGCTGAATGCTTGATGGAATTATATTGCAGGTGCTCAGTAGTGAGTCAGATACCCAAAACCAAGGGTTGGTGATGGAAGTGGAAGGAGAGGGGGCAGGCACAGGCCCCACCAGATTTATGACTTGGGAGGGTGGGGGGCACACAGCATGCTCATTTATTACACCTTGTAATTGACCCTCATACATAACTAATTGGCTCAAATTCAATAATTCTAGTTGCAAAAACGATAAAAACAAGCTGCTTATCACAATAGCTAACAAACTACAGAGCAAGGTTGTCATTATAGCAAATCATTTGTCTTTGGCTTCTCGATAAAATTAGAAGAATTGATAGTCCTGATAAAATTAGAGTACTTATGCCATTTTTGATGCATATTCATAGAGACAAAGCAGACATGGACAGCCACTGCTAAGGAATTCTTAGGAAGAAATCATTAAAAAAAAAATGTATTGACTGAATCATAATTTTAAACTTTAACATCATATAATCTTCCATGATGCATCCCTTAGTTCAGTCATTGAATTTTATGTTTCAGTAAAATATAAAATAGAGTAAACTGTTGTGTGATAATGGTGCCCCCACTTTGAAACAACTTCCATTACCCCTGCCCAAAACAACACATTGTTATTGCACTCTGTGAGTGTTTGTACCCATCAGCAGTGTTGTGTTGACCTCTCCTTGCTACAACCAGGAATTGATAGTATAGTGAATGCTCTCCAAACTCTTTTAGCAATACATCTTAACTACAGACATTTTTTTAATCATATTTCATTGGTTGTCATAACTTGCTGGTGAAAGAGGTTAAAACAGAATCAAATTAATTATTATCTGGCAACATATGAAGCTTCAAACATGCAAACTCAGCAACATTGCGGACTAGCTATAACTCCAGTCACAACAAAAAGGCGTTGCTCTGGTAATTACATAAGGTTGCCAAAAAGTACTGAAATATAAAAAAGTGTCACTTGCCCCATGCAAAGAACAGTTCCCAATAGTAGCACGTGCTTGCTCTTCCTTTCATCCCAGCATGTAGTTTCATTAAAGTTCTGAGTGAAAGTAAGGAGTGGGTGGGCGGTAGAGCATTGAAAAATCTTTCACATACATAATTAGACAAGACAGTGCAAAGCCTCTAATTTAACTTCCTTGGAAATGAAGTTGAACAAATTATCCTAACACATAAAGGCACAACGTCATTAGAGCTGCATTTGATCCTTCGATGCCTAGGTGCAGGCCATTTCTGAGATCCGCTGTTGACAGTGCGATTATTAGTATAGCAACAACTTATACATGCATGCAGATTTCTAAAAAATATATATAATTGATTCAATCATTCTCGGCTGAAATCATTATAATAATAGCAAATTTTTCTCTTTCTAACCGGCAATAAGTTGAAACATCAGGTTAAGTTATAATTAACATTAAATACCGTTGCTATATTGTTGTCAGGTGTAATAACTTGGCAAGTGTGCAATAACACTTGCCCGGTATTTAAACTAGTTAAAGCATGAGCGCTTAGTGCCTAGTACATTTATCGCACTCAGTCCTCGGGCCTACGGCCCTCGGGCTGTCGTGCAATAAATCGACTAGAAACTAAGCGCTCATGCTTTAACTATAACATATTGGCTGTTAGAAAATTTTTGCTATTATTTAAAATATAATTGTATAGAACTCAAAGGTTTGGTCAAGAGTATAACTTCGCTGCTAAAATTACAAAATCATAAAAGATGGCGTATTGGGGAGAACTTTGCACTAACTTTATGTGTATTGACAGTGACCACACTGTACCCTTTCTAGCTATAACTTCACCAACTTACTGCAATCTGACCGTAGTTACGCCCATCATTTAAATTCTGCCAAGCACACTCATTCCACGTCACCAGTGAGCTATCAGTGGCTGACACGCCCCTCACACCTTGCTGGCCCTTCTCTCCCGTGAGTCCCGTAAGACCTTTGGCTCCATTTATTCCGTTCACTCCGTCAGATCCAGGAATGCCCTTGGGACCTTGGGGACCTGAACCACCTTGAGGACCAGTGACTCCAGGGAGTCCAACGTCACCCACCAAACCTGTGGTTATTAAAAAACAAAAACAAGTCTGTAGCATGTTGTATAAATCTGTATATAAATCTCATTGGGAATATGTAGCTATATTCCTTCGCTCAAGTATAGCCCATAGCAGTTAATAGTCTGCCAATAGTAGCACTCAACACATCAACATTTCACATCTCTCTCAGAGGCACTAACTGAATGCAAGTCATGACAAACCAAAAAACAACAACAACAACAAAAATCTTTTTAAGACTAATGTGTTTTTCTATAGTCATCCACACACTTGATTCAGAAGATAAAGAACGAAATGCATGAAACAAACTACTTAGCTACCGCACTTGGCCATAAAGAGCCATGCATGCCTTGTTATTGAATCCAACATAGATGTGTTTCTTTATGTGACTCTGACATTGTTATTTCTTGTTATTAGCCCATAAATGAAATCCAATATAGTATTGAAGAACTTCAATTACACATCAGGTCCTTTACTTGATGGTTTTACTAGTGCTTGTATAAACGGACCCAAAGGACCTGCAAGAATTTTTTTGTTTACGAAACGTCTGCTGTTATGATAATCAGTTTCCTTAGACACATATGCATGCAATAACAAGACTGTCGTTGCCATAGGATACACTACTGGATAGCGTTTATACATACTTTTAAGTGCTCAAAATATTTCACACAGCTACCGGTTTCAAGGATTCCAGCCAGTACCTGCCAAGGGCAAATCCATTAGTAACAAGACACTGTAAATTAAAAGAATTATTAACAGGCTAATAATTAAGTAGTGAGACTCTTATATGTTACTATATCATCCACTATAATGACAGAAACTAAGCTGTGTGTATAAGCTGATGTACTGTAAGGACATATTGTCCAAACCCTTCAAAAGGCATTCATGGTTAACTAAATAATATAACATAGTATGTGGGCAGCTATGCCTGGAATAACTATACCACCATACTATGATCAATTCTGTTATTTTCTAACACTTATGATCTCAAACCACATTATGGTGTCCCTCCTTTACTCACTGGGTATTTAGCAGAGACCATAGAGCGCTTGTAAGAGAAAGGGAGAGGTTGTGGTTTATTTTTTCTGCTCATATAGCAAATGTTAGTGGCTCCTAATTGCTCTCTAATTCTTCAACATTAAAAAAATAAAAACATCATCACTACAACTAGTTGGATGAAGCTAGGTTGTTTTATTATTACTGACATACTTCATTATTATAATAATACATGTACATTATTATAACAGCAAATTTTTCTCGTTCTAACAGCCAAACCCGATGTTTTGACTTCTTGCCGAAGCCCTCTTCAGGGGTCAACTGAGATCGAACTCTCTGTGGCGATAATGCTGTTTACATTGTGTTATTATATCGTCACGGAGAGTTCAACCTCAGTTGACCCCTGAAGAGGACTTCAGCAAGCAGTCAAAAAAACATCAGGTTAAGTTTTAATTAGCAATATTGGCTGTTAGAACGAGAAAAATTTGCTGTTATAATAATTATTTCAGCCGAGAATGACTGAATCATGTATTATTATTACTTTACATATTGGATGTAGTTATCCTTAGAAACACTTTGATCATAAGAACAGTAGATGAGCTCTCTTTTTTGAAAAAACAACAACAAGTTTATCTTCATGCATGTAAGCTAATTTCCAACTAACACATTTTAGAAATGGTTCGTAAATGGTGAAAGTGCTTGAATGTTTTCTAAACTGTTAGTTTATTGGTGGAGTTTATTCCTTAAATTTGTTTCAATTTGCTTTAACCAAGGAGCAAATAAGTCTGAGTAGCAAATTAGCTACAAGTACAGCTGCAGTTTTACTAGGTTGTATAATTATAATTGCTAAACCCGAGTCCAAAATGTTTTAAAAACATTTGTTTGCTCAAGGGCATGTGGCATAAAGATATAAAATGACTCATAAATTCTTCAGCTCGAGTTAAATAAACTCTAATCTTACCTTGGTCGCCTCTGTCTCCTTTGTCACCCTGCAAGTATAATAATAATAATAATAATAATAATAATTAATAATAATAATAATAATAATAATAAAACAAAAACTATAACAATAAATAATTAGTAATAATAAATAATAATAAATAATAAAAAGTAGCAGTAATAATAATAAATAATTAATAAAAAAAAATTATAATGTATTTTTAGATGGACACTCACTGTACCAGCTAGCTGCACCCCAGTTCCACTTTCCTTTATATTTAAGCAAACCAGGGAGGAATATACTACACTACACACTCTTGTGGCATTGCAAACCACTGAATAACCTGTAACCAAGGGTCACCCTACATGGAATGAGTATTGGTTGGGCGTTCTTGTAACCATACTCTACTATATACTCCAAATGAACAGCAGGTGTTCAATAATTGACCAACGAGGCCGAAGTGTGGTGAAAGTCAGGGGCACAGCAGGTATACTGTCTGTTACACCAAACACGGGGCATAACAGACTGATGAGAACAGAAGCATGAGTATCTCTTAGTACCATGCGGCTCTGTGTGGCAAACAGGTTGGAAACAATTAACACAAAAACACGCTAATGTGAACTAAGTAAAGGTTCATGCCGCCATTGAACCTTAGCATGTAAGCTAATTAATAAAGTCACAGAACTAATTTTTGTCCACACACAGCACATACCTCACTGATATGTATCTATCCATGCTGCATTGCTTCAGAGTTTAGATATCACAGCATGCCTCACATGAAAACTTCAAACTTGGCAATCATTCGTGAAGGCTAATTGCTATCATGGCTACCTTCTCTAGTTGTACATAGAATGCATAAAGTTTCTGTTGTCACACAGTCAACTACAGAACTACTACTTTCTGACTTTCTGACCCTAGCTATATTCTTCTCCATTTCTATTAATAAAACCACCTCTAGATGAAGCATGTGAAATATGTCAGGTTAATATAATTGCTCCTCACTGTCTGCTTAAAAACCTGTTAAAATATGCAACCACATACAGATTAATAAGGCTAACATTATTGAGTCAAAAGATGTGTAGCTGTAATGCAAAGCCACGCATCATGAAACAGGTTTGAAACTTGAGGAGTTCTAAATATGGCTTTCTATTAAATTCCAGCTGCTACATGTTGAAATTTCTGTTGAATCTTCAAGAACACAACAAACATAAAGCCATTAGCACATAACGGAAAAATGTATGCAATCAAGATTTTTATTATTAGCTCAACCCTTTACCTCAGTCCAATAAAATAAACTACCACTCTAACTTTGATTTCCAGTCTGGCATTTGCGTTTCCATTTTTTCCTCCTATAAAAACACCTGTATGCACATCATCCATTTTATTATGTAGTATTGCTATCCTGTAGGGTTAACCAGACTTATTAGCTTAATTGAAAATGCCTTCATTCCTGAAAACATTTGTAAGTCTTGAATAACCTCACCTTCAACAGCAACTTTCTGAGCGATTGTGATCATGCTTACAATAATGTCGCGATTTTCCACACAAAGTAAAAATAAGGGAACTTCACAAGCTCTTTAAAATGACATTTTTGATATTGATGTTAGTTTTTCACTTAAACACTAACTTGATAGCTTTCATTATGCTAGCATGCAATTGTAACCAGCTGGTTACAATTAATACATCAATTGCTTACTAGCGACCGTATTGTACAGCGGTTCATTTCATTAAAAATGGAAAAAAAAATTTTTTTAAAGAGCAGCCTCATTCTTAACTTTAGTTCAGTTTATTTACTGCAAAGTGACTCTAATTTCTGATTAATTTTTTGACTCTAAATTTATTTGGTAGCAAGCAAAATTACAAGAAGTTATAGGCTCAGGGAGCTCTAATAACAAATCCGGCCTAAAGGCATGCATCGAGCAAAACAAAAGGTAATAGCAAGGTGGCGGGATAATGTATATCTATGGCAGCTGTTTTAACTGAAATATTGGCTAAATGAGATATATCTACGATAAATTGGTAGGAGGGTTTGGGTTGTTGATACTGACCTGCACGTACTGCACTTATACTCAAATATTTGGTCAATCTTTTTTAGGTTTCCTTCCATTAGCACCAATTAATTGTTCAGGAACTTGAATAGTCTCACAAAGAGAAGAATTCTAGGGCACACTTAGCTCAGTAAGCATAGGGTATATAAGTGTCTCTGCTCCAGTTTTGGCCACAAGTGAAGAACAGAGCACTTACAAGTTGACCACGTAAACCACCAACTGAGGCTTGCTTCACTGGCCGGCCCTGGCTAGCTGGCAGTCCAATAGTAAAAATAATAAAATTAATGAATTAAAATACATGAATGTACTACTGTATGCAACAACCAAATGATATAAACTGTGACTGCATCAACGAATTCAAGAGTAGAGCAAGAAATGCATTAGCTCATCTAGCATTTCTCTGAACAAAGATCCAGCTTGTGATGCTGCTTCAATGCATACATGAAGTTCGTGATCATGTGATTCACATCCCTCACGCCGTATTTTTGCTAATGGCAAGTATTCCTGTCTGTCAGTTGCAGCCATAGGAGAATATGTGACAGGCTCTGCAAAAACCAGGAATTTTGGCAAAGTGTCAAAGCTAGAAAACAGTAAAAATACTGACTGTTGTCAAATTTCCTGAATTTTTGAATTTTTCACTTATCAGTAATTGTTCTATCATTTTTCCAAATTTCAAAGCTTAAAAAGTTTGTATCACATCAAGCGTGACATTGAAAGAAAAGTCTTTTTTTTAAATTGAAAGAAAAGTCTTTTTTTTAAATAATAGTTGCCCATTAAAAAATGTATGGGAAAAATCGCTGTTCAATTGAAATTGCACGGGGAAAGTGAAATAGCGTGTAACTAATTGAAAATACCTCAGTAACTAAGTGGAAACTAAGTGAAATATCTCGGTAGCTAAGTGAAATAGCATGGGTAAGTGCGCACGCATGCAGAGTTAACCTTGGAAATGTACAGTTCGAGTAGTTTCTATAGTTGGAGACAATATTATTCTTTACCGCAGAAGCTCTACCGGTATTAGATGGAATGTTTTTCAACAGATTTAGGAGGAGCAGCAGGTTGAAAACGAAGTTCCAGCAGGAGCTAATCCTGAAGTAAGGAGATAGTGATGACTTTTTAAAAAGCTCGCCTACTATTAGCGAGTGATAGCAAGGGTAGCCTGTGCTATTAGGGGTCAATAGCACTCGTAAAGCAATTGAAATAGCACGAGGCGAAGCCGAGTGCTATTAATCCCGAATAGCACGGTTACCTGTGCTATTACTCATACAAACCTTTTATTTCTTCTCAGTGTATACAGAAATTAGCAATACATAAAGCGTGGGAAGTGTGGGAATCCCGTGTGAACAATAGTGAAGTTTTCAGGGTTTTCAAGTTACGCAAAAGGTTAGTTACTACAAATAACAGAACCCTTGGTAAATTACTCACTATTATTCAAGTGGTTCTTACCGTACTTTAGAAAAACCTATTCTTCTTAGTAAGTGGCATACCAGAAACCCACGCCATTTTTTGACTCACATTTTGAATGTCCATAGTTAAAATCCTTTGTACACTATGTTATATGGTTCAAGTTAAGTAATTTTCCGTAAGTATCAGGATTTTCAATTTTTTAAGCAAATTCCTGGATTTTGCAGAGCCTGTCACATATTAACTCAGATTTCTCGTAAGATTTCTCAGGATGTAAGGAATTAAGTATTCCTCATGCTCTGGCTGGCTAAATGCCAAAGTGATTCTTATGCATTATTTAAAAAGTAATTCTTGAATAACAACTGTCATTTGTTTAGCATAACATTAAAATAAACAGCATTTACTCTAGAAACTACCAAATGTAAACATTGTCTGCAGCATTCGTATTCTATGCTTTTCACCTACTAAACACAACCTGAGGTACAGCATTGTCCTTCAATATGATACATTGCTACTCCTTCAACAGTGTACTTGACACCTCCAATTTAGGTGCGATATTACTTGGATAGCTATGCATGCTGATTACCACCCTAAAGTCAATCCAGTTTTAATAGCATTACTCTGTGCTGTAATCTATTTATGCTGCAATACTTTCAGCACTAAGCTATTGAATACAGCATATCTACCTTTTCCCCTTTCTCTCCCACTACTAGACCACTTCCATTGGAGCTCATGAATTCCACAGTGCCACCATTTCCAGCCATAAACACCATGTTGCCTGGGCTTCTAATTTTCAGATCTCCCTTCTCTGTGGTAATGGTAGGCCTGCACGAGACACAATAATCAATACGAAAAGTATCAAGTTGTTTGCGCATGAGCTCATGAATTAACTATATTTGTTCATTATTAACTCACCCTTTATTCTGCTGCTGAGCCTGGGCTAGGACCGAGAATAAGCACAACAATATTAAAGCTCTCAACCCCATCACCGCTCAAGAAATTACAAGTCCCAAGTAAATGCCCCACGCGTACCACTGCGCTGTTTATACCGCTATAGTAGATTGCTTGCATACACACATATTTAGTGGGCTGGGCTACGTGAATGAATGCGCGTGCGCCTAAACATAATTTTTTTTGCTCCTTTATTATTGTGTTCGTTCGTTTCTCACTCCGCTTTTAGTGCTTTGGGAAAGAGATGTCAGCGAAGCATTTATTTGGAGACAGTAGCAGTAGTGAATCTTCGGATGAAAGCAGTAGCGGAGAAGAACAGGTGGTACAGCAGCAGGTGAGTGCGCGGGTCCGGAGTCACTTGCAAAGTGCTCATTATTTGGAATGTTTTGCTCTCCGCAGAATGGTAGCGATGTGGTGGAACCTGGGGAGCAGTCGTCTTCTAGCGGCAGTGGAGGTATAATGGGTCAAGTATACAAATACAAACGGAAACCCCAAAATGGTGCAGAAACAAAGTTGCTAATGGCCTATATGTGTGGGTCATCATCAGATTTGATTCAATTTTGTGTACTCCTACCAAGCTTCCAAGCATGCTTAAACCGTTAAAGGTGTCCCATGTTGGTACACAACCAGTCCTCTTCCCTACTTACACATACACATTCATATCAAAACCAAACCAGATTAAAAAAAGGCTGTGGGGGTCACTGGATTCCTCTGCCCCTAATTTAAATTGGTATGCTCTGCTAATTCCGTTTTACCTGCTTTGCAAATATATTCACTACTTCCATTGCAGTACCATGTGCTTGCCGAAACACTAACTTGTGCTGAAAGTGTTAGATATTCATGCAATCTTTCTTCAAAATTCATCTCGGGAGGTTTATATAAATATTTACTTCCTTCCATGCAATCATTAAGTATCCATCAAGCAATATAGAAATGATAAATTATAGATATTCTAATTATGGTAAATCAGGACAACTAGTCTCTTCCTAATTAGAAAGGACGGTTATTTGAGCTCTTACTGTTATTGTTAGATTATTGCACGAGGTGTTGTTGTGTATTATAGTTAATATAGATTATAATTTATTATTTTGTTATTATTATTGTTATTATTGGCTAGTGTAACATAGCAAGACACCATTAGGATTGTACAAATTCTACCCTATTGTCTAATGTAAACTTACGCTTTAAAAAACTAAAGGTACATGTACTGTTTGTGATTGTAGAGGAAGACAGTGGGAGTGGCTCAGATGATGAGCAGAAGAGATCTTCGACAGAACCGATGTCTGAGCCGGAGGGAGGAGTCGTGGTGGAGAACAGCAACATATCCACCAGTGCACAAGATCTATTTGGTGGACAGTCATCGTAAGTTCTTGACCAGAGAATGATTAGATTTTTACACAATTTGAGAAATTCGTCATTAAAAAAATATATCAATAATTTTTTTATGAGCATTTAAAGTACTAATGAGCGGATGGGGCACTAATAGCTGAGCAAATTCATTTTAGTGTACTATTCAGTCATCTATCTCAGCGTTGTGAGGATCTGAGGAGGTGGTCAATCATCAAAGTGGCACATTTGAACATGTTCCGTTGTTAGCGTGGGCCTCAGTATGTACAGCAGTGAGCCAGGTCTAATTAGAATGCTATAGCAGGTCTATAATTGGAATACATCAGGCTATGATTGGAATACATCAGTATATAATTGGAATACATAGGCCAATAATTGGAATTCGTAAGTCTGTAATTGGAGTAGAACTATAACAAGATTCTAGTGGTGGATCTAGCTGTATCCTAGACAATTTCTGGTAAGACAACCGCATTACCCTTATAAATAAGTTATTGGCGAGCGAACAAAGTGAGCAAGACACTATACAGGGGTAACAAATTGAGAATTGGGGATATTTATTTGTTTATATGTATGTGTGGATGTACGCAAGTCATTTTTGTACTTTGACCCTCACGTTTTTGTGTTCACTTGGTGATTGACCCCGTCCCAAACTTTACTAAACAGAATCCTCTAGTTTATTGATCTTTACCCGTATTATTGAAACTGTTTATAGCTATACTTTTTTTTGCAGGTGTTTAAACTTACAAATGAACCGAAGTTCATTTTCTATTTGAATTAGTGGCAGTGGTAAGTTAGTGCGCTGTTGGTTGTAGTTATACGCCCTGCGCAACAGTGCTGTTCTTACTTGAGAATTCATTGCCCAATAGTCTAACCACGAAGGCAAGCCTTGTGTTGGTATGTCCAGTGAACAAGTGTGTGTGGAGTGTTGTGCATTACAGCTACTGGTTAGCTAACGAATAGCACGAAGTAAACAAATAGATATACAATTGGCTACCTTTGCATGGCTTTTTTTTTTTTTTTTTTTTTGCTACTACAGCAGTAAGTCAAATAGTTGCGGCGAGTGGTTACTATGGCATTGAACCCCTTTACCGTTTATATGCAATTTAAAAACTTGAATTTTTTTTAGAGCCTGGAGTGTTAAAATTAATCATTATGACAACACTGTAGTTTTATGTAACCTAACTAGGGAGGCTCACTCGCCATTTGTGCTCATCACTAGTTAGTTACTTGTTTATTTATTTGTTTATTTTCAGATCGGAGTCAAGTTCTGAGTCCTCATCTAATGCGGAGCAAGGCAGCGTCAGGGGAAGTCCCTCCAGATCCAGCACCCCCAAGTCTGGGGATTCCGGGCGTAGCACTCCGCAGTCATCTGGAGACGAAGGTGATATAGAAGTGGGAGAAGAGGTGTCCAAGGGGAAAGACGTTTCGCAAACCATGGAGGAATTGTTTGGAGGAGGAGCTGATCTGTCATCGTCCGATGAGGAAGGTCCTGTACATGTGGCTCCTCGCATCCATGAGGAAGTGGACTTTGGGGAGGATAGAGAAGTGGGCGTGGCAGAGGAGCTGGAGGAGAGGGCAGAGGAGGAGGAGGAGGAAGAAGAAACTCCGCGCATTAACGTGGACATTCCTCGATGTGTTGCTCATTTGGGATCTGACCTGCATTTTGTGAAGCTGCCCAACTTTCTCTCTGTGGAGACAAGGTGAGAGAGGAGATGGGATTTGTGTTGTCAGTTGTCCACGTACTGTGGTCCCCTGGGGCAAACACATTAGCAGCAGTGAGTGGACAAGACCCACCCTTTTCCTTATAAGCCAAGTTGATCCTCTGTGGTAGCGTGTGTCTGGCTTCAAAAGTTGTTTCATGGATATTCTTATGCTGTGGACCATTTCAGTTAGCCATCTTTTTCTTGATGTTTATCTCTTAGACCTTTTGACTCAGAGTTGTACGAAGATGAAGTAGAAGATGATGATGTGTTGGACGAAGAAGGAAGAGCAAGACTGAAACTGAAGGTGTTTAAGTTATTACTGATAAATTGTGGGAGGATTATTGGTAAGAGGAGGATATATTGGTAAGGTGTGGCATGATATATTGGTAAGGTGTTGCATGATATATTGGTAAGGTGTGGGGTGACTTGGGTTCTGTGGGCATAATTAATGGCAGGAAAACTAGAATAGTCACAAGTAGTGTGGTGAAATACTTAGGTATAACTGGTAAGGTATGGCAATGAGGCTGGCTAATCAATAGTATACATATTTTTTTCACTAGTTATTAGTTAATATAATTATTACGAGTGTCACTTTATATTTCATGCTAGGTGGAAAATACAATCCGGTGGAGATACGTGCAGGATGCCTCAGGCAATGAGGAGAGAGAGAGCAACACACGCGTTGTGCGGTGGAGTGATGGCTCCATGTCTCTTTACTTGGGCTCTGAGATTTTTGACATTTCCAAGCAACCTCTCCAAGGAGAGTACAGCCACCTGTTTGTTAGGCAAGGTGTGGTTATGGTGGGGTGGACAGGCTAATGGATGAAAGTGGTGTGTGAATGGACAAGCAACTGTTCTTTATTCTTTTAACTCCCAAGGCACAAATTTAAATTGTTTTCATATGTCTAGCTTGTTGAATACACTAACGGGGTTATTATTTGTGAACATCGTAATGAAGCAGTGAGTGGTCAGAGTTGGTAGTAGAGTGGAGCTTCTTTCAGTTTTTTAATTAAGGGCAATTAAAATAGGGTCCATTAAGGGTGGCCGCACATAGCAACGCGCACTGCCTGTAGATCCGAACATTAATTTATTCCCCGCCAATAACCCACCATATGATAATACGTGAGCAGAAACAATCGCGCAGTAGTAGCAGAAGTATACTTTGCGAAATTGTGTTGTTTTAGTTTAGCTTCTTGTTGTCTTGTAGCCGTTTACAGCAACTCTCCATACGTCGTCTGAGCTCACGCGGCAAGGTGCGCCAGGCTGCATCTCCTCCTGTAGCCGTTCCCCGGGCTCTGCGCACCTGAACTCAAGCGGATGGATCCAGCAGGCTCGATTTCTGAGGAGCGAAGACTTCCCAAGATGCGCAGATCTAATACCTTCACCTCGGACTATCTCCAAGAAACTGCTCTCTCTTCTGACTCTCTTGTTATTGTTATATTGATGCTTGTTTACGCTTGATATAGGTGGGCTCTTTTTAGAACTAATGCGAACCAATTGGAAAAAAATTGCTCGCGTACAAGGAGTACGAGACATGGGGGTGGGGCTATTTCATAAGCATTGCGAGTGGAAATAAAGTTCCAAATTTTGTATCAAATTTTTTTGAAATCTAATAATGAGAACAAAAAAAAAATTACACACGGTAAACCTAAAAAAAAAATGAACTGCATCACAACGAGAAATTTTCAATATCTATAAATAGAAAAAATTGAAAATACATCATAAAGAAATATTGAAATGGAAAAAAAACTCGTCTTGCAGTAGAGTATCGGCTCGGCTAGTAGTGCACCAAATTGTGGAGCTCCAAGTTACCGCACGGCTCCAAAAAAGTGCTACAAAGTTTTATAACCAGGCCCCGATATTTCTTTCAGATTCTCTCTAAAATTAGTGAGTGGCGCCTTTGGCAGGTACTTTGTCTTTGTGTTGTAGTGGAGAAGCCCCTGTAAGTATACTAGTGGTGTGCTTGAGCACAAATGGCGAGCGAGCCTTAAACTACACTATTGTTAAATGATTGATTTTAACAACTAACACTCAAGCTACTAAAATAAAGTCGAGTTTTTAAATTACGTATGTGGTAAAGGGGATTCAATGCCATAGTAACTGCTCCCCGCAACTGTTTGAATTGAAAAAGAAGCAACAAAATCAAGTCACGTTATTTAAAGTTTTCTTTGTGACATTCTTAATAGTAGTTGTAACGCACAATACTTGCACACAACTGACCATACCTACGCCAGACTTACCTTCGTGGTTCGTCTAGTGGACAATGAACTTACAAGTTAATGCTGTTGAGTAGGGCTTATAACTGTGACAAATAGCGACTAACTCGAATAGAAATGGAGCTCCCATAAGTTTTTGCGTTTTAACTGCACCCGCAAAAGAATTCAAAGCGGTAAACAATTCAATTTCTAAGGTGATACGGGTAATGGTCGCTAAACCAGAGGATTCTGTTTAGTGAAGTTTGGGACGGGGTCGAACGCGGAGCGAACACAAAAATACGGAGGGTCAAAGTACAAAATGACATACATACGTCCAAACATATATATAAATAAACAAACATCCCCGATTTTCAATTGTGTTACCCCTGTAAGTGTCTCACTCGCCAACAATAGTAGTAATCATACATAGCAACCATCAACAAAAAATTGTGTAGGCGGTGTGCGGCCACCCTTAATGCATTGATGCTTGTATTGATTTATATACTACACACTTTACCCTTTTCTTTCTATATGAAATCCTTATTAGTTGTACCATTATTATTATTATTATTGTTCTTTGTTTTTAAGTCGAGCTGTTGTGGTCAGTGGTTGCTATGGCAAATAAACCACTTTACTGTATATACGTAATTAATAAACTCGACGGATTTATAGTAGCTGGAGCATTAGAAGTTAAAGTTAATCACAATACTGTAGTGTTACGTGTGTAACCTAGCTAGGGAGGCTCACTTGCCTTTTGGGCTCAAGCACACCACTAGTTGTTATTATTATATAAGAATACGCTTGTGTGTCAGTAACAGTGCTGTGTATTCATGAATAATTCATGAGCTTAAACAGTGTGGTAAAGCATCGTCATTACCTGAACAGGTAAAGTTGCATCACATTCAGTTAAGCGGGTGGAGTAGACGAGGAAAAGCAGCATAATCTGAATTCTTATTATTATTATTATTAGGTACGGGTCTTCAAGGTCAGGCAGTGTTCAAGAACAAAGTGACGTTCCGTCCTCACTCTACGGACAGTCAGACGCATCGTAAGATGACACTGTCCATCGCTGATCGATTCTCAAAGGCACAGAAGATAAGAGTCTTGCCAGCTGTTGGCAAAGACCCGGAGTCACAGAGGAGCGAGAGAATCAAGGTGAGAAGAGAAGTGAGACATGCTGACAGTGACGGGGTTTGTTTGGGTAGGTGGTGGGGGGTGGAAGTGAAAGGAAGAGGAATGTAAGTAGGAGGATAATCAATTGCAGGGATGGATGGTGAGTAAAAGTAGGTGGAGAATCAATAAGAATGGTTGGGCATAAAGGGGCTAAGGATGGTGAGTAAAAGTAGGTGGAGAATCAATAAGAATGGTTGGGCATAAAGGGGCTAAGGATGGTGAGTAAAAGTAGGTGGAGAATCAATAAGAATGGTTGGGCATAAAGGGGCTAAGGATGGTGAGTAAAAGTAGGTGGAGAATCAATAAGAATGGTTGGGCATAAAGGGGCTAAGGATGGTGAGTAAAAGTAGGTGGAGAATCAATAAGAATGGTTGGGCATAAAGGGGCTAAGGATGGTGAGTAAAAGTAGGTGGAGAATCAATAAGAATGGTTGGGCATAAAGGGGCTAAGGATGGTGAGTAAAAGTAGGTGGAGAATCAATAAGAATGGCTGGGCATAAAGGGGCTAAGGAAGTGAACTATTTTTTGGACTAGCTTGTAGGCTGACAGCAAGTGAGCTTGTGAGGTTTGCTCAGACAAATTCAACCTAAGTTTAGTATATTTGTGTGTGCACATGTCGACTGGGTGGAGGATGAGTTTGTTATAATGTGGGGGCTCAGATTCATATAAAGGATGCTTTAGTGTTTTCATCTCTTGATATTATCACGTCTTTCAGAAAGCCGAAGAGCGTCTACGGATGGTTGTTAGGATGGGGCAGAAGAAGAAGAGCATGGAGTACAATTCACGTAGCCGTAGAGGAGTTGGTATTAACGCCTCGTACTTGGAGCCAGACAGGGAGGTAGACTTGGAGGAAGATATTTCTGCCATTAAATCTTCCATCAAATCTCGTATTGGAATGAAGCGAGCAGCAGCAGATACCAGCAGAATGTCTAGTGACGAAGAAGAGGTTGAGCGGAGATTGACCAGAGCCAAAGAGATAAGGGCAGAGTCTCCTCCACCTAAAAGACGCTCAAGAAAGAGTCGAGGAGGTACGCAATGTCTGGCATAGTTGTCAGTGGTTCGTAATGAGAGGAACTCACCCAATATTGTATGTTCTGAAATCAGTATTTATAGTAATGAAATAAAGTGAAATAAAGTGTCAGGTTAATTTTTTTATCTTGAATAATAGTGTCCATTGAATTGCCTTTTTGTTCCTTAGATATCTCTGGCATTATACTTGACCTCAGCACATTGCTGGCTGTTTATTTTCTTCAGGTGGTGTGGACAGAGAGAAAGGCCGTAAAGGAGTTCGAAGCAGAAAAATTTTGTCTTCAAGTGAAGAAAGCGACTGAATATTTGTCTCTCTTCTCTCTCTCTATCCTTCATTTCTCTGTTCTCTATCATTTTTTCATTGTTTTTTTTCCACGACTTTCTAACATCAACATTTTCATGCCAATGCACGCCTGATTTCTTCTTTTTATTATGTCATTTGGCAGCAATTATTCTGAAATCTTGGCTGGGTGGGCTGAAACTCTTTCTGTTCTACAGCAAGATGAGTTTGTTATTACTAAACTGAGGTAAAGCAGGAGCAAGTGACTATAATACAAACTAATACAAATAACTGACCGTTACGATCATGCGAATGAGACTGCATTACCTGTGAGTGTGTGTGTGTGTGTCATATTATACATGTTATGTCTATTAATGTTGGTCGTGTGTGTGCCTGCATAAAGGGAGGTCCACTAGGCCAGTACGGTGCTTTACCTAATGCTTTGACTTGCTTTCACCCTGCTACTCATTCTTTTGGAGGGTTTGTATGCAAGGGTTGGGTAGTATGCATTATCTAATATTAGTTTAGTTGTCACTGTTTTTGTCTTCAGTCAGCCATTCACATTCATCAGATGGAGTAGGAAGACATGTTGCTAGGAGAATTCCCCTAAAATTAGTCGGCTTCTGTTACTGTCCTCCATCTTTAACCTTATCTTTAACCTTCCACTGCTTGTTTGGGCATGAGTGGAAACACAAAGGTCTCGCATGCCAGACCCTTTACCATACTACTTCGCTGGGAAATGCGGTAGGGAGGGGCACGAGGGTCTGGCCCGACCTGTGAGATCTTCATAGACGGTATTCCATTATGTGTATACAATAGACCGCAAAGTGTATGGAATTACATTAATTGATTTTTAAAATTGAATACTTAGATTTAAAAATCTAAAACAAACATAATTATTTTGCATCAGAATTACTGTCACCTAGTGGTTTGCTACTGCATTGTGTACTGTTGACTTTCACTTGGGAATCTTTCTGCCCTAAAGAATATTTAGCACACAAACAACAACATAAATAATATAATAAACATTTTCAGTTACCTAGACCTGAATAAGTAACTATAAAAGTGAAATGAGGCAGGAGGAAGGGTGGGTGCAGCAAGGCCATACAATCACAGGGACACAAATTAACTAATTCAGTTTTGTGCATGGTCAGCGTTTGTCTATAGATCTTGGAATGCTTGCAAAACCTGGGACTCACTTTTGATACACACGTGGAGTAGTCTGGTGTAGCCAACCCTTTACCTTCTATTATTGGGGGTGTGGGGAAGGAAAGGGTCTGGGGACATGGCCATACCAAATGTGTTCTGCCGTACATGTATTGCGGTGGTCAATTATTGTTAGCAAATTACTGGGAATGGCCCTCCTCAACCGCATATAGATATTCCTATCTGTCAGACACCCTTTCAAAGCAAGCATGGAAGAGACATACAACGCAGACCATATTCTGTTGGAAAATTTCCAAATTATATGTCTCTACGTGCTGCTAAATGTCCACCAGTAACTCTTGTAGTCTGTCAGCAAAAGCTACAGAAACTTGAAAATAAAAAAGGATGTTGGGAGGTCAATCTGCGTTAAGAGGGAGGTGGAGCACTGACCGCTTTCACATTCCTCTAGAACAAATTTAGTACGGCCATGTCCCCAGACCCTTTCCTTCCCCACCCCCCCAAAAATAGAAGGTAAAGGGTCGGCTATGTTAGACTACACGTAGAGTGGGGTGTGACCACTTGGGACTTGTGGAATAAAATATTGTTGGTGATTCATTTAGGACTTGAAGCATTCAGACTAAGTCTGCGAGATTTAAATGTGACTCTGATTTTGAAATGAAAAATGCAATGTTAGCTAAAGAATTATTTGAATGACATTAACAAAAGATGTACTACAGACTGTAGCAACATTTAGAAATGATAAATAACCTTTTTTAAGTTGATGAGCTAAAGAAATTCTTTTTCTGTCACAGGAGCATGGGCAGTAACTTTCATTTAAATTTAGTTCTTTTTTCCAGACCACAAACTTATATAAATCTTATATATATCACTGGATACAGCTATTTAAGAATTTATCCTTAATTATTTTAGAGTTAACAATGACTGCACTATTATACCACAACAGCAGTAAAAATGAAAAACTTACTTTATACCAAATTACAACTCCTGGAACGACTATAATGAGCAAAATCACTGCAGCTGCAATTGCTGCCCCAAGCACAGTAATTCCAGGACCAATTGAAGACCTTGCTAAAAATAAGATAGAATGAAAGTGCACACAATAAGTACATATCAAACCACATCACATTGTTCTTATGATACATGAAATCTGCTGGAATTAGCATTTACTGCTAATTTGTATGTATTGCAAGCAAAGCAGTTGCAATAAAGCCAGTATAGCTAACAGGAATTCTAGAAAAACAAGATATATAACTTTTTTTTTATAATGTACATAACTATTTTAACTTAGTAAAAGTGCAATCAACAGTTTTCCAAATAATGCAAGATGAAATTAGCTATTATATTTTTTATTAACGTCAATTATCTTACCATCTATTATGTGTAGTTTTATAGAGGAGTGCATGCAGTGCTCATTAACGCACAGTCGTATAGTGTATGTTCCCATGTCTTCTTTGTCTACTGTGTTGAGGGTCACCAGATATATATTTGGTGGAACTATCATGACATCTTTATTTAGAACTATTCTGTCTCCCTTATCTGTTTGCTGTGTGATCTCTATGACAACATCATCATATGAGGCTCCACCAGATTCCCTCAAAAAGTTTTGGACAAACTTTACAAAGTTTAGTCTTACATCTGCTCCAGCTATGACGGCGGCTGTGTGAGATTTATCAGTAATTACTATAGTAACTAAATCACTAGATGGAGCTGCATGTTCAGCTAGTTTTCTGTGGGAAGTGGTGTCCATGCTCTGAAGCTGAAATTTAGATTCTAAGAACAGCAAAGAAAACAGCAAATAAATCAACCATTGAATTAAAATTGCTTTGTGAGCTTTGAATGCCTATATGTCAACTATACCTACAGTATTGAAGGGTAACTGTCTACTTCTAGACAGAAACTTTATAATATATATATATATATATATATATATATATATATATATATTATATATATATATATACATACATACATAGTCAAAACATTTATAAATACTCAGTCATCTAAAATATAAGTGCAGTTTCTTACTACAGTGAATACACTAAATAGGGTCTAGAGCATTTAAGAAAAAAATCCCATATAAATTTAGTAGTGGAAAGTTTCATTAAGTACTCCCACTCACCTCCATCACTCATAGTAAAGCCAATGACATCACCATTTATAATCACAGACTCTGAGGTTTTGGACTCTTCATCAGCAGTGAAGATGACAAAAAATCCTTCGTCTCCTTCCACCAATCCATCATTGTACACATTTATCCTAATGACTGAATGAAACGTGCCTCCTTGATTGGCATTCTCTGGTATAGGCACAATTTGAGTTTGGCCATCAAAATCTTCAACTAAAAGATATATTAGAAAAATTCCAAAAAAATTTGACAACATTTATCGCTCATAACACTGCTCTTCTACTCTACAACCCATCCTACTGCCCCCCCGATCTACTCTATACTTTTCCTTCCACTAACACCACTCTCGGTAAGGTGTAATACGTTGTATACACACTCTACTCGTGCCACAAGAAACATGTCCATATTATGTCTTTATAATGATATGCTTGTGTTTAGTAATGATGATGATGATGACTAATGGCAGTGTGTACATTCCCCTAGCCCTAGCCCTAGAAAAAATACAAGACAGCAGAAAGAAGGGTGTGCTTGGGTGGGAGACGTACTCTCTCTCTGCCTTTACCCAAGCCCAAGCCCAAACCAAAACAGTCCAAAAAGTTGAAATATCAGTGTCACATGAACTTTGGTGCAATTCAAATATTTATAAATTCTACTTTAAATTGTTTAATCTAAATTCTACTGATTCTACTATTAACTAAAGATTTTAATTCTAATAACTAATTCTATCAATCAAACTATAATTACAATTAACCTAAACTATTCTCAAGAGGAAGAAGACGAAATGGCCACAATACCAAAAAGAAACCCACTCAAGCTACAAAAGGTGTGGGGTGAGCTGGAGTGCAGATAGGCTAGGACAAAAATGTCATGATTTGCCTCTAGCCCCATCCTTAATCCCAGCCCTAACTGTAGCCCCAGAAAAACACAAGACAGCAGAAAGAAGGTATGGCACTTGCTCGGATGGAAGAGAGTAGGCTTGATACTCTACCTCTATCCCAAGTCCCAACCCCTAGCATTAGCCCTATCCTTATGTGTTAGTTGATGACGATGATAACCAACAATGGTGTGTATATTCAGAATAATTCATGAGCTGAACAGTCTTGGTAAAGAGTTGTCAAAACGGCTCGTTAAAGCGTTACCAGTAATAACAATGACGGTTTGTGCATATAAAGGTGTGCCAGGTTGGTGAGAACAATGGTGCCGGTGCGTATATAGGTGAGCCGGGTTGGTAAAGAATCGTCATTAACTATTATAGTGTGTGTTACTTATGTAAACTGAGTTAGGTTGAGTTGGTAAAGCATCGTCAGTGCCGACAATTGGTGGTGAGAAAAGCGAAAAAAGAGGACTGATGTAATTAAACCAAGTGGTAGAGGATAACCACAATGGATAAAAAAGTGCCACTGTGTATATATATATATAATACTTATAGCACGAGTCAGAGTACAATATGGGAAAATATTTTACGAGCACGCAAAATATTTTCACGAGCCAAAGGCGAGTGAAAATGTGGCGTGAGAGTAAAATATCATTCCCATATTGTACGACGAGTGTGATAAGTGATTTATTGCTTCTTTGAAATTTTTCTCAACCGGTTACAATACAATTTTCATTGATTTTACTCGCTACGCGCGCGCTACAAGTAGCGTACAATATAAACCGTACAATATGGGAGAATACAGAACGCTCGCGTGATGCGGAAATATTCAAGTAAAAATATCAAAGCTGCAATAAATATATATATAGTACTTATTACATGAGTCAGAGTGTGATATGGTGAAATATTTCAAGAGCAGGCTAATTTATTTTCAAGGCAGGAGTGAAAATAAAGCCTGAGAGTGAAATATCTAGCCATATCACTCTGAAGAGTGTAATAAGTGGTTTATTCCACAATATCTTCACTGAAGTAGTTTTTGTAAAGTTGGCAACTCACTAGGGGCTCCCACAACCCCAGCTGATATTATAGCAGCTGCTCTAACCTGGCTGGGTAGGCTCAGCTAGAGTAAAGGTAGCTGTAAAAACCTAGAAAATCATTGTGAAGATATCTAGTGTGGAATAAATATAATATATATATATATATATATATATATATAATTTGTATATAAACTTACATGGGTGTGATGAGTTCTCAGGAATAGAGTTCACCCGAGTATACTCTGCAAATTTATTAGGAAATTGTGTTCTGAACTGATTGTAATCCATGGCACGGACAGACAAGTAAACTGGCTTTCTATTTACACCTTCACAATAAAATTCTAGCGTGATGTATTTGAAGGACTCTGTAATGGATACTTGAGGAGATGCCTTGACAATGATAGTAAAACCTGCAATTCAAAACATAGCTGATGCATGCAATAGAATGGAGTACATGTAGTACACAATAGGTGTGACAAATGAAATCATACAATACATTATTGCACAATCTCTAGGAGCAACTTGTAATAAGCCTGTGGTGTCACTGCAACTAGTGAGTTGCTGCACGGTTAATGGATGAGTCTATAGCTGTACTACGTACTTGACTAGTTACTTTCTCTGTTGCATGTTTCAGATAAACTCTACATTCCCGATCACTATTTTCTATATGTATATATATTATATATGTATATATGTGTGTGTGTGTGTGCGGGGGACCGTGGATACGTAGTGGAATCAACAAACTGGGGCATAACTCTCAGCACTTGTCCAACCAGAATACACATACCAATTAGTGTTGATCACTTGAATGTCAACTTTGCCAGCTTTAAGAAAGAGAACTACCCTGGCAGATATAATAAGGCAGCTGGCTAGAAGAGTTCAAGTGATGATGAGAAGAGCTAGCTACTGTCCTAGCAACTGAACTATACTTTGGCTTCGATGTAATTATTTGTAAGTTACATTGACTGAGAAAGAATGGGAACTGATTGAAGGTTAGCCACAATGCCGGGTAAGGGAACATGCACTCCTACATAATGAAATGATTACAGTACAGAGGCTATATATGTTTTGTGAATTAATAACCATCCTTAAATTTGATACTGACAAAGAAACAACCATTAAGTATGCCTCACAATATATTGGTATTGTAGGTAAACAACAACAGCAACAACAACAGTATGCCATAGCTCATAATAATAATAATGATAATAATAATAATAATAATAACAATAACAACAACAACAACAACAACAATAATAATATTACTAATAATAATGCTTGATCTAAATTACTTCAAAATTAAAAATTTTACCTCTTGTAACTCATGGCAATCCCTTGAAATATATTACTTACTTTTCAAGCGTAAGACATACTCATCTTCTGCTCCATTGTAGTCGACCACAAATACAGACAAGAAGTCACCATCATACTGTAGAGTGTCTATTGTGATAAGTGAATAATCAACACCTACATAAAACAGAACAGTTATGGCGGAAATTATATAAATATAAGCCAGTAGTTATGTGAATGTACAGTTGAAGAGTAAGACTACTACAGGTAAAATCTGTTGTTGTTTTTTTATTGGATAAGAGTCAATAGAAGATACAAGTCATAATATAAAATTATCAATGCTTGGAGTGATGCAGTAGTAGTCATGCTGGAGTGGTGGTAAAGGCACAAATACTAGTATGAAAAAAACCGGGTGTAGTATATTTGAACAAATGCTAAACTCTTACATATCACAACATTTACCACTCTACTAGTATTTCTAGGGGACAAGTGATAGCAGAGACTCCATCTGTCCCAGAATCTCTGGGACAGTCTCGGATTTTTTTTACCTTTGTATCCCCATTTGCCTCTGAACATTGTCAACAAGCTGAAAATTATATAATTGTCATTATTTGATATCTATTTTCACCTGTATATATTTATAACATATTTCATTGGTCACCTCCAATATTATAGGATGGCACGTTTTTTTTTTAGCATTTGGTAAAATGTTGCATTTACGGTTTCATTCTGCACTGTGAAAACTTCATACTGTCTTATACGGTGCAAAAAAGCTCTGCACCATCTTATCACTACTGTTGTAGTCATCCCCGGCTGCTACAAGAATACAAGAAACCACTCGCAGTGGAGACTGGTGGGGGTGGGGTGAAGTCTATAGACAAGGCATAGTTGTGGGTATAGATCTACGACTAGTGATAATTGATGATTTTTATTATGTGTTATCATTACCAACTTACATGCTGCAGAATCAAGAAGATATCCATCTAAGGCACAATACGTGGTCTTGATAACAACTTGTCCATACACATGACACAAGATGTTACTGACAGAAGAGTACTCCAGTCGGTGAAGCTCACACTGCAGGCCCAGACGGACTCTAAATACTAAAAAAATGAAAGTATATTAATTTGTTTAATTGCTGCACTATTATTTGTCCAAGTTAGCGTGAATTGGCTCACATAGCTGGTGTTTGTGTGATAAAGTGGCTACTGAGTCACAGAACTTAAAGCATGCCAAAACAACAACAAATAAACAAGCAAATAAGACAAAAATTGAAACATTCTAAAAAGATTGATTATTTTTTATAGAGTCTATAGTTTGTTAATATCTATGATGGATGTGAGGACAATGTGGAGGGATCAAGAGACAAAAATTGTTAGTAAAATATTGTCTTCGTAATGAGGAATAAAAAATGCACTGTTTGTGATTGTGAATTTACCTTCAGCAGTAGTCGTAGAGTACAGAAAACTGTTCCCACTCATCTGATTCTCATATTTAGAAGTGACTTGTACAGCTAGATTTAGCGAAGCTGCTGGATCAGTGGAATAGAATTTGTCAGGAACTGGGAGAAGTGGACCTGATCCACCTAAAATGGAAACAAAATCATAATTAAAATAATATATATTTATGTAATATATTCTCACAGTCCACATATGGTTGCCTGTTGTATGAACATCTGAATATAAGATTTGTTTTAGTGTCCTTTAAAGAAGTTGTGCAATATACAACTCTGAATTTATTTCTGATTGTACAATCCAAGTTGCTCAGTTTGAGTTCTGTATAAAACAATGCACTTAATAATTTGACCATAGCAAGCAAAATATTCATTACTAACCTTTAAGATTGACATAGACATAGTCTTTTATTGTACTATTGCTAGTGCCTATCGAGTCAATAAAGAGATTATAAGAATTTGGAGGATGTTGGTGAGAACTGATGTCTATCCTCTCGGGTGAACCTAATGAATGCATTAAAATGGCTTCTATACTCTAGCACATAAAATTTACTCTGGCACATAAAATGAGAACTTACAAGAGAATCGGATGAAGTAATCAGAAGATAATAATGTGCATGTTGACTGTCCCACCAGTGACTGAGTATACATACATGTAATAGCAACATTGCCGAGTGAATTGACACTGCCACAATTAAGACTGTTGTCTGTAAAATACATGAGCAATATTATTCCAATAAAGTATTAATGATATCACCAAATTTTACTATAATGACAGCATATTAAAATAAACATAGATCAGTAACAAGCAGTCAGGCACAACAATAGTGGGCTATTATAGTTTGAGGGTGAGAGTGTGCAGTTACACAGTGCAGGTAACTAAGGATTCTGGTGGCAGTACTAGGGGAACAAAAAAAAAGTGATGGAAAGAAGCCTACAACTTTGTAGGATCACCTCGCCAAACTAAAAAGTTTTTTAATTTTAACTATTTGTAGCTAAATATAAGGATTGTGATTGTGCATACCTGTCAGTTTTCGGGTGAAACTGTATCGTGAGGTGCCAGCTGTATTGACTGCTATGCATGTGTATCTTCCCACAAACTCAGGAGAAGCATTACTTATTATCAAATTTGACTGTTTATTCCCATTACTCAGATTTGTAACAACAATGTTTGTCCTAACTGAGCGCACTACAGACCTGCTATTGAGTGTCCATTGTAATGTCGGTAAAGGATCACCATTGTAGCTGCATGAAAGAGTGAAATCGCTACCTCTGCTGAACTCCTGGTAGATGGGAGTAGTTGACAATAACACTGGGTGGGCTGCATAAAACAACAAGTAGCCAATATTTAGTTGTAATTTTAATACTATCATTCTTATATCCTTTCTAAATAACTATTGCAGAAAATACAAGGTGTTGGACCAAGGTTCATAAAGTTTGTTATTCTTCAGGTTACAATAATTAGAGGGGGTGTATATAAATGCTGTTAAAGAGAAGTTATTAACATTTATGGTCCTGGCTGCAGTTGAATTTCTCACACCTTTAAGTCTTTTAACTGAAGTTTGTGTGATTGTATCCAGTATGTGTTAGCCGGTATCTAATTATGAACTCACTGGCTACAATAAGCTCAAATGAACGTGATCCTGGAGTCCATGGCAATAAGTTGTTTTTTAAAAAACGGCATGTGAATGTCCCTTGGAGTCTTGATTCAGCCATCAACTTTAGTGTTCCCATATCACCAATGCTACCACCACCTGGACCTGTCCAATATGGGGTTCCAGTATAATATGGATTGGGGTTGGTGCAGGCCACAAAGACCTGTGAGCCTGGCAAATAGGACTCCATATTGGGTATACTAAAATGCATCGGCTTTGGATCTAAATAGAATACTTAATTTTGAAGTATGTGCTTGATTATAATAACCATGATGCTCACATGTAACCAGCGCTGAGGATGAAGATACCCTTCCAGCTGCACAGTTGACTTGAAATCTTCTTCCTTCCTCAAGCCCCAAATCTCTCAGGTTTAGTACGAGTAGCTGACTTGCCAGCATTCCAGCATTATTACTCGGGTAAACTTGCTTGGTATCAATAAAAAATGTAGCAGAAGGAACTCTACGGTTTGAAGAATCCAAGCAGTTGAAGCAGGCATATGGTAAGGTGCTAGTCATCACAAACTGAGTCCTTGCCATTCCAATATCTATATTTCCCCTGCACTGTATAGTTGCTATACAGATAAAAGAAATGCATGATATCCAAGACGAGCTTGCACAGTAATGTGAGCTAGCAGGTATTATACTATAATCATATAGATTTAATATACCCTTCTTCATTATTAGAAGCTATTAATATCCACTTTTCCAGAAATACTGATGATGAGATGAGGGAACCATTCATAGAAATAAAGACCAGCCATTTTGTCCATAAAAACCTTGGTATATGATGTAGTAAAATAATAAGCCCAATTTTTTAAAGAATAATCAGTCTTTTTTGCAAGGAGCCATTAATATTGCCTAGTTTGGTCATTCAACAATCCTTAGTTGCATGCAATTTATAATGGACCTTTTGCAAGACAAACTGAACCTATTATGCATTCATTTAACTCATGTTTTATCAGTTAGCCCACAGGCGGCAGTGAAATAACTGAAAGCAAATTAGTTTAAGGAGCCCCTTACCCATCCTTCGCTATTGTCTAGCTATCTTATACCACCCACCTCAACAGAGTAGTTTGTGTCCCATGTTATGTGAAAAGTATGAATCATGTAGTCATCGACCAGCTATGTCAATTGAGTGGCATAATGCTTATTGAAAAATGTAATAGTGATGCTAACTTACGTATTGTGAACGGATTACTTGTTGCTCCTTCCCCAGCACAATTTCTGCCAGTTACTTCTAACATATATCTTGTCTGGTAGTCCAGAGACAGTACAGTTTGAGTGTGATTGAACTTTATACCTCGATGGGGTGGATTAACCACTAGTCGCACATACTTTATAAGTTCGTTAGGATCCCACTTCCATGTAATTTCAACATTTCGGTAGCCATTTTGTAATAGCACTTTACTAATTGTAAAATTTTCTGGTGCCTTTGGGGTTTCTAATAGACATATGTGTATATGTGTCACTTGCAACATACAATAATTACTCAATTACTATTGCATTATAACTGATTTGCTATTAAGAAGCATTGGACTGAGTTTCATATCTTACTTCTAATAGGTACCCATACTTCTTGGAATGCATCTGAGAATGGATCTGAGCACCTGATACGGTAAGGAACCTCCTCTTGGTCCACATTAATGGTGAGAATGGTGGAGAGGCTGTTGTAGGACAACTCCTTTATTGTAGCTGTTGCATAGCCTTCTCTTCCAACTACAACATTAGACTTATCGTGGAAGGTTGTAAAATCGACAGATGCCTGTGAGAGTCTAGAGTTAATGCTCCACAGCATTCCCTTCTCATCACTCACTACTTTGCACTCGACTTTAACAAGTTTAGTATCCGAACAAATACTACTTGGAATGGGGGTGGAGAGTTGCACTTCATTTCCGACACCGTAATGGATTAGGACTGAGATAAAAGAAGAGTAAAATCACAAATGCTGACAATACTTGAAGTGCTAGCTATTAAAAAAAAAGCTGTAAAGTAACCTTGTTTCCCATTCAGTGCTTCCTTCATATAATAATTCACTAGTACATGTAAACATGACCTCATTTTTTAAACTAGAGGTAAATAAAGTCCAACAAAGTAATTAATTCTACTGCTTTTCCTTACAGCACAGAAGACATACCAACATTTTATCTACACTCTCTCATAATGACTTATTACTTGACCTTTAGCTATTATCTAGAAAGAAACTAATTTCTGCATTTTAAATTGCAGTGTCTAGCTAAAAATAATAATAAACAAAAAACAACAACAACAACAAAAAAACAACAACAACAAAATACCCAAAACAAAACAAACAAAACAAACAAACTAAAATCACATTAACTCACCAGTCAAAATAAGAGTGAAGCTCATTGAAGAACTTTTTTTTTGAAGTCTCAACCTACACATAGCAAATAAAACATGAATTTTTGCTTTAATTACACCGGCTAAAACATGATGAGCTTTGTTAGCTACTTTAATTCATTTCTTCAATTTAAGCAGTAACTATTATTTGTTACGATTTTTACTGTGAACACTACATCGCACCTATAACTGTGATCCTGATCCTCAAATTCCAGTTTGTTCTCTATTGATTATACTAGCTACAAAGACTATTTTAGTTTCATTGAGCATATATTCCAGACGCCTCCGGCCGATCGGATATATGTATTAACGCTACTGGCTAGACTAACCGCTTGGGCGTAAATGAGACTCTTCTCATAAGATTTTTTGATAACCGGAAAACTTGACCCGCTAGTACAATGAAAACAATAGAGACAGTTATCAGAGGAGGCTCCACACACTTGTGGTTGGGGGGGGGGGGGCAAAATATTAGAGATTGGCACACTCCTATGAAATCTAATTTTTTAAGCTATAATACATCATACAAAAAGACTGATTAAAATGTTCCAAAGTGTCTTTTCTTTTCTTCATGTAGTGATACAAAGTCACAATTTTTTGAATTGGGGGGGGGGGGCAATGCCCCCCACAATTAATATTGGGGGGGCATTGCCCCTCTGCCCCCCCAGTGGAGCCTCCCCTGGTTATGCAAACAAATCAGATGAAAGAAGAAAAAAAGAAGAAAAAAAAAAGAAAAAAAAAAAAAAAGAAGAAAAACATTATTTCCCTTTTCGTAGGGCTATAGCAATCCGACCGAATAGCTGCATCGGGCCAGAGACCCTTTACTTAATCGCTACGCGCGATTAGGTAAAGGGTCTGGCCCGCTAGATTATCTCATTCGCGGAGAAGCGGAACGGCGGGCTGAGAGACTGTAAGACTAGTGGTGCGCTCGAATAGCTCAAATGCATGGCGAGCGAGCAGACTCTTTTTACAGAAAAATAGGACAGAAATTACATCTAACTGTAGTGCACAGTGTAACCCTTTCCATTCTCAGTTAGCATCAGAGAATCTAAAGTCTCTGATCCCAGATTAGGCATAAAGAGTTAACAATAACAGAATTACCTGAATAAACTTCGAAAGCAGTGGCAAAGAAGCGCAGCTTGACAAAGAGTTCATAATTGTTTTATGAAGAGAGTAGCTATAAACTTTTTGGTTGAAACAAAGTTGCGTAAGGCAGTGCAAGCAGTGAACATGCAACAGCTGTGGATAGAATAGCCTCCCATCAATAAGCGGGACTGGCAAGAAAAGCAGGACTCCTTCCAAAGAGCCACATCAGGGATTCAAAACCGCGTCTCTGCTAATATGCCATCTAGACTAAGTGCTATTTAGAACATTCTAAGAGTTACAGGAGGAGGGTCCAGTGATGGTGGGAATCAGGGTTAGAAGAGAGGAGTTGTGAAGCTGAGTGTAAGATGGCCTCTCAACCTCCCTCACACCCACCCCTGGTTGAGAAGGGGCAAGGTTGGAGACAGGGAGTGTAAGATGGCCTCTCAACCTCCTTCATACCCACTCCTGGTTAAATTTCGTTATCCATATCACATGGTCCTACTGTATATAAATGATGAACTTTTGGATAATACCTGTGAAACTTGAATTGATCTTGCAGGAATTTCATGCAAGTAGCTACAGCTGAAAAACTATTAGTGAGTTTGATACTTCTATTAAAAAATTGGCAGCGCTGCAAGTTGAAAATAATTTTCAACTTAGATTAGTGAATTTGTTAAGTCGATTGGAAATAGAATAGGCTTTGCTAAAATTTCTGCGCCACTCCAACGCTGTTTTCCAGTCTTTGCTGTGGAGAGGTCTATGATTAATGCCATGGCCGTTGAGTAGCGTCCAAAATGCGCATGTCAATGTTATGCTATAAAAAGACTAGCGTCGGCGTTCTATAGTCACACAACAGTTTTCTGAAGAGTTGGTGATTCGTAGTTGATTCGTAGTTGATTCGTGGTTGATTCGTGGTTGATTCGTGGTGAATTTGAAGATGAATTTGGACAACTTCATCATTCCTGAAGATAAACTTTTTGATACTCCCTCAAGGGAGGACGGATGTCCAAAAGAACTGGAAGTGGACCTCCGCACGGCTGGATGCGACCAGATTCAACTGGCTGGCCGCATATTGAAACTACCCCAAGCTAGTGTTTCCACTGCCCAAGTGATTTTCCAACGATTTTTCTATGTTAGGTCTTTCGTGAAGTTCAGCTTAATGGTTAGTTTTGTTTTATTTATTATCTATATATATTTTTTACAATGCTTACTGCCTATTTCTAGAATATTGTAATGGCTTGCATCTTTCTTGGAGCTAAAGTGTCAGATTTTGACCTCCTGACTGAGGAAGTTGTCCATGTATGGCACTATCTGAAGCAAAGGCAAAACAGCACCTCCAAGTAAGTACATCAGTATGGTATTAAGTATATTGAGCTAGAGGACTTTCGTGTCTCTCAAATAGGTACATGCAAGTAAAAAGGAGACCAACTGATGGAGAATATGATGAACTTGAAAAAGTCCTCCATGATCATGAACAATATCTTCTCACTGTGAGTTTTCAACCATAGCAAAATGAACTCCATTTCATGATATTTCATTTTAGGACTTGGGGTTTTGCGTTTACGTCAACCTACCTCATGAGGTAAGGTTCTTTTAAGTTTATTCATTATTTATATTTCATAAAGCATCATATCTGTGTCTTTAGATGTTTATGGATTATTTGGCAAAATTTGACCTAAACGAGAACAAGCAAATGGCCGTGTTGACTTGGTAAGATAATGATTAATAGATAGAATTGTAATTTTAATATTTTTGTTCCATTTATACAACAGGTCCTACATGAACGATTGTTTTCGAACTAACTTGTGTGTTAGATTCACATCTGACACGCTGATGTGTGCAAGTATTTTGCTTGCTGCTAATTTCCTTAAAGTAAGGACACACAATTGTTGTTAAAAAGTGTTGTAATCTAAGTTGCTATTTTTAAACCTCAGATTCCTCTTCCACAAAACCCACCATGGTGGACAGAATTTGACACAGATTATGACAGTATCAAGGTAAAATACTGTTAGCATTTAATACGTTCTACCCATAAGCACGCACTGCCTATATATTCTTACAGTTGGCTGTTGCAGAATTAATAAATTTACGAGCAAGACCCCGGCAATCTCTGAGAGATTTGGAAGGACGTTTAAAAGAAGTGAAAGAAAACTTTTCCAGGAAGTTGATAGAATCAGTGCTATCCATGCACTCACCACCTTCCACTTCTGATAGTAAGTTAATTGTACAGTATTATTAGCTTTGGTATTTACTTGTGCTCTATTTATTTGTTCATAATTTAGGTGTAGCCAGTAATTCTTACCTCAATGCTGCACTCTATTCTTCATCACATCTGACCTCGGCTAACAATAACATAGTCTCTACAACTGGTACTCACACAGTTCCCCAATCACTATCAGAGACCAGTTCAGTACCAGAGACCGGTTTAATACCTGAGACTAGCTCAATACCTACAATGCCACCTACCGGTCCCACAGCAATAAGTTTAATGGCACAGGCAAAGACCAAACAAAAGACCGGTTCAAATATCAGCAGTGTTCATACCGTACCAACCCCAGCTGATTCAAAGACTTCCAAGTCTATTTTGGGGCGCAGAACAAGTACTTCAAAACTGGCACAGACAGAATTTATCCCACTCTCAAAATGTCCTAGGACAGTGGATAGAAGTGGTTCATCAACAGCAACAAATATCAGCAAGACTCACTGTCTGGCTAGTACGTCTATTCTGGGGAAAAGAAAGTGCTCCAATGTCGGCCTGGCAACGTCACAGTTATCTTCTCCACTCACCACTGTCAAGAAAAGGAGAAGAAGTAACAAGCCATAGTTTCACATCAAACTCCATCATGTTTTAAATATTTTTTTAAATTCACAGTTTGACACTAAAAGTGTTAGTGACTAAAAATAATTATTGCAAAAAAAAGAAAATGAATTAAAAAACAAAAAACCAAACAATAAACGACTAAAAATAGCAAATTATCTCATTCTAAGCTAATTATTGTTAATTATTAGTTAAGTTTTAATTAACAATATTGGCTGTTAGAACGAGAAAATTTTGCTATTAGTGATAACATTGTTTTGCATCTAATTTTAGCTTTTTAGGAACATGCACCCAATCCCATTAGTGCATTTGTAGTAAGTAAAATTAAAGCATCAATGGTGTGAATTCTCAGCGCTACTATGAAAATAGTAGCCACTACAAAACCATTTCTCGGATGAAAAGAAAAGTACGTAATCAAGTATCAATATAGTTTGTGCTAGAAAATTATGTCTGCAGTCTTAATAAGAGAAGCTAAACATGTTTGAGACAACACTCACCATACAGTTGACAAGTAATTTAGCTAAAATGTAGCTGTCAAGAAATACTTTGAACATTCTAGTAGAGTTCTACTACGCATGCCATGAGTTAATTCCCGCCCACCCATTTATGCATGCCACTAATTAATTCATGCACACCCACTCATGCATGCCAATAGTTAATTCACGCCCACCCATACGCTTTGGCTGCTTTTAGAGTTTATTTCAGGATTTTTTCAAGGGGGGGGGAGGGGAACAGCAAAAGGGTGTGGCTGTGACTTGAAGGGGTGGTAGCTACATACATATATGGAGATCACTATTTATACAGTTAGGTATCTGACAAAGTGAAACCAGTGTGCATTGTGGATACTGCCGCCTATCATCACGCAGTATGCAGTATGTTTTGCTTTATTCTGAGAAGTTAACTGAGTGCTTGAATTAAAGTTTTGCGTGAAAAGCAACGGTTAGTGTCCCAAGCATGTTTACTTCCTTTTGTGAAGACAGCATTCACCTCTGATTTCACTGCACAGCTATATTGATACCTGATTAGTCCGAGAAATGATTTAGTAGCTAGCTAGTGTATACTAGCACTGAAGGTTCATACCTTAGGTGCTTCATTTACTTACTGCAATACATACTGCAAAATTAACGAGTCTCATTTTATTGGAAAACCTTTGAAAATTGTTATTTCTTTTACATAATTTCCCTCATTTCTTAAAAATGACACTAGGCATTTAGTTCCAATATTCTCTAAGCTAGTGCAAGGCTTTAATGGAATGAGACACACATCACTTAAAAGTAACTAAGCCTGCTACTACATTAACTGGTTCAGTTTGTGCATAATAAGCAATTGTATTAGGTGAAACTATAGAGTGAGAGAACTAAAGACAATATCTTGCCCAAAACAAAACAAAAATTACGATCAGCTATCAATTGAAAGTATAAACTACTTCAGGGATGATTAGAACTCTGTACCCAAATCTCAAGATGCTTGCCACTGTCTGCCTCATAATACCTGTTAGTACTACGGCATCTGTGGAGAGAAACTTTTCACATATGAGATATACCAAGGCACGGTTGCGGAAGAGGCTTTCTGAGTTCGGTTTTCTCACTTGATGAGAATATCAGCAGATTCTCCTGAGCAATTGTTTGACAATATTCAGTGAATTGATTTTAATTTTATAACTTTACCATTAAATATTCAAACTCCAAGGGGGTATCAAAACAAATCAAAGGGGGAGGGGCAAAAAGCCCCCCTTGCCCCCCTGAAATAAATCTTGGCTTTTACTTGTCTCTATTATTATATAGCTAGCTACACAGATGAAAGCACAAGAATATCAGTGACAGACTCAACATGTGTTTGTCATGTTGTTATAGAAACTAGCATTAGCAGCTGCTGACCACAAAAAGAGTAATACTAGATAATTACTATTCTGTCTGATGTGATATTATAAAGGCTTACTGAAATAGGTGTGACAATCATTATCATGTTGCTTTCAGTAAAGAGATTTGAACGTCATCATTATAATGAATAATTAACACATTTACTGGAGAGGAAAATAGATTCAGTAAAATGAATTAAAAAATTAATAAATCAACATTTCTGTCAGCTAGCTAATGCCAATATAAAAATCCTGCTTTGGGATATAGAGAACAGGTATAGCTAACTGGCTGGTATATTAAAAACAAAAACAAACGAACTGCACATGGCTGTTCATCCTCATGTGGAAACTAAACTAGCTACATGCCATGCATTTTACAATCCTAGATTATTATGAAGCACTAAACACAAAGTGTACTATCTTAGGTACTAATACCGATTAATGTTCATTTTCATGTAAGACAAAGTTTTTAATATAACAAAAATGGTGACGACTCAAATGATTAAAGTGCACTATGGTATATATAGAAAAAAGAATAATTGATACAAAACAGGAAATGATGTCAAGTTTATTACGCAGCAAATAAGTGTTAGTTTACCACACAAAGTACAACGTGAAAGTTAAAATATCGATTTAAAAATAGTTTTAAAAAGTTCCCGTATTCATTTGTGTTTTCCATCTCGCACTAGTTTACAAACCTCCTCAGCTAACTCAGCATTCTCATTTTCAAAGAACACAGTAACTAGCTTAAGGTATATAGCATGAAAAGCTACTTTCCGTTTCCATTTCAATAATCCCTGGTATCTCTGTTCCTGTGCCCTTTGCACATCCACTTCAATGTCACTCAAACTGTTATCTGATATGTTGAGAGCAGTAGCATAGGTCCCCCAATCTTGCTGTTTAATAAGGAGAGCCACATGACGTAAGCCATTCTCAGTGACTCGTTCCCGTAGTGCACTTTCTTTTATGCCAACTGCTCTGTAAATCTCAGCTAGAGTCAAATCTCCGCCATCTTCAACCAATTGAAGCTGAGGCTCTGCCTGAGCTGAATTTGAAGTTGCTGATTGTGATGATGATGAACCTACAATAGATGTTGGAATAATGTACTCAATGTAGGTATAGAATTCAACATCACATATTGATAGCCTATGTCTTAATAGCACTACCTGTAGTTGCCACAGCGAGGTTACTAGTTGGCAAAGGAGACTTGTAAACTATACTGCGTTTCGCTGCAAGGGCATAAACACAATTATGAAATGGAAGATATTAGTATCCTTGCTGATAAACAATCGTCAGCACTTACCTGAAATCTCTCTGTTTCTGTCTGCTAACTTATGTGCTAAATCTTGTAAATCCAATTCCTCGTACAACATTAAGAGGAATTTGTTAAATCGATCAGTAATAGTCTTTTGGTCCTTTGAAATAGTAATGGCTGTATCTACTACCGCCATCAGTTTAGAAGCTTTAGTATAGTTTGACTCGTTGAGTTGAAGGATTCCAGACACAGTTTGTTTAGCAAGAAACTCGTAAGACACGAGGTTATCGCCTAATAGCTGCAGGTCCGTCAAATCTGCCAGTGCAAGGTTGATTGCCGGACACTCTTTCCGTAAGGTATCCCTCTCTGGGGCTATAGCCATAATGGTGAAGTCAACAAGCAGCCAGAACAAGCAAGGAACGTGATAGCGCCCAAACAAGCGGTATCAATAAGGTAAGGGGACCCCAATATAGGTGCACCTTTTATGCTTCGAACAGAGGTTGGGGGGAAGCACCTAAGGAGATCTTTGTTAGAGGTAATTAGTACAGAGAGGTGGACTTGCGCGGCCCGCCGTCACGTGACCGTTACCACTCCCCCGCCTGAGAGCCCGCTATGTAGAATTAATTTGAAAAACACCAGGACCAGGTGCAGTTAAGTTTGAGAGAAAAATAAGAAAAAGTGTTACAATCTTTTTGCTTGAATTTGAATAGCCAAAAAAAGTGCAGTTTGAAGATAAGGTATACTAGTGATGTGCTTGAGCACAAATGGCGAGCGAGCCTAAAGACTATAATATTTTTATATGAATGATTTTGACTTCTAACACTAAAGCTACTGAAAATAAGGTCCAGTTTGTTTATTTAGCATACAGGGTAAAGGGATTTCAGTGCCATAGTAACAACTAACACTCTGCAACTGCTTGAATTGAAGGAAAAAACAACAACAACAAAACAATACACGTTATTTAAAAGTTTTCTTTGTGATATTCTTTAGCTAAGTAGTGGTTGTAACACACAATGCTTTGACACAACTGGACATGCACCTACACAGACTTACCTTCGCAGTAGTCTAGTGGACAATATATTTTCAAATAAATACTGTTGCGCACGGCTTATAACCATGACAAAGAGCGCATTGACTTACCATCGCCACTAACTCGAATAGAAATGGAAGTCCCTTAAGTTTTCAAGTTTTAACTGCACCCGCAAAAGAATTCAAAAAGGTAAACAATTCAATTTCTAGGGTGATACGGGTACTGATCGATAAACCAGAGGATTCTGTTTAGTGCAATTTTGGACGGGGTCGGCAACCGAACTAACACAAAAACGCGAGGGTCAAAGTACAAAAATGCCTTACGTACGTCCATACATATATACAAACTAGTGGTGTGCTAGAGCACAAATGGCGAGCGAGCCTAAAGACTATACTATTTTTATTGACTTCTAACACTGAAGCTACTGAAAATAAGTCCAGTTTTTTAAATTTAGCATACAGGGTAAAGGGATTTCAGTGCCATAGTAACAACTCTCTGCAACTGCTTGAATTGAAGGAAAAAAACAACAACAAAACAATACACGTTATTTAAAAGTTTTCTTTGTGATATTCTTTAGCTAAGTAGTGGTTGTAACACACAATGCTTTGACACAGCTGGACATGCACCTACACAGACTTACCTTCGCAGTAGTCTAGTGGACAATGTATTTTCAGGTAAATACTGTGCGCACGGCTTATAACCATGAGTGCATTGACTTACCACCGCCACTAACTCGAATAGAAATGGAAGTCCCTTAAGTTGTCAAGTTTGAACTGCACCCGCAAAAGAATTTAAACGGTAAACAATTCAATTTCTAGGGTGACACGGGTACTGATCGATAAACCGGAGGATTCTGTTTAGTGCAATTTGGGACGGGGTCGACAACCGAACTAACACAAAAACGCGAGGGTCAAAGTACAAAAATGCCTTACGTACGTCCATACATATATACAAATAAATAAACTAGTGATGTGCTTGAGCACAAATGGCGAGCGAGCCTAAAGACTATACTATTTTTATATGGATTATTTTGACTTCTAACACTGAAGCTACTGAAAATAAGGTCCAGTTTTTTAATTTAGCATACAGGGTAAATGGATTTCAGTGCCATAGTAACAACTCTCTGCAACTGCTTGGAAGGAAAACAACAACAACAAAACAATACACGTTATTTAAAAGTTTTCTTTGTGATACTCTTTAGCTAAGTAGTGGTTGTAACACACAATGCTTTGACACAACTGGACATGCACCTACACCGACTTACCTTAGCGGTAGTCTAGTGGACAATGTATTTTCAAGTAAATACTGTTGCGCACGGCTTATAACCATGACAAAGAGCGCACTGACTTACCACCGCCACTAAGGATTCTCAGAGCTCGTTAATTGAAAAATAATGGAACTGTGAACGCTTTACCTAACTTACGTAATTAGAAGCGCGGGCGAAAACAGAGGTCTCACGTACCCCATAAACAGATAAATAAATAAATATAGCGAAATCTCGATTGCGTTACCCCTGAGAGTGTCTCGCTCGCTTAGCTCGCTCGACAACAAACATCCCCGATTTTCGATTGTGTTACCCCTGTAAGTGTCTCGCTCGCTACGCTCGCTCGCCAATAAATAAATAAATAAATAAACTAACATCCCCGATTTTCGATTGTGTTACCCCTGTAAGTGTCTCGCTCGCTACGCTCGCTCGCCAATGAGAACAAGTGAAGTGTTACTATCTTTGAAGGTATAGTATGAGAACAAGTATTTGAGGATGAAGTGTTACTATCTTGGTTAAATTTGCAGAGGAATCAACTTTCTTGCAACTATTGCCTGGCAGATATGAGATCTAATAGCTGGCATGTCTCCCTAAAAGGTCAGTAATCTGTATGATTAACACATTTGACATTATACGTAACTACTTACTTGAGAAAACAGGAGAGGTTTGTTCAGCACTTTACATCTTGCATACTACATAACAAGTTAACACGGCACTGTGATTCAACGATAATGTAATGACATTTTTCTTACCATACATATAAATACTCCGCAGTCGTAAGTATTTGTTTGCGTGGGTTTATTCGCTCATGTAACTCACGAGTTTTAACCGAAAACGAGAGAATTTACTGAGCACATAACCCGAACTTTTCATGCGTAATATATCATACCATGGGAGGTTAGGGGGATGGGAAGGATATGATTGTTACCTTTACTAAATGTGCCTTCCAAGTTCTTGATGGGTTGATACCATTTTTTTTCTCTTCCAGGTTCAGGTATTTACTGTGTGATAATATCATATACCAAAATGATCTTTTAGTAGGTATTATCAGAAAGTCTTACCTTATATGAGATAAGCAGCTATGATTTTCATATAGCAAAGAATCGAAATACTGTATCACATTTTCTTTGGGATTCACAATAGCGACAGCCCAGAGCGTGGATATAGACTTCCTGTCTATTTTTGTGTTTTTGAGTAAGTATTTGGAAGTAGAGATCAATGACCTGTATGATAATCTCATAAAAGTATTTTTATAGATAAGGTACAAGTACAAATTGGTAGAATATTTCATTTTTCATAACACAACAGCGTAAAAAAAAGGGACCAACCAAGAACTGCAATATTACTGATTACTTGAGCCACAACAGATGTGGCTACTAAAATAAGTTCCACTTTATTGTAGTGCTAAATGCTGCAGATGTTTATTCAAAAAATATTATAGTGCTGTATTGAATAATCAATTTCTTTGGGAATTGGGCTTTTTTCTACTCAAGAAAGGGTTAAAGAGTTAGAAGTAACAGGAAGGGAATATACCTTGTCATTTAGCCATTTGGATGGAAGTAGTGTGTCCAAGTCCGCTTGTGTATAACCGATGGAGAGTTTTGTATTTTGGGCTTCACACAATCTTTGCAAACACGTCTTCTTCTTTCCAGGTCCACCAAATTTAGGCATGTCTACGCACGTAATACACTTCCCACAATTTTGTTTAGTACATCCAGCACACTGGCACTTTAATACTTTATGCTTTCTTGCAGCTTTGTCTGTGTGCAGTAGGTGTTTGCAGATATGTGTGTGTGTACATTAGTGAGTGAGAGAGAGGGGAGAGTAATAATGATGTTGTGATGTTTGTATGTCTACTGTTTTGTTTTCTTACCTATTTTGCTGGCATCTTCTTTTTGTACTCTCTGTTGCAGTTCTGGAATGGAGAGGTCGGAGATAGAGGGATCCAGCTTTACAAAGCGTGAACATGGCCTTGTCAATCCCTATACAACAGTGGTAAGTGATGAACCTCACTATAACAAACTCCACAATAGCAAGTTTAGTGAACATAAAAAAATAAATCGTGTTATAAATTGTTTTCACGTAATGTATTTTCCTAACGGTTTCATTATAATAAAAATTTCACTATAACGAACACCTTCTGGTTTCGAGTTTCATTATACGAAAATTCAACTGTATTAATTTAGGATAGTAGGTAAATAGGTGGTGGAAGTCCTATGTACACTAGTAGTATACAATAACATGTTATAGAGTAAACTATTGACATATGTACCTCCATTAACTCCAATGCAGTCACTTTGTTGTGAGAGATTTGGTGGTGAGCTGTTTGTCTGGCTGAAATTATGAAAATACAGAGTTACATACTAATTTATTGTTGTTTGAAAATAGTCATTAATCTAACCTTTCTGCAATAGTCGAGTAGCTTTAAGGATTTTAATTTTGCTGCTGTCTGACATTTGTCTTGGGAAAAAGTTGGGTTTTCTTTTAGATTGTTTTAGTTTTGGTCGTCCAGTCCCCCTTGTAGTTGCCATTACTAATGGGTCTGACTTAAACTTCTTTTTCCTTAATTTTATAGTTTTCCTTTGTTTGTGTTTCACTCCAGTCCTGTTGTTTGTCTGAATTCCTCTACTCCAGCCTTTTCAATGATAGTGTATATTGGTGCCCCATGATCCTTGGTGTATGTTGCTGATGTAGCCAATTTTTCTCTGGCTGCTTCACAATGGGCTAGAGCTTGTTCAAGCGCATCAGTATCACTGGTTAAAAAAGCCAATGTGCGACATTTCGCCATAGTATCTTCAATTTGCTTCTGTAGGTAGTGGATCTGTTTTGCTGTGGTCTTTTTAAGTGGTGGCAACTCCTGATTGCTAGAAGTATATGTAGTACCAGTGATGTCTTCTTCAGCCATTGTGATGTCAGTACTGAATTCACTAATTCTGTCCAGTACCATATGACTAGACTCAGTCAGTGAGCTCGGCATGTCACTCCAACTCCATTTCGGAAAGTGATGAAATGCTGCAAAAAAGTGCTTACATGGAATATTTGTCAGCACAAATGCTGGACATGTGCAGGTCCCATTGGTGAGGTCCATTTTCCAGACGTTGTTCCTTGACTGAATATAAAAAACACCACTTTGAACTTCCTCGAAGTCAGCTTTTGGAATGGATTTGGCTCTTTCCATATTCAACATGCAGAGGCTTTGTACTTTGTGGGGCCGTCCATTCAAAAAGCAAGGCATCTCATAGCGGGGTTTGCGGTATGCCTGAGTCTGATGAATTAATGTTTGGAAATATTTGCTCTCTTGTTTTGGAAATGCAACCTCTGTCAATACTTGTACAAAAGCGAAGACTGTGGTATCATGTCGGAGTGGGAGATATCTTCTTCGCAACACATTGTTGAATGACTCCGTAATATTGTTTGTATTCACTTGACTGTGAAAACTCTGTCGGTGCGAGTGTGCCCATAACTAGAAAGGCAATTGAAAAAAGTAATATAGTGTTTAGTGATTGGCGGAGTTCATTCTCCGAATTACAAATTTTCATTTTTCTGCTCTGATATTTAGTATTTGAATTTCTATATCGTTACTCAAGCTAAAAAAAAGTGAAACTCTTTGACACCGCTCAATAAATACGTTTACAAGTGTTTCTAAAATATCTCAGGTCTCCATGCTGTAATTTCAATCAATTCTCTTTTATATGTGGGTCAATCCATGTCAAATCAACCAGTGTAGGGAACCACACCCTCTCCATTTCCCCCTATATTTGAATAGATTGTGCAATGGATTGTATAAATATGGTGTTTCAAATTGTAGCAAGTAACTCTTATTATCAAGTGAGTTATAGACCCTGAAAGTTTAGATCGTTACCATGACAATTGAGGTGCCACACCCACTTTTATAGCCTGTTTAAAGGGATGTGTGGCATTTTGCATATTCATCCTGTAGAGTATATTTTGCCTGACGATCAAGAATCTGCACTCAAATCAAATGTATCATGAATATTTTCCAAGCTTTTGTATATTATTAGCTATAAAACCACACCCATAAAAAAACAATGTGCCTATGGATCAAATTGTCCCAAATTTGTTTTTTGAAAAGTTGTATATCCTTATTCTCATGTAACTTATTCTCAAAACGGTGTTTTTTTGCAGTCTTAAAAAACTCCTTATTTTGTGTTCACTTTTTAAATTATATAATTAATAAAATATACACCACAATCAATACATACACAATAATTTTGAAACAGGCAGGTGTACTCAATAGTTCTGTTCTTTGAATTGTTCAAAACAATGCTCTATTTTCTGAACTGTTTACTCTGCAAAATGTATGACCTCCCCGAACTGCCTATGTGATTAATATTTTATGAAATTATTCAGTGGGTTTTATGAATGCAGTACACAAGTCAAAGGGTACAACAAAAGTCTGTATCTTCCCTGTCTAAATACAAACCTACCGGTTATGCAGTTTAGCCACTCAGTGTCCAAGTAGTTCTGTAACTTGTGTTTTGATTTGATGTAAAACTTCATCAAACTGAATTTCTATGTTTAGAGATAAATGATGGCAAATTGAAGTAGGTAGGTAATTATTTGTATTACTCTCTTCAGTATGACGTAAGCCTCATCTATTTCGAAATGGTTTTGGGACCTTAAAGCCATTCCCACATGTTACACACCAATTAAAAACCACACCCAGAGCAAGTTGTAAATACAGTAGACCCTCGCTAATCCGAAACCTCGTTAATCCGAACAATTTTAGCACCGCAAACTTGCTGGACAATACCAAATACAGCCTAATTAGAACATAGCTAACCCCTTTTTTGTATTGTGAAGTAGGCATTCTATCCAGCATAGTGTTGTTCAAGTGAGTGCACAGGGATACTAAATGCCAGAAGGGAGGATACTACTGATAGTATCCTCCCTTCTGGCTAATAGTATCCTCCCTTCTAGTATTTTATTAGTTTTTTTTTTGGTTTATGAGTCGTGCAAGCATTAATTAAAGAATTTTTATTTTATCTATGGTGCAAGAATGTTGTTTGCACGGTTTTCCTGTCAGATGCTAAAGATAAGATGGATTCATCGCATGCTTTGCACACTAACAATTTTTTTAAAAACTAATACAATCATCACCAAAATGAGAAAATGAGAAAGAAACCAATAACATAATGAACAATAAAAAAGCAGTTATATATGTAGCATATATTATTTTAAAAGTTTTAGTACTATTCTTGTGGATGTTTATATCACTACAGTTATGAAAATTAAAGGCACCCCTTCTAGTATATTGTTTGCAATGTAAAAGCACTACATTCATGTTTTCCCCCGTTGTATTTTGCTTATGTAATCAAAATCCTTCCTTATCCATCGCAAGCTGTTCATCAATGTCAGATACTGTAAATACAAACTTTTTGCATGGCTTTACATCTTCAAAATTTCATCATCATGTAAAGGTTGACCAAATCTTGATTCAAAAGCTGAGCTACACTGGAGATTGACTGTAAAGAGCAAAGCTAGAGTACTGATTGTGAGGGGCTTGACTTGAAAGTTGACGGTGAGGAGCTAGACTGGAGAGCTGACTGTGAGGAGCTAAATAAAGGAGAGATGATTGAGTTGAAGAAGGTAGAAGAGTAGCTGGTTGAAAGAAGATTTAGTAGAGACAAAGCCGTTTGTAAATTTTATCTCACCAATTGAGCTGAAATGCGAAAAATAGGTAATGTAGATGGGTGGGCTGGAATGTTCTTTTTGACTAAGTTCGCTGAAAACGCAGTGATATTGATTCTCCTGACTCTAATTCCATCACTTTCGCCGGTTCACTGGAGTCAAGCGCACAACACATGAAAATATTCTGTGCGCCGTGGCTCCTTAGAATTGCTGCAATTACTGGACACCTCTCCGTAATGTCTCTGCCGTCTTTGTCGTAGAGTGTCAACATAGAAAAAAGGATAGAAAAAAATATTTGGTAACTAAGGCTATAGTTGCTACGTTCTAAAACAGATAGACAACGAAATCTCGGGAACTACCGCCCGTCGAACCCCTCGGGCCTCTAGTATCGCCCTCGCTACGCTCGGGACGGTACAGCCCTTGACCCTCGAGGTTCTGTGGGCGGTAGATCCCTCGATTTCATTGTCTATCTATTATTTAGACAACAATGATTAACTGGTTAGATATCCACTACAGAACTGAGTGCGTTGTTGGAGTCACTGGTTCAAGCCCTTCCCAAGTGTTTTGCTTTTTGCTTTTTTTCTTCTCTTTTCTTTTTCTTTTTTTTTACTTCTTATTTCTTCTTATTTCTTTCTTCTTTTTTTTCTTCTCTTTTCTTCCTTTTTTAGTCTCTTTGCTTACTTCTGTTACTCTATTTTCCCCCTTTTACTTCTTATCTCCCTCTAAAATTAAGATTTTGCCAATCCGAACATAGTCTGGTCCCATATTTTTCGGATTAGCGAGGGTCTACTGTAATTTTTTTCTTGGTGAAAGTCTTCATAATTATTTATTATTTGTTGTGACCTGAGAGGACACCGTTGCCCAACATGGCTTATCAGGATTTCATACAGGATTTTTGGTTGGGGGGGAGGGGGGGGGGAAGGGTAGCCTCCGAGTGTACTAGCCACATCTTTGCATAGAGTCTACATTTTCATACTCATGACCAGTGTTTATGCACTAAATGGCTCAGTTTTGATAGGAGCATATGGGATAGAATATCAGACCTAATAATAAATGCTTCCAAAATGTTCAACTCCCAAAATTCTAGGGGAGGTGGGGTGGGGGGAGGGGGGGGGGGGGAGATCCCCAGGGCCAGCCCATACAGAAATGTCAATTTCAATACATTATCTATGGAGAACTATTACACTTGATAAGTTGACTTACTACATGAGACATATGCCAGCTTCTTTAAAAATTCAAGAATGGCGCTTTTGTCTTGGGGTAGCACATCATTAGTACCTTTAGACACCCATCTTTCCCAGGCTTGTGCTCTGTGGAAATCACAGAGCAGGCGAGTGGTTGAGGGAAATACTTTGCCGATTGCATTCAATTCTGCAGCACTCTTGTCTGTCATGGTGTATTCGGGCATGGATTCCATTGTTTCAGTATAGCAAGCCCCTCAGCAATCATATCTTCATTTTCATGTTGTGGAATGATTGTTGCTACTACCATGCCAGTTCCAATGGATGTCTTGACAGTCAAGAAAACACATGGAAATCCATACTTGGTTGTGCGGTATATCCCATCCATAAGAGTGATGTTGTTTCCATATTTAATCATAAGCTCCTTCTGAACTTTTGTTTGAAAAACCAAAAGGAACTTACTCTCACAATCCCTTTCTGGCTGGAGTAGATCTGGAGTGACTCTGTAAATATATTAATAATAATTCATTTCATGCTTTGTGTATGTTTAATGATATTTTCCCATAGCTGTGGCATATTAGAATTTCCTATGTTTCACTAGTGGATGTTTTGTCGCCCAACTGTGCATGCAGCATGGAATACTAACTGTAAGTACAGCCAATTGCAAGCATAAAAATCGCCAACTTCATTTCCAGCCTAATTAAAGTATTATACAGTAATTTATTTCATTGTTTGTGAAATATCGCTAGATTTATCACTCAATATAGTGCTTCCTCGATTATCCGGACTTCAATAATCTACACTGTCGCATATCCTGACCCCAGAACTGCCCTTTTTTCTGGTAAGGGTCACATTGTGCATATGGGCAAAATAATCACACAATTTCCAATCTGGGTAGAGACAGCATGGCAGAAGCAACGAATACTTCTTTTGCTATTCAATCTGAAAAATTGCTGTTACATGTATGTTAATCCTGCGGCTCCATCCTACTCCAATGTCACCTCGCCCTCCAACACGGCCCCGTCCATGCTGGCAGCTCGGTGCCACACTGACTCTACCCTATTAGCTAATTTCTTCCTCTCTAACCCTCCCCCTAATTCCTTATTTATTCCCTCTATGTCTATCTATTTCTTATTCAATTCCTCCCTATCTAATTCCGCAGCTATCTTGCTGAGTGATTTGGCCAAGGTGGTCGCCGGAAGCCCCACCCCCGGGCCAACCTGTGCTGGCTCGGGGCAATTATATGGGGCGGGGCAGATGCCCCATTTAATCCCGCCCAGACCTAGCCGAACTACCAACCCAAGATCCAAATGACAACAATATACATGATGCATTAGGGAGGTAGATAGCAAAGTCACACAACAAATGAAGGTGACAACAGTGATACAAACGAGAAAAACAGGAACGAAACAAATTATAACCATTAACACAACATGGCTGAGTATGTAGTTAACTGCTGCCGAGGAATCCGCACATATTCTAAGTACGCCAGGCTCTTCCAACGGCCTAGAGTCTTGATAGTAGAGTCCTCCATTCCACGGGCAGCAGCTGTCGTGGCCGTCCCTATCCGGAAACTATGACCGGCATAGCTAGCAGCCTGGACTCCAGCAGACTCTAAAGCCTGACGCACAGCTGCAACAAATCTCTGGCGAGTTAATGGCCAGCCATCACAGTATGCAAACAGGGGGCCAGCATGACTGCCTCGCACTAGCAAGTAGGCGAGCATAGCCGACACTGGACAGAGATCTGAGGAGACTCTCCCAATGAACAAAGTGATCCCCTGGCGAAACGGATCGGTCTTCGATGCCTTCAACTTGATGCTGAGCACTGCTGGGGAGTCTGGATCATCTACTCCCACATCACCCCATGCCAGGTGGACAGTAGGATCAAAACTGGAGTCATTTGGCACTGTTAACTCACCAGCCCTCATGAACCCCAAAAATGCCAAGCAGCAAGCTGCCCATAACATTATACAATCAGGATCGGCTGCCCGACTATTCCAAGCTACTTTGATTTGACGCAATAGGTGTGGGGTGATTGGAAGACGCTCCCGACCCGAGGCACCATCTCCACCCTGGGACCGTTTCACTCCTCTGAGAACATAATGCAGTCGAGGTAGTGATGGCAAAAAAGGGTCCCCTAAGCCCTCTTCTATATGTAAGTGACGAACTCCCGCCATGTATGATTTAATGGTTCGATACCGTAACCCCTCACTAGCCATTTGTGCCACAAACTTGCACAAAACTTCCTCCCTGGCTGGCACGGCTACCAATCCAGCTAGCGAACAGAATTTCAAGTAGCGTCGTTGACCACAGGCATAAGCTTTAATTGTTGATGGGGCCAGGCCCTCTATAAAGAGCGACCGAACAAGGCGATCCAGTCGACCTTGGTCCAGTCTGGTTCCCAGAACTAGGCACTGTAGGAGATTGTCGGGAATCACAGTAGGCGTTATGCTGGCGCCTGGGACGAGCCTCTGGAAAGATGGAAAAGCATTTCGAGATAAAGCATCGGCTGCCCCATTCAGTGAGCCTGGGATATGTCTGCAAACTAAGGATATCCCCCACCTGGCCAAGAAGAACGACAAGCATCGCATACGATGCATCGCTCTGTCCATTTTACTCCGGCCAGAGTTAACAATGGCCATGACTGCGGCATTGTCACAAAGGCACAGCACAGTGCTACCTTCCCACACACTGCCCCATACAGCTGCTTCCACAACTATGGGAAGTAACTCTTTGGCCGTGATGTGGATTCTGTCCCAACTGCCTGGCCACTGCAGCTGAAACCACTCGCCAATAGACGTGAATGCCCCACAACCCCAAGACCCAGAGGCATCTGAGGTGAGTGTCACCTGGGGTTTTTGGTGTCCGAGGCTGGACATAGGACATGCACCATTCCAAATTGGCAGAAACAACTCCACCATCTAAGGTCAGAGCGGAAGCCAGCATTCAGGCGCACTCGATAATGCAGCTCGTGAACACATTTTGAAAGTTCGATCATCCGCCGCAGAAAAGACCTCCCTGGCTTGATTACAGAACAAGCATGCTGGAGCAAACCAATTATAGACAGGAGCTCCCGCTTTGTGCAAGATTTGCGACCCTCCCACCGGAGAATCTCCCGCCTGAGTCGATCCAACTTAGAAGCGGGAAGCCGCACAGTCATAGTATTGGAATCCAGCTCAACTCCCAGAAAAGTGAGAACAGTGCTGGGTCCCTCTGTCTTCCTGGAAGCCACAGGCACACCCAGGGCCTGGCAGCAAGACAGAGCTTAGTTAAGGCCTGTTCACATTGTCTGGAATCAGGTGCACCAAAAAAAAAGGAAGTCATCCAAGTAATAGATCGCCTCAACCTCATCAGATCTTTCCAAGATCCATAACAACGCATCTGCTATAGCATTATATAGCTTAGGCGCTGACCTTAGCCCAAACGGTAGGACCTTGTCCACATAGATGTGACCATCCCATTGCATTCCCAATAGCCACCTGTCATCGGGATGAACCGGGACAGTTCTAAATGCTCCTTCAACATCAAATTTGGCCAACATGGCCCCTTGACCTTTCGCTGTAACCTTCACACAAGCCTCATCCACAGATGTGTAATGAAGGCTACACAGGCTCGGCTCAATCCCATCGTTCACACTGCCTCCTTTTGGTGAGGACAGGTCAACAATGAGCCTCCATTTGCCGGGCTGGTGTCCCTTGGGAACCAAACCGAACCTATTCACTTGCATTGTGTTGGCGAGCTCCAGATCGACTGGGCCAAACACTCTGCCAGCATGAAGCTCCGCCTCCAGAAATGAACTAATGCAGTGTGCAAAATATAAAAAATCAGATGCTAGGACACAGTGACCGACCAGTTGGGCTTTTGTAAGGTCATTATGCATTTTGTCCAGTCATTATAATTATTGCTGCATTTACCTTTATATACATGTATTTATTGTGTAGGTTTGCAATATTCACATGTACACTGCATTAAATACCTCTTATTTAGTGTACTACTGAACATTATTATCTTTCCCATCATTTACAAATTTGTATGCAAAAGCTATATTATGTTCGATGTGTATATGATTTTTCATTTTTTATTTCTAACCTTTAACAAAATTTAAATGATTGAGACATAAAAGAATGATAATAGCTAATGATATATGAAACAGTATTATAGTTGAGGGTAACATCAATCAGAGTCAGAGTCACACATCCACCTGTCCCAGTCCTGCAACCAATCAGAATCGGAAGATTCTTCTTCAGAGTTCCCTTGTGCCTCTGCACTGGTAGAACTGCAGGGTTCGCTACTGGTGGAGCCAGCGCGTGCCTTGTAGGACTTCCTGGGCTTTATTTCTCCACCATAAATCCACTGCAGCATCAGGATTGAAATCGTTCAATGGTACTGGGTCAATAGCAAGTGCCAGTAAATCCTTCAAGGTATCATTTGCCATTAGAGTTCGTTTGTTGTTCTTAATCAGGTTCATCTGAGAAAAAGCTCATTCTACTTTGGCATTAGAAGTCGGAAGTGAAAACAATAACCTGGCTAATGCAAGAGCATTGAACCATTCACTCGCATTAGGTGCATGAAAAATCCGCCACCATACAGCTCTGTAATCCAGGTAGATAGAGAAATAAAATGAACTGCATACTGCATCAAAGAAGAAAATTCAGGTACAATGAGGTCGGTGTCAACTGAAGTATTTCTCAAAGGAATGGAAAATTTCTTCACAATTCTATCAACAGAATCCATGGACAAATTTTCTTCAATAGTTTTTTCCCACCCTTGAGAACCCAAAACAAAAATAATGTCTCTCAAAAATATTACATCACACCATCTCAACCGCGACTGTATGCACTCAGTGATTTTAGAGCAGTATTCCTTGAAGTGGTTCTTGTAATACACTTTAGCCTGAGGATATTTTTTTAAAGGCTGACACTGATAAAGGAAATCCTCTTTCTCTCTTGTGATTTTTTTCAGTGTAGCTGCACAAATAGGCCACTCCTCCATGTCTTTGGAACTAAGTTTTTCAGTTTCTTGCAAAGTTTTTAATATACTTGTAAGTGCAGCCAAAATATCCACCTCATTACTTTGCATTACTTTGGAAAAAATAGAACAAGGTGCTAAAAGATCTGTAAAAACCGCACATCCCAAGAGATATTGCCCATCAGTCCATTTCATGTAGTATCCTTTAAGTTTTGCTCGATCAGTACTTTTCACTGATGGGTCATCTGAAAGAGCTGCAAGGTGGTGAGTATATGCTCCATACCGTGCAAGTACCCGACGCATAGCACACAATTTGTGTGTGATCCATCTTGATCCACTTGCTCTTAACGGCTTTTTGACATTACCTTCAAACTCAAGACACTCCCTCAAATCACGTACAATTTCCTCTAATTCTCGAAATTTTTTGGGAGACTTTTCATACAAATAATAAAGCCTCATGAGCATGTCATTAATATCACAAAAAGACGTATTAGTTAGAGCATCTTTAATTGCCAGCTCCATTTGATGTGCAAGGCACCACATCCAGAAAATACAAGGCAATTGGTCTTCAACTAAGCCTTTGAGGCCACTTCTAGCAATATTGACAGCAGCACCATCTGTAGCGATTCCCACCAATTTACTACAACTACTGATATCTAGTGATGGTATGCCAATCTGTTGTAAAGCAGTTTCAATAACAGCAAAGAGACCTTTAGCAGTACTATTTTGGGGTCGAACAACGGTGAAAAACGAAATTCTAGAATGAATTTTTTCATCAGTGCTATCAATATCACACCAAACAGCCATGACAATCTCATTATCACAGCAACCTTTGTCAGTTGAGCCATCCAATAATAAAGAAAAAAAATCAGCTTGCGACAATGCATTTTTCAATCTCTCTTCCTCCACTTCAGCAATAAAATGTATAAATGTTTTGCAAGCTATGTCATTAAGATAGGTTACACCCAAATCCACTCCATGCTTTTTCTCCAATGCACAAATGCTGGCATATTTCTTGAAAGAAAGTGTTTCAGTAGCCACTAAATAAGCAATATCAAACTTCCTTTTCAGTTTCTCTCTTTCATCCTTGGATAATGAAGTGAGAGCTCTGGCAATAGGAGCATAATGAGCAGCATCTAATCCGAGGCTTCTGGCTTGATCTCTTCTCAAAAGCATCATTGCATGCTTGTGCTGATCACTTTTGGCATGGTCTATTACGTTAGAAATTCTTATTGATTCAGCTCCAGTGATCCATTTTTCGTTAAAGTTTCGTCTGCCTTTAATTTTTTCTGCGTACTTTGTGCAGACAGAGCAAGTCAAGGTGGATACCATTTTACTGTGGCCTTCCACAACAGCAACACAATTCAGCTAACTAATCGTTTGCCAAGTTTTGTCGTTGTCGGTCTTCCACTTAGTGAAAGTAGCGAAATTTACTTTCCTGCGCTTAGGCGGTTCCAGAGGTTCAATAGAGGAACTGGCGTTTCTTTTCATAGCGGAAGATTCGAAGAAAAAAACAACAAAAAAACCCCGAACAAACGGAGCGTTCACTACGATTTACTGTTGCAGAGCAGAACGGATTAGTAGTAGCTGCATTTTGGGGCGGTGCGCGAAATTGGCGCGAACTAGCCTCAAAATTAGGCGCGTGCGATCACCGTTTCCTTACGCTACAGCAGCATGCATATCAGCCTCAAAATTAGGTGAGCGGTCACCTTTTCCGTGCGTACACTACCTCGCACTGTCAAAATGCAAAAATGATTGGTCATTGACCGATGTCCGCCAGTAATTTTGCACACTGTATTGACTTCAGGGCGCACAGTGGCTGACTGCATGTTGGTCACTGTACGTCTGCAAGTTGACATGCCATAGCAATAACCAATGCGGAAACCTTCACGAATGCCCTGGAGTAAATAGGCAGAGTAAGCCTTGTCGGGATGATTGGATAGACACTGATCCCACTCGCCCTCCACCATAGGGCACTGGATGTGGCTCCACCCATCAACACTGGGTGGACTCATTGCACGTCTGCTGGCCAGAGTCAACAGGTCGGCAGTGTATCGGTACATGCTGCAGACTGTCCCTACGCCACACAGACAACCACATGGAATAACATAGGGTACATAGACCCATACAGTTTGTCTAAAGGAGATTCCAAACTGCAGCTGACAAACAAGGGAGGCATCATCAAGCCGACACCTACTACAGCATCCTGGTGCTCACCGCTCCCAGGTCACAAACGAGACTGTCCAGACTGGTTCTCACACTGCTCCCAGTCTAACTCCCCTACCCCATACAATTAACCCTATCCCACTAAGTTTCCCAAGTTTAGCAACCACTCCCATTATTACCAGCCCCATGTAATACAACCTCCTAGAATACCACCCAATATGATTACCCTTACCCAATTTCCCGAGGAATAGAAACCAGCAAATCATGTATGTACAATACGGAGCAGAGTAAATAAGACATACATTGCAAATATAACAGTTCGGCATAGCCACTGAAGGATAATTTGGTTCAGCAATGGAAGTCACTGACTAGCTGCCGGTGACGGCTGCCCCTCACCAGCTGAAGTACATGCTGACTTCCGATGATCTCCTCCGCAACGAGAGCACACATGTTGGTAGCAGCATGGCGTGGAAGCACACACCCTCCCATCATTCCAAGCAAAACACACCATTAATTTCCCCTTCTTCCCTTTAGGAAGACTTGTACCCTCTGAGGGAGGAGGTTGCGTGGATTTCAGGCATCCAGCCGACAGGATGGCCTTAGTATATAAAGCCTGGTCCAACCGACCAAATTCAGCTTTTTCCAGTGAAGGCCACTGCTGGCGAAAGTGGGCTCCCAGAGTTGAACCTACAATTTACACACTTGTGTTGCTTGCTCCAGGTAGGGTAGACTGACCACGAGGCAGGTCAACCTGCTTTTTCTCCCGCTCAACCTCACGTGACGCCTTGTAGCGCGCCCCCTTTCCCACCTACCCAGGTGTCCCCATATCTAAGTCGTAGGAGTTCCCACCTGGCAATGTAATTACACATATCCAGACATTTTCACTTCATCCATCCAGACCTTTGATTGTTTCTTTGATACCAAGCTAGCCAGATAATCATGGCTTTAGCTCATGAAATTGGTCACTTACTCACGAACCTACACGGCCCTTGGTTTTATGCAGTCGAAATTGTGAGAGTGGAACGTCTTGAGACAGATTGTGTTATATTTTGGAAGGGTTTTGTAATACAAGAGCATATTTTTTAGAACGGCACTTCATTGAGGTCAAATCGACATTTTTAGAATTCCAGCAGGGTTATTGTTTTTCATAAAATTGGGCATATTTTAGGGCAAATGTTTTCACGAGGGCCAAAATAACTTTCAGTGGTGTGGTGCGAAATGACCTAAAAAAATCCCTGCCAGGGAAAATTCGGTATTTGAGATATATGGCGGAAGTGTCTCCTAAACTTGTACCTCACTGCTATTGTATCAATTCAAATTCAAGGTAGCCAAAGAAACTATATTTTGAGTAAAAATGTCGTCGCCCGCACTATGTACTACAAAATGTCCATTTACTAAACATATAATTAAATACCATATACCCAATTTTCAACTAAACACCCCTAATAGTGTCTCGCTTACTTCATTTGCTCGCCAATTACTCAATTTTCCTTATCAACCATGCCTAGTAATATCTCGCTCACCCACTCATTAAATTATCTTACGTCTTATATTTCCGAAGGAAGTACCGAAATTCAGTATGTTGCTTGGTCTCATCTTCAAGCAGAATTGTGCATCCTGGTCAAATGTGTGCCTCCTTAGTTTGTTGATTGCATTCCTGGTGATGTTTCTCATATCTTGTGTAGTTGGATGGTAGTGTCTGTCGAATTCACTTGGAATGCTATCAAGTATTCCTTTTTGTATGTGGAGAGGGATTAATTCTTTGGTTACCCATTCCTGTAGTGCTTTGAGACTGATCTGGCTTAAGTAGCTATTGCTAACAAAGGATTCTACTCGTTCCATCACTTCTGGAAGAGGTTGATATGAGTGCATATCAGAGAGAGACGTCAGGGAATGTCCAGTGTGTGCAGATGGAAGGGGAAAGGTCACATGAAGTATTTCTTCATATTCTGTCTTTATCAGCTTAGCAGTAAGTATAGCTCGGCATCCATATAACCTTGACCCTGGAGCGTTTCGTGTTTTTTTGTTTTCATTCCTTTTTGTATCGAGGTTGTCCTCCTCGAAAACAAGAATACTGTTGTCTCCAGCTATCCGTATACGGCAATACTTCCCCCTCCTTTTGTACAACCCCAAAGTTAGCATCTTTGTAGACATCACTGCCAGTACACAATTTAAGGACGGTTCCTGTTTGGTGTTCAAAACTTTTCTTCCAATTTTCCCATTTATTGATGGTATAGTTTAGAAAAAACCCTTCTCCATAATTTTGTGGGCACTGAGAATCAAGTTGGGAAAGGCCTGTAGGGTCAGATTTTGTGTTTGTGGTGTTAGTGGTGAATATGATAGAGTTTAAATCAGAGTAACACTGTGGTACTACTTCATTATTATGTAGGTTCCTCGTCATCCAGTGCACACCAGGACTGCAGTGGCCAAGTTTGAGGCGACAATGACTGACAGACAATCCCTTTTCAAAGCAGGAAGAGCATGGCGCGGCCTGTGCTTCACGGTGACTTCGGATAATCCTGCAGTACTTTGTACTTTTTTTTGAACTTGAAACATGAAGCGCATCTCCCGAGTAATTTAATGTGACAATCTACAACATCAATTATGTTTAATACTTATTTCATGTAGCCATGTGGTTGGTTTTGGTTGTTTAATACTTTTTGCCAGGCATCAAACTTGGGTGGGTGAGTGTGGAGGGGACGGGGAGGGGAGGAAAGAATAGCACATGAAACAGTGCAACAGACTTGCCAGTTACAATTGCATGTGTCTCTGGCGACTTTGTTAAAATGCAAACAGAAGACCAAAATTAATGATATTCATTTATATTTTGGTGTTTATTATTTAGAAACACGCACAAAATGTGTATGCTAATCAAATTTTTCGCTAATCTAGGTGGGGGGGGGGGGGGGGGCGCTGGACCCAAACCATCAAATTAGTGAGACTCCACAGTAGTAGTTCAAGCATTGCTATACTATGGTGGAACTTAATCACTTTGAATTCATTTGGAACTTAATAATAGCAATAATAATACTTGACACTTTGTAAGTCTGTTCAGATTTATATAGTTAATAAACATTACATTTACCCTGATAAATTTTTTTTTGTGTACCAGCTATTTCCCCCTCCCCAACAACAAACACACTACCATCAGCAGGGTAATGGCTTCCCACACGACCATGGTGTGGTTAATGCGACCCTTTACCGGATCAGTTAAGCCATACTAAGTGGTCACGTGATGGCTTGCAGTGTTTACTATTATAAATCAATTTTTACGCGCGAAAAAGCGGCATTCCACCTGTACCTAACAAGATCCAAGCAAAACCTTGCTTCCCTTTAAGCAAGATTTTAGGGAACAGGTGTAATTCAGGTGGTAAAATTATTAATAGAGACATATACTTCTCAACCTAAAAATCTGAATATATTATTATTATTATTATTATTATTATTATTTATTATGTTTATTATTATATTACTTTACAGCCACATAACAAAGAGAGTTTCATGTGATAAGAAGGGTGGATGAAGGACAGCATCTAAAGCAAGGACATGAATTACAAAATGTGCAGGAATTGTCTGAATCGAAGTGTGAAATAAATAGATCCCGATTTTATTGCTTGAGAAGTCACTTAATAGAAGTGAATGATAATGAACGATCAATTGGTGAGAATGTGTTCCAAGTAGAGATGTGTGCTTTTAAAACATTGGTCGTGTAGTGGAAGTGCGATGGCACTTTATTTTCTAATTTATGTTTAGGTAAAGATCTTGTGGAGCCAGAAGGAAAATGATGAGATTAAATAGAATCAGATGGATGCTTAAGTCATTTAACAAAAATAGGTCTAGTAATTGTAAGTAGTACATTAGTGGTAAAATATTGAGATGCATTAGTCTTAATTTGCAAGGAATATTATAATTATTTAAAATGTACTTAGTTGTATGCTGTTGAACTCTTTTGTTGGGAAACCATAGCTGGGAACAGTAGGTCGGTTGAGATTTACAAGTGACAAAGAGAGACATTATTTTGTATGAGTGATGTGCAAGGAATTGTTGCCTAATTATATACATATTTCTTTGATGTGAGCAGACCAAGATAATCTATCAGAAATTAAAATACCAAATCTTTCTGCTGAGTTACTTGTTTTAATTGTATCATTACGGATGCTGCAATCATTATGAGTAGACAATGACAGGAAGACATTCATATTGCTCATTTTGAAGTTTTAACCAAAGTACATGCGCTATCCAATTTTGTTACCTTAAATATACATTTTTCTAGAATATTTTCCAGCGATGTGACAAGTGTTAGCTTCATTTTGATATTACAATCTTCATGCTTCAAATGGGATAGAAATATTTTCCCCATTAAAAAAAACAAACTGGACAAGGAACTGCCCAGCTTGGCTGAGGTGTTGAGTGACTACTAACCTAAAATTAGCGAGAGTTAAGGTCTGAGATTTGTGCATCTTTTTTTTACGAAAGCTAGAATGTAGCTAAAATGAATAGAGCTATATAGTACTCCAGTTAAAACATTAACTCTAAACTGATTTTACTTTTTTTGTTGATAAAACAAGGCTGAGTTACAGGAAACATTTAGGATTCTGTTAGAGAGGTCACCTTCTGGTCATAGCCACAAATTTCTTGAGGGCAGTAAGTTTTGTCAGACTTCAACATGATAGATATTTAAGAATGTATTTGTGTGTGGCTACCGATCTCTTAGAAAAACCACAACAATAAAAAAGCCGTTAGTAAATTTGACCTTCTTTTGATTAGATATTTGACCCTAATGCAGCATGGTGACAGTTAATTCAATTTGCTTGCCAAACCCACAAGTTACTGGAGTATCCATTAAGTAATTGAATTTTAATACAGTAGTATACCAGATGCATGAATTAAAAACTTTAATAAGCTGTGCAGCTAAAAATATGACATCATCCAGTAAAGTTTATGCCATCTTGTTGAGTTTGGTTCTGGCTTAAATCATGGTGAAGTTGGACCATCAGGTTCCCCTGGTTCAAAATTTGTCGACATATGTTGTGATGTCATCTTTGTGGGCATAGACTGTGGTTTAGAATCTCTTGGCTACACATTATACATAAACAATTTAAACAAGTAAATGCATATGCTATATATTTGCATTGTTGTAAGTGAACAATGCTTCCAATATTTAATTTCTTCATAACTGATATATTTGAGTTTTTCCAGAAATTTTTTATACTTTGTAAATAACTGATTAATCGATATAAAATTTCAAATTTATATATACCTATAATCATGCTGCTTCTATTTTGGAATACTGTAATCTTGACTTCAACAATAACTTACAAAGATTATGCATTTTGTCAATTATTGTGACTACCACAGTTTCATGGAGCCTGATCATGAGATTCTTAGTAGAAAAAATATTCATCTTTAAATTCAAACAAACTAGATCAAAATATTATATAGTGGCTCAATTAGTTGAGGAACAGGAAGGCTAAGTTAATTATTACTGCATAAGGATAATATGTCTGAATAATTAATAATCAGAACTATGTTCACTGCAAAAAACAAACAAACAAACAAACAAAAAAAAAATCAACAACAAAAAACCATACAGTTAGCTATTGAACTTATTTAGCACTCAGTGCATTTAGCAGGAGTTAGGAATAAGTGTTTTTGCTAGAGTTAATTGGCAAGGCTAGAATTAAGTACTATGGTGTATATAAAATACATCTTGACAATAAGAAAAAAACATTGCCAAGATAAGGATAAAATTAATTTACTTTATAGACAGAACATTCTTAGCATTAGGAGTTAATTAATGTAATAGAATTTGTAAAAGAAGGTATTAATTTAATTGGCGAGCGAGCGTAGCGAGCGAGACACTTACAGGGGTAACACAATCGAAAATCGGGGATGTTTGTTTATTTATTTATTTATTTATATATATATGGACGTACGTATGTCATTTTGTACTTTGACCCTCGCGTTTTTGTGTTAGTTATGTGGTCGACCCCGTCCCAA